>ERZ780157.3682-NODE-3682-length-12558-cov-6.424298_pt1 | contig 12558 bp, 8 predicted proteins | sample MGYA00511169_ERZ780157 | MGnify/ENA primary metagenome ERZ780157 (study PRJEB29588, sample SAMEA1965149) | human gut metagenome | biome: human gut; feature: human-associated habitat; material: faeces | place: Denmark | collected 2008/2010 ... | reverse complement strand
ACAAAATTTAAATTTTATTAATCTCCAACGAGATAGCAAGGGTGGTTAATATTAATAAATTAGTAATCAAAAGTACTAAATAAAATAGGGAACATACAAAAGAACTAATTGACAAAAACAGCATAGATTGTCAATAGGTTTTTTGTTGTCTTTTTATGTTATTGATAAATTATCAAAAAAGAGGAATTGTTTTAGAAAATACTAGTAAAAAGCAAGCTTAAAGGAGCAGTGAGCAAGCAATTTACAAAGTGGCTAAAAACAAGAAGGACTTTTTTGAAATCTTATATATTTCAAATTCTGCTTTAATTTTTATTATGAGGTGAGTAACTTTGAATCTAAAAGAAGTAAAACACGAAAAATGCACAAGAAAATCTTTTTCTAAGATAGGTGATTTCGTAGAAATGCCTAACTTAATTCAAGTACAAAAAGATTCTTATAATTGGTTTATAGAGGAAGGTTTAGGCGAAGTATTAAAAGATATTTCTCCAATAGTTGACTACTCTGGAAACTTAGTACTTGAATTCTTAGACTATCACATGGAAGAAAAAACAAAGTACACAATGGAAGAGGCAAAAGAGAGAGACGCTACATATTCAACAAGATTACATGTTAAAGTTCGTCTTATCAACAAGGAAACTGGTGAAATTAAAGAGCAAGAAATCTATTTAGGCGATTTCCCAGTAATGACAGACAGTGCAACATTTATTATCAATGGAGCAGAGAGAGTAATTGTAAGCCAATTAGTTCGTTCTCCATCTTGCTACTATGCACAAGATTACGACAAAACAGGAAAGAGAATCTACACATCTACTGTTATGCCTATAAGAGGTGCATGGCTAGAATACGAGACAGATGGAAATGATATTTTCTATGTAAGAGTTGATAGAACAAGAAAATTACCTGTTACATCTTTATTAAGAAGCATTGGCTTTGTAACAGATGAGCAAATATTAGACCTATTTGCAAATGATCCAAAAATCAAGGCGACTCTTGATAAGGATACAATAAAAACTCAAGATGAAGCAATAATTGAAATATATAAGAAATTAAGACCAGGGGAACTTCCAACAGCTGATGCTGCTAGAAACTTATTCGATGGTTTATTCTTCGATAACAGAAGATATGATTTAGCAAAAGTAGGAAGATACAAATTTAATAAAAAATTATGCTTAGCAACTAGAATAACAGGACAAGTTGCTTATGATGATATAGTAGATCCATCAACAGGTGAAGTTTTAGCAGAAAAGAATACAAGAATTACTGCAGAAGCTGCAGAAGCTATTCAAGATTCTGGAATTAATATAGTAGACGTATTAGTTGATGACCAAAAAGTAAGAGTAATAGGAAATGGAATAGTAAATATCCACAAAATGTTACCAAATGTGGATTTATCTAACCTTCACTTCAAAGAAGGAGTTAATTACAATGTATTAAAATCTATAATGGATACAACTCCAGACGAAAAATTACATGATGTAATTAAAGAAAGATACAACGAATTAGTTCCTCTAACAATCACAACAGAGGATATGATTGCATCTATCAGTTACCTATTAAATCTAGATTATGGAATAGGAAAAGTTGATGATATAGATCACTTAGGAAACAGACGTATTAGATGTGTTGGTGAGTTACTACAAAACCAATTCAGAATTGGTTTAACAAGACTTGAAAGAGTTGTTCGTGAAAGAATGACAATACAAGACTTAGACTCTGTAACACCACAAACATTAATAAACACAAAACCTATTACATCATCAATAAGAGAATTCTTTGGAAGCTCTCAATTATCACAATTCATGGATCAAACAAACCCATTATCAGAGCTTACTCATAAGAGAAGAATTTCTGCATTAGGACCTGGAGGTCTTTCTCGTGAAAGAGCTGGATTCGAGGTTCGTGATATTCACTATACTCACTATGGTAGACTATGCCCAGTTGAATCTCCAGAAGGACCAAACATTGGACTTATCTCTGCACTTTCATCATTTGCTATGATAGACGAATATGGATTTGTAGAAACACCATATAGAAAAGTTGATAAAGAAACAGGTAAATTAACAGATATAGTTGATTATATGCCTGCTGATGAAGAAGATAAATATACAATTGCACAAGCATCAGAACCAGTAGACGCGGAAGGCAGATTCGTAAACAAAATGGTAAAAGTAAGACGTAGATCTGAAATTACAGAGGTTAAGGCAAGCGAAGTAGACTATGTAGATGTTTCACCAAAACAATTAGTTTCTGTTGCTGCTGCCATGATACCTTTCTTGGAGCACGATGATGTTAAGCGTTCTCTAATGGGATCTAACATGCAACGTCAAGCAGTTCCACTTTTAATACCAGAGTCTCCAATAGTTGGAACAGGTATGGAATACAAAGCTGCACGTGATTCTGAAACAACAGTAACTGCTAAAAATGAAGGTATTGTTGAAAAGGTTACAGCTGACGAAGTACAAGTAAGAAATAAGAAAAATGAAATAGACCATTACAGACTACGTAAATTCAAGAGAACAAATGGTGGTACATGTATTAACCAAAGACCAGTTGTTCAAAAGGGTGAAGTAGTTAAAGCTGGAGACATCCTAGCAGATGGACCAGCTACAAAGAATGGTGAAATGGCATTAGGAAGAAACGTAATTATAGCATTCTCTACATGGGAAGGTTACAACTACGAGGACGCCGTATTAATAAGCGAAAGACTTGTTAAAGAAGATGTGTATACATCAATCCACATCGAAGAATATGATTGTGAATGTCGTGATACAAAATTAGGGCCAGAGGAAATTACAAGAGATATTCCAAATGTTGGTGACGACGTATTAAAAGACCTTGATGAAAACGGTATTATAAGAATAGGTGCAGAAGTAAGACCAGGAGATATATTAGTTGGTAAGGTTACTCCAAAGGGAGAAACAGAGCTAACAGCAGAAGAAAGATTACTTCGTGCAATATTTGGTGAAAAATCTAGAGAAGATAGAGATACATCACTTCGTGTACCACACGGAGAAGCTGGAACAATAGTAGATATCAAGATATTTACTAGAGAAAATTCAGAAGAACTAGCTCCGGGAGTAAACCAAGTAATTAGATGTTATATAGCAACAAAGAGAAAAATATCAGTTGGTGATAAAATGGCTGGACGTCATGGTAACAAAGGTGTTATTTCAAGAATATTACCAGAAGAAGATTTACCATTCTTACCAGATGGTACACCAGTAGATATAGTTCTTAACCCAATGGGTATACCTTCTCGTATGAACCTAGGACAGGTTCTTGAAGTTCACTTAGGTATGGCTGCTCGTGCATTAGGTTGGAAAGTTGCAACACCAGTATTCGATGGTGCAAAAGACTATGAAATTGAAGACTTGCTAGAAGAAGCAGGACTACGTCGTGATGGAAAAACAATTCTATACGATGGAAGAACTGGAGAGCAATTCATTAAACCAATTACAGTTGGTGTTATGTATATGATGAAACTACACCACTTAGTTGATGATAAGATACATGCTCGTTCAACAGGACCTTACTCATTAGTTACACAACAACCTTTAGGTGGTAAAGCACAATTCGGTGGACAACGTTTCGGAGAAATGGAAGTTTGGGCATTAGAGGCATATGGTGCTGCATACTCACTACAAGAAATGTTAACTGTTAAATCAGATGATGTTGTAGGACGTGTTAAAACATATGAAGCTATTGTCAAAGGGGAAAACATTCCAGAGCCAGGCGTTCCAGAAGGATTCAAAGTTCTTGTAAAAGAATTAGAAGCTTTAGGCTTAGACATAAGATTGTATACACATGATAACAAGGAAGTTGAGCTTAAAGAAGATATAGACGATTCTACAAGCTTTAGTAATATAGAAAATAAATCTCTACATGAAGAAAATGTTGTAGATGAAAATGAATTATCAGATGGATACACAGAAGAATCATCAGATGACGAAGATTCTGAAGATGACAAATTATTTGATGACCTAGATGATGAAAACGATGACATCATACTAGATGATGATTCAAGCATCTTAGAAGATGAAGATTTTAATGATGACGATGAGTAAAACTAAATAGGTACTTTTAATTCCAAGGGGGAAAAAATAGTGGATGAATTAGAAAATTTTGATAAAATGAAAATTGGCATAGCATCTGATGAGAAAATAAGAGAATGGTCACATGGAGAAGTTAAAAAACCAGAGACTATCAATTATAGAACATTAAAACCAGAAAAAGATGGTCTATTCTGTGAAAGAATATTTGGACCAACAAAAGACTGGGAGTGCCATTGTGGTAAGTACAAAAGAGTAAGATATAAGGGAATAGTTTGCGACAGATGTGGCGTTGAAGTTACAAAATCTAAAGTAAGAAGAGAGAGAATGGGGCACATAGAGCTTGCTGCCCCAGTAGCTCACATCTGGTATTTCAAAGGAATACCAAGCAGAATAGCTTTAATGTTAGATGTTTCACCTAAAGCCTTAGAGAAAGTTATATATTTTGCATCATACATAGTAACAGATAAAGGTACATCAACATTAACAAAAGGACAAATACTTTCTGAGAAAGAATTTGTAGAGGCTCAAGAAAAATTTGGTAGAGACTCATTCAAAGCAGAAATGGGTGCAGAACCAATAAGAAAATTACTATCAGAAATTGATGTTGATAAATTATCAGAGAAATTAAAGAAAGAACTTGAAAAGGCTAGCGAACAAAAAAGAGCCAAATTGGTAAAAAGATTAGATACAGTTGAATCGTTCAAACTTTCAAACAATAGACCAGAATGGATGATAATGCAAGTTGTACCAGTTATACCACCAGATTTAAGACCAATGGTTCAATTAGACGGTGGAAGATTTGCAACATCAGACTTAAACGATTTATATAGAAGAGTTATAAACAGAAATAACAGATTAAAGAGATTACTAGAACTTGGAGCTCCAGAAATAATCGTCAGAAACGAAAAGAGAATGCTTCAAGAATCAGTAGATGCTTTAATAGATAATGGAAGACGTGGAAGACCTGTTACAGGTGCTGGAAACAGACCACTTAAATCATTATCAGACATGTTAAAAGGTAAACAAGGTAGATTCAGACAAAACTTACTAGGAAAACGTGTTGACTATTCAGGACGTTCAGTTATAGTTGTTGGACCAGAACTTAAAATTTATCAATGTGGTGTTCCAAAAGAAATGGCAGTAGAATTATTCAAACCATTTGTAATGAAAGAACTAGTTAGCCGTGGAATAGCACACAACATAAAAAATGCTAAGAGAATGGTAGAAAGATTACGCCCAGAAGTTTGGGATATATTAGAGGATGTTATTAAAGACCACCCAGTATTATTAAACCGTGCTCCTACATTACACAGACTTGGTATTCAAGCATTTGAGCCAGTACTTGTTGAAGGTAGAGCAATAAAACTTCACCCATTAGTTTGTACAGCGTTCAATGCTGACTTCGATGGTGACCAGATGGCTATTCACTTACCATTATCACCAGAAGCACAAGCAGAAGCAAGATACTTAATGCTTTCAGAAAACAACTTGTTAAAACCACAAGATGGTAAGCCAGTAACAACTCCTACACAGGATATGATTCTAGGAAGTTACTTCTTAACAATGGATGTTGATGGAGAAAAAGGCGAAGGAACATACTTCTCATCTCCAGAAGAAGCAATAATGTCACTTGCAAACAACGATGTAACAATGCACTCTAAGATTTTCGTAAGAAGAACTAAGATTGTAGACGGTGTAGAAAAACATGCAAAAGTTGCTACAACACCAGGTAAGATAATATTCAATAGAGGAATTCCTCAAGATTTAGGATTTATTGATAGAAGTAAGCCAGAAAACGAATTTGAATATGAAATAAATGGCGTAGTATCAAAGAAAAACCTAGGAAAGATTATAGGAAAATGTATTTCTGTACATGGTCTAAGCAGAACAGCAGAATTACTAGACTATATTAAATCTACAGGTTACAAATATTCTACATTAGGTGCTGTAACAGTATCTATAGATGATGTTAAGGTACCACCACAGAAAAAGGAAATAATTGCAAAAGCTCAAGCAGATGTTGATAACATATTAAAACAATATGGACGTGGATTAATTACAGATGATGAGAGATACAGCGAAGTAATTAAGATTTGGGAAAAAGCTACTGACGATGTTAAAAATGCAATGAGAGACAACTTCAGTAAAGAAAACCCAATGTTCATGATGTCAGACTCTGGAGCCAGAGGTAACTTAGACCAGTTAAAGCAAATTGCTGGTATGCGTGGACTTATGGCTAGTACAACTGGTAAAACAGTTGAAATCCCAATTAAATCATCATTCAGAGAGGGACTTGACGCATTAGAGTACTTCATTTCTGCACACGGTGCTCGTAAAGGACTTTCAGATACAGCTTTAAGAACAGCAGACTCTGGATACTTAACAAGAAGATTGGTTGATGTATCACAAGACATAATCGTAAGAGAAGATGATTGTGGTTCAACAGATGGACTTGAAGTATATGATATAAAAGATGGAAACCAAGTAATCGAAAAAATGCAAGAAAGATTATTAGGAAGATATCCATTAGACGATATCAAAAATCCAACTACTGGAGAAATAATAGTAGACAAAAATACTCTAATTACAGAAGAATTAGCAGATAAGATAGTAGATGCAGGAATTACACATGTTAAAGTACGTAGTGTATTCGGATGTAGAACAGAACACGGAGTTTGTGCTAAGTGCTATGGTATGGGATTGGCATCTAGAAAAGAAGTTGATATAGGAGACACAGTTGGTATAATCGCAGCTCAATCAATTGGTGAGCCTGGTACACAGCTTACAATGCGTACTATTCACTCTGGTGGTGTTGCCGGTGTTGCCGACATTACACAAGGTCTTCCAAGAGTTGAGGAGCTTTTCGAAGCTCGTAAACCAAAGGGTGTTGCTATAATTACAGAAATCGCTGGAAAAGTTTCTATAAGAGACGAAAAGAAGAGAAAAGAAGTAACTGTAACATCAAACGACGATAGCAGAACATACTTAATACCTTTCGGATCTAAACTAAAAGTTAGAGAAGGAGATGTTCTAGAAGCCGGAGACCAAATAACAGAAGGTTCTAAAAACCCAGCAGAAGTACTTGCAATTAGTGGACCACAAGGTGTATTCGAATACATCATTGCCGAAGTTCAAAAAGTTTATAGAAACCAAGGTGTTGATATCAACGACAAACACATCGAACTTATTGCAAGACAAATGTTAAAGAAAGTTAGAGTTGAAGACAATGGAGATACAGACATGTTTGCAGGTTCTTTAGTAGACATGTATGAATTCGAAGACAAGAACAAGTTGGCCGAAGAGCAAGGATTAAGACCTGCAACAGGTAAACGTGTACTACTTGGAATAACAAAAGCTTCACTTGCAACAGATAGTTTCTTATCTGCAGCATCATTCCAAGAGACAACAAGAGTATTAACAGAAGCTGCAATAAAAGGCAAAACAGACGAATTAATAGGATTAAAAGAAAATGTTATTATTGGTAAGTTAATCCCAGCCGGAACTGGTATGAAGAGATACAAGAAAATAAGAATAAACACAGAAGAACCAGAAAACACGGAAGTATCAGTAGCACCAGACGGAGAAAAAATGCCAGAAGATACAGAGGCAGATGCTGTAGAAGATGTTGTTGACGATACAGATGATGTAGAAAATACAACAGAAAATGAAGAATAATATTTTATAAGAAGGACGTCGCCCAATGGGGACGCCCTTTTTTGGGCGAAAAAATTAGTTAGAAAAATAAAAAAACCACTATATGAAGTTACTGAAAAGTAACAATAAAAAATGTTGAAAAACAGGAAAACGTGCAATAATTTGATACACGATTTTGCTTGTTTTCCTTTATTTTTTGGTATATAATCAATTTACTTTATAGATAGGAATCTATAGAAGTATTAACGTTAATTATGCAAGCATTCTAAAATTATTTTATCAAATGATTATTAAATCTAAAAATTTAATTTCTATATTCGCTATAGCGAAAGGAAAACCCAAAACAAAATTATAAAAATAGCTATTATGAAAAAATGATTTATAAACGTCCGAAGAAAAATATGAGAGAAAGTACATTAAAATTTTACTTATCAGTTGAAAAATAATAAATGAAATGGTAAAATGGAAAGGAAGTAAATGGACGATTTAAAAGTAAATAATAATGAGGCAGAAGTTCAAAAAGTAACACGATTGCCACTAACATCAGACTATGTTTTTAAAAGAATATTTGCAAGAGAAGAAAATAATTCAATGCTAAAGGATTTCTTAGAAGCAATTTTAAATATACATATAAATGAAGTAGAGGTAAAAAATCCAGAATTAACGCCTAATATGGCAGACGAAAAACTTGGAATATTAGATTTAAAATTGGATATAGATAATGAAAGAGTAGTAGATGTAGAAATGCAGGTCTCAAATGAACATAATATAAAAGAAAGGTCTAGTACATATCTATCAAAACTTGCAGCAGAACAATTAAAAGCTAAGCAAAATTACAAAGAACTGAAAAAAATAATAACAATAAACATATTGAAATATAATTATTTAGAAAGAAATTCATATCATTCAATTGCAAGAATGAAATATGAAGATACAGACCCAATAGAATTTGTTGATATGGGCTATAATGAAGAAGAGGAAGAGGCAACAAATACATTTGAAATGCACTTTATAGAATTACCAAAATTTAAAGAAAAAAATCCAGACTGTAATACAAAACTAGAGCAATGGCTTTGGTTAATAGATGGAAGTGAGGAGAAAAAAGTGGAAATGTCGGCAAAAGAAAATGAAGAAGTAAATAAAACAGTAAAGGAACTAAATAAATTAAGCCAAGATCCAGATGAAGTTGCAAAGTATGAAGAACGTGAGTGGAGCATTATGAGATACAACGTAGAGATGAAAACGAATAGAGAACTCGGAGAAAAAGAGGGAGAAGCACGTGGAAGAGAAGAAGGAAGGCGAGAAGGAAGGAGAGAAGGAGAAAAAAAAACAAAAGAAAAAATTGTGAAGGCTTTGAAAAATATGAATTTATCTATAGAACAGATAGCTCAAGCTGTAGAATTAACCGAAAAAGAAGTAGAAAAAATATTAAAAGTATAGAAAAATTAAGGTATGTGCTAGTGAGTATATAAAAACTAACTTATTATTCAATCTAGAAATTTAATTCATATATTCGCTATAGCGAAAGGTGAAATCAAAATGAAAACGAATTAACATATTATTTTTTAATTATGCGAAAATTGTCATTATTTTCGCATAATTTTTTTGTTTCTGGAAAAGCTAGACTATGAATAAAAAATTGGAGGGAAGCTTATGGAAAAACATATAATGGTAACAGGCACATCTAAAGTTTCATGGAAAGATGCAATTGTACAAACAATAGCCGAAGCATCTAAGACTATAGATTATTTAACTGGTGTTACTGTCGTAAATCAAAAAGCAAAAATCAATGGTGATAAAATAACCGAATATTACGTGGATATTGATTTAACGTTTATGATTGATAGGGATAGAAAATAAAAAATTGTAATTATTTTCAATCGAAAGGAGGAAAATAGAATGGAACAGATCAATACAAATAAAGAATACAACGAGTATGTAAAACAAAAGTCACCAAATTCCCCGATATTAAAGGATTGTTTTAATGCCTTTTGGGTTGGAGGATTAATTTGCTCAATCGGACAAATTATATTAGACTTTTGTATGTTTAAAGGAATGGATAACACTATGGCATCGACTGTAGTATCGATTTCGTTAATCGCAATTTCTGCTATTTTAACGGCATTAAATGTGTTTAACAGAATTGGAAAATTTGCTGGTGCTGGTTCATTAGTACCAATAACAGGGTTTGCTAACTCAATCGTTTCTCCATCTATAGAATATAAATCCGAAGGATATGTTATGGGCGTTGGTGGCAAAATGTTTACTGTTGCAGGACCGGTTTTAGTATTTGGTATATCAACTTCAGTAATAATTGGAATTATAGCAGCAATATTTATCTAATGGATTTTTTATGTTCAATTAAAGAGAAGTTTTATAAGTAAAGGAGATTTTTATATGCATAAAATTGGAAAACAAACTGTATGTTTCGATAATCCGCCAATAATATTACAAACTGCTTCGATTGTTGGACCAAAAGAAGCTAATGGCCCAATGGCAAGCTATTTTGATAAGTGCTTGGAAGATGAGTTCTGGGGAGAAAAGTCATGGGAGAAAGCGGAAAGTAAAATAATAAAAGAAACCGTAAATTTGGCAGTTTCAAAATCTGGTTTAGCAAATACAGATATAGACTATTGTTTTGCTGGAGATTTACTAAACCAATGTATCTCTTCGGACTTTGGATTAAGAGACACAAATGTACCTTTCTTTGGAGTGTTTGGAGCATGTTCGACTTTTGTGGAAAGTATGTGCTTGGGCTCAGTATTTATAGAAGGTGGAGCTGCCAATAATGTAATATGTGCGACTTCGAGCCACTTTTGTAGTGCAGAAAAACAATTTAGGTTTCCACTAGAACTTGGAACTCAAAGACCACCAACAGCACAATGGACTGTAACTGGAGCGGGAGCTGCAATATTAAGCAATAGTGGAGAAGGACCTCGTATAACAAACATTACACCTGGTAAGATAGTAGATATGGGAATAAAAGATGCAAATAATATGGGAGCTGCGATGGCTCCAGCAGCATTAGATACACTAATGGTTCACTTTCAAGATACAGGAAGAAAGCCAAGCTATTATGATGCGATAATTTCGGGGGATTTAGGATATATTGGCAAAGAAATAGTGCAAGAAATGGCTCAGAGTAAAGGCTATAATATAAAGGCTAATTATAACGATTGTGGAGTGCTAATGTTTGACAAAGAAAAACAAGATACACATTCAGGAGGAAGTGGATGTGCATGTATTGCAACATTATTTTCCGGATATTTCTTCAAACAGCTAAAAGAAGGAAAATTAAAACGAATTCTTCTAATTGCAACAGGTGCATTGATGAACTCGACTAGTATGCAACAGGGAGAGACAATACCGGGAATAGCACATGCAATTTCCATTGAAATGTAAGGCATTATAAAATCAATTGTAGAAATGTAGAAAGGATGACTTATGGAATTTATTCAAAGTATAGATTGGATGCAATTACTAAGATGTTTTGTTACAGGTGGAGGAATATGTATAATAGGTCAAATTTTATTAGATAAAACTAAATTAACACCTGCTAGAATACTCGTAATATTTGTTACTGTGGGAGCAATATTAGGAGGACTCGGATTATATAAATATTTAATTGATTTTGCCGGAGCCGGTGCAACAGTTCCACTTACAGGCTTTGGGGCAAACCTTGCAAAAGGAGCCTTAGAATCTGTAAAAGAAGTAGGTTTATTAGGTGCGTTCATCGGTGGAGTAAAAGCAAACGCTGGAGGAATAGCAGCAGCAATATTCTTCGGATATTTGGCATCTTTAATTGCAAAACCAAAAATAAAAAAACAATAAAAATTTCGCCCAATAGGGACGCCCCTTTTTGGGCGAAAATTTTATTGTTAAGACATTGTCAAGATTAGTGTATAAATTTTTTAATATTTTCTAATTTTGTGAAACTGACTATTTTTAGGCTTTTTATGTTTAATATTGATGTTGCTAAAAACTCCAAAGTTTGCTATAATGTAAACATAAAATTGAATTGAGGTAAATAACATGTCTAAATTTTTTGTAAAAACAGAGCAAATAAATAATAATGATATCGTAATAATTGGTGACGATGTAAACCATATAATAAATGTATTGAGAATGAAAACAGCGGATGAAATACAAATTTGCAATCAAGACACAGGTGATAATTATAATGCTGAAATTGTTAATTATTCTAAAAATGAAGTCGAATGTAAAATTATAAGTAGGATAAATGAAACAACAGAATCAAATGTACATATAACATTATTCCAAGGAATTCCAAAGTTTGAAAAAATGGAATTAATAATTCAAAAAAATACAGAAGTTGGAATAAAAAGTATAGTTCCAGTAATTATGGAGAGAACTGTTGTAAAACTTGATGAAAAAATTGCAAGTAAAAAACTTGAAAGATGGCAGAAAATAGCAGAGATTGCAGCAAAACAATCTATGAGAGATATTATTCCGCAAATAGGAAATATAACTAAGCTAAAAGATATAGATACAACAGAATTTGATGCAGTGTTAGTTGCATATGAGAATGAAGAACATAATATGCTAAAAACTGAATTGCAAAAACTAGAAAGAAAGATAAAAAGCAATAACTCTAGTGAACAACAATATAATATTGCTATAGTTATTGGCCCAGAAGGCGGAATATCTGAAAAGGAATTAGTAATGTTAGCAGAAAAAAACGCTAAATTTGTTTCGCTAGGAAAAAGAATTCTAAGAACAGAAACTGCTGGGGTGGTTATGGCTGGAAATATAATTTATGAATTAGAATATAATTCTTAAGAAAATTAATACTGAAATTATTTAGTAGACTTTGCATAGCAGAGTCTATTAA
>ERZ780157.3679-NODE-3679-length-12560-cov-8.098041_pt1 | contig 12560 bp, 13 predicted proteins | sample MGYA00511169_ERZ780157 | MGnify/ENA primary metagenome ERZ780157 (study PRJEB29588, sample SAMEA1965149) | human gut metagenome | biome: human gut; feature: human-associated habitat; material: faeces | place: Denmark | collected 2008/2010 ... | reverse complement strand
ATTTTAAATAATATATGATATATTTTTATAAGCGTTATAAACGTAAAAATTTGTAAATGTTTTGATAAAGTAGCATAATGAAAACATTAAATTAACAAAGGAGGTAAAACATGTTTTATTTTCCAGGGGGAAGTAGTTACTTATATATAATATTATTAATAATGGTAATTAGTAATATTATGACAGGAGGAGTAAGTTTATTAGGATTATTACTAAGTTTACCAGGAGTTTTAATAGCGATAACATTTCACGAGTTTGCACATGCTTTTGCAGCAGTAAAACTTGGAGATGAAACACCAAAAATGCAAGGTAGATTAAGCTTAAATCCATTATCACATTTGGACCCAATAGGTATTATAATGCTTATATTTGCTCATATTGGTTGGGGTAAACCAGTAGAAATAAACCCAAGAAATTTTAAAGGAAGAATATCTACAAGTGCAGCAGAAGCGATAGTATCAGCAGCAGGACCTATTATGAACTTTATACTATCACTAGTATTTTCGTTAATATTTGCAGCACTCGTAAAATTTGTTCCAGCAATATGGACAATAGCAAATGGTATTGTAGCAACAATAATATTAGATATTATCATTATTAATATCGGTTTAGGAGTATTTAATTTAATACCATTACCACCATTAGATGGTTCAAAGATATTGGCACATTTTTTACCTGTAAATGCAAGAAGATGGTTTATAGAGCATGAGAATATATTTTATATAGCTTTTATAGTAATTTGGTTAACACCAATTGCATCAAGAATTACATCACCTATAATAAATGCTATATTAGAATTTATACTAAATATAGCATTTGCAATATTTGGAATAGGATAATAATTAGGGACGGTCTTAAAATTCCGCTTTTATTGGAATTTTAGAACGGTCCTTTTTTATATAGTAGGAAAGTTCTACTAGTAGGAGAACTTCCTATAGTATAATTATGACAAATATAAGATTTCCTAGGTAAACATAAAAAGATAAGAGGGAAGACTTAGTAATCACTTTACTTAGAAGTAAATTAATGGTATACTTTTAAGCGATAAAAGGAGAAAAAAATGAAAGATATAATAATTTTAGGAATAGAATCAAGTTGTGATGAAACATCTGTAGCAATTGTAAAAAATGGTAGAGAAGTTTTATCAAATGTAATAAATACACAAATAAGTATTCACGAATTATATGGTGGAGTTGTACCAGAAATTGCATCCAGAAATCATGTAGAGAATATTTCACCTGTAATGAAAGAAGCGTTAAAAGAAGCAAATATAAAAATCGATGATGTAGATGGAATTGCATGTACATATGGACCAGGATTAGTAGGAGCGTTATTAGTAGGAGTGTCTTATGCAAAAGCATTAAGTTATGCAGCAAATAAACCACTTATTGGTGTAAATCATATCCAAGGACATATAGCAGCAAACTATATAACATATAAAGACTTAAAACCTCCTTTTTTAACATTACTAATATCAGGAGGAAACACACAACTTGTTTTAGTGAAAGATTATACAAAATTTGAGATATTGGGCAAAACTAGAGATGATGCGGTAGGAGAAGCTTTTGATAAAATAGCAAGGGTTATTGGTCTTGGGTATCCAGGAGGACCTAAGATGGATAAACTAGCACAGGAAGGAATTCCAAATATAGTTTTACCTAAAGTTCATATAGATGGTTTGGACTTTAGTTTTAGTGGATTGAAAACAGCAATCATAAATTTACATCATAAAACACCTGATATAAATAAAGCAAACTTAGCAGCAAGTTTTGAAAAAGATGTCGCAGAAATTTTATTAGATAATACAAGAAAAGCTGTAAAAGAGTCTAATATTAATAAAATAGCATTAGCAGGAGGAGTTTCTGCCAATAGCTATATTAGGAAAGCATTTAAAGAATTAGAAGAAAAAGAAAATATAAAAGTATATTATCCAGAACTTAAATTATGTACAGACAATGCAGCAATGATAGCATCAGCTGGATATTATAATTTCTTAAAAGGTAATTTCTCAGATTTAAAATTAAATGCTGTACCAAATTTAAAATTATAAAAATTAGAAAGAGGATGAAAAATGTCAATCTATGCAATTTCGGACTTGCATTTATCATTTAATGCAGATAAACCAATGGATATATTTGGTTGGCAAGATTATGAAAATAAGATACAAGAAGATTGGAAAAGTAAAGTAAAAGAAGATGATTTAGTAATCTTAGGTGGAGATTTTTCTTGGTCAATGCAACTTCAAGATACATACAAAGATTTTGAGTTTATTCATAATCTACCAGGGAAAAAACTCTTGTTAAAAGGTAACCACGATTATTGGTGGGGAACTTTAACGAGTATGAGAAAATATATAAATAGTATTGGTTTTATAGATATAGATTTTATATATAATAATAGCTATGAATTTGAAAATAAAATAATTTGTGGAACTAGAGGCTGGAATTTTAGTGGACTTCAAGATGAAGATGAAAAAATATACAATAGGGAAAAACAAAGACTAAAATTATCTTTAGAAGATGGTGTGAACAAATTTGGAAAAGATAAAGATATTATTGCATGCTTACATTATCCACCATTAAAGATAGATGAAAGCTCAGATTTTGTAAGAATAATGGAAGAATATAATGTAAGGAAATGTATTTATGGGCATTTACATGGTCCTGCACATAAATTTGTAGTAGAAAAAAATCTTGATGGAATAGAATATATTATGACAAGCTGTGATTATACAAACTTCAAATTGCTAAAAATTTATTAATTGTAGGAGGATAAATAATGAAAATATTAAAAGCTGGCACAGTATTAATCAATTTACAAAATAAAGAAATATGTTTGGTATATAATAAAAACGACAAGAGCTATGCATTTCCAAAAGGACATTTAGAAAATGGTGAAACTTTAAAAGAGTGTGCAATAAGAGAAACAGAGGAAGAAACTGGTCACACATGTTCAATAATTAACGAAAAAGAAATTGGAATTTTAAAATATTTAACTCCTGCCGGCGAGAATGTGGAACTTCACTTATATCTGGCAAAAGATACAGGATTAGTTACTAGAGAAATTAATCCTAAAGATAAGGAAGAAACACTATGGGTAAACATAGAAAAAGTTAAAGAAAAAATATTATATCAAGATTTAAATCAATTATGGTTGGACATGAAAAATAAAATAAATAAGTAATATATGTAAAATTATTGTAATATTTCTGCCTAAATGACTTGCAATTCACATAATTTGTGATATAATATGAAAGCACGAAAAAAACGATAAGTATTAAAAATGCGAAAGGGTTGAAAATAAATGAGTATAAAAGTAGAAAAAACAGATAACAAAAATGAATTAAAATTAGAATTTACAGTAGTAGCTGAAAAATTTGAAGATGCAATGAAGAAAGTGTATTTCCAAACAGCTAAATATTTTAATATACCAGGATTTAGAAAAGGTAAAGCACCAATGAAGATAGTAGAAAAATATTATGGAGAAAGTATTTTCTACGAAGATGCTTTTAACGAAATATTAAAAGAAGAATATGATAAAGAATTAAAAGAAAATGATATAACTGCTGTAAGTTATCCAGAATTTGATATCAAACAAATGGAAAAAGGAAAAGACTTAATATTTACAGCTACAGTTCAAGTAAAACCAGAAGTTAAATTAGGAAAATATAAAGGTATAGAACTAAAAAAAGTAGAGTATACTGTAAAAGATGAAGATATAAACCACGAATTAGGACATATGCAAGAAAGAAATTCTAGAATTGTTACAGTAGAAGATAAACCAGTAGAAAAAGGAAATATAGCTGTAATAGATTTCGAAGGATTTGTAGATGAAAAAGCATTCGAAGGTGGAAAAGCAGAAGGGTACGAACTAGAAATAGGAAGTAATACATTTATTCCAGGATTTGAAGATCAAATAGTAGGAATGAAAGCTGGAGAAGAAAAAGATGTTAAAGTTAAATTCCCAGATGAATATTTTTCTAAAGATTTAGCTGGAAAAGATGCTACATTTAAAGTAAAAGTAAACGAAATAAAGAAAAAAGAATTACCAGAATTAGATGATGACTTTGCTAAAGATGTTAGCGAATTTGATACATTAAAAGAATTAAAAGCAAGTATAAAAGAAAAATTAGAAAAAGAAAACGAAGAAAAAGTAAAATTCGAAACACAAGATGCAGCAGTAAAAAATGTTTGTGATAATACAGAAATCGATATTCCATCAGGAATGATAGATTCTGAAATAGATAACATGGTAAATGATATGAAATCAAGATTACAATATCAAGGTTTAACATTAGATAATTACTTAAAAATGGTAGGAAAAACAGAACAAGAATTTAGAAAAGATTATGAAGAACAAGCTAAAGAAGCTGTTAAATCAAGATTAGTAATCGAAGCAATAGTAAAAGCAGAAAAAATAGAAGCAGATGATAAAGATATAACTGCAAAAATAGAAGAAATGGCTAAAAATTATGGTAGAGAAGCAAAAGACTTAGAAGAAAACGAAGCATTAAAGAATTACATAAAAGGAAGTCTAGAAACAGAAAAAGCAATAGAATTTGTAGTAAAAAATGCAAAAATAAAATAGAGTAAAAAAAGGAGTTTAATATTTTAAGTATTAAACTCCTAAATTATTCAATGTGAAAGTAGTTACAGCTGTAAGGAAAGAAGCCTTAAATTATAATTTAATAAAAAAATTTGCATTTATAATAAATATGATATAAAATAATGTAAGTTTTCAAAGGAGGAGTTTTAATATGGATAAAAAAGAATTAAATAGTTTAGTACCATATGTAATAGAACAAACAAGTAGAGGAGAAAGATCATACGATATATTCTCTAGGCTATTAAAAGATAGAATTATATTTCTAGGAGAACAAGTTGATAGTTCATCTGCGAGTGTTGTAATAGCACAAATGTTATTCTTAGAATCAGAAGACCCAGAAAAAGAAATACATTTATACATAAATAGTCCAGGAGGTTCCATAACAGACGGAATGGCTATTGTAGATACAATGAATTATATTTCTTGCCCAGTTTCTACTATTTGTGTAGGTTTAGCTGCAAGCTTTGGTGCAGTATTATTAGCAAATGGTGAAAAAGGAAAAAGATTTGCAACACCAAATTCAGAAATATTAATTCACCAACCATTAATAGGTGGTCAAGGTGGAGGTATTTCTGGTCAAGCAACAGAAATAAAAATATATTCAGATCATATGATGAAAACAAGAGAAAAATTAAATAAATTATTAAGTGAAAAAACAGGTCAACCAATAGAAGTTATTAATAGAGATACAGAAAGAGACAATTATATGACAGCACAAGAAGCATTAGAATATGGTCTTATAGATGGAATTATGGACAAAAGAAGATAAAGGAAGTTGCTAAGGATAACATAAAAAGAAGGAGCGCTTTATTATGCAAAAAAATGATAATAATAAAAATATTAGATGTTCATTTTGTGGTAAAACACAAGATAGTGTAGATAAAATAGTAGCGGGACCAGGAGTATATATTTGTAATGAATGTATACAAGTATGCTCAAATATTATAGAAAATGAATATTATGAAGATGATGAAGATTTATATACAACTGTAGAAGAAGATGTTGTACCTACACCAGAAGAAATAAAAAAAGTTTTAGATGAATATGTAATAGGTCAAGAAGACGCTAAAAAAACCTTATCTGTAGCTGTATATAATCATTATAAAAGAATAAACAATGAAGACGAAAAAAATAATAAAGATGATGTAGAAATAAAGAAAAGCAACATTCTATTATTGGGTCCAACTGGTTCTGGAAAAACATTACTTGCACAAACTTTAGCTAAAATATTAAATGTTCCTTTTGCAATAGCTGATGCAACAACTTTAACTGAGGCTGGCTATGTAGGAGAAGATGTCGAGAATATTTTACTAAAATTAATTCAAGCAGCAGATTATGATATAGAAAAAGCTGAAAGAGGAATTATTTATATAGACGAAATAGATAAAATTTCAAGAAAGTCAGAGAACCCATCTATAACGAGAGATGTAAGTGGAGAAGGTGTTCAGCAAGCTTTATTAAAAATTGTCGAAGGAACAACAGCATCAGTTCCACCACAAGGTGGAAGAAAACATCCTCATCAAGAATTAATACAAATAAATACAGAAAATATTTTATTTATTTGTGGTGGTGCGTTTGAAGGGTTAGAAAAGATTATTGATCAAAGAACAGGTAAAAAAGCCATAGGATTTGGTGCTGAAAAGAAAGAAATTGCTAAAAAGAGTCGAACAGAGGTATTTAAAGAATTATTACCACAAGATTTGTTAAAATTTGGATTAATCCCAGAATTTGTAGGAAGATTACCAATTGTAAGTACATTAGAAGAACTAGATAAAGATGCATTAGTTAATATATTAACCAAACCAAAAAATGCATTAGTAAAACAATATAAAAAACTACTAGCTATGGATGGTGTAGAATTAGAATTTGCACCAGAAGCAGTAGAAGCAATAGTAGATAAAGCGATAGAGAGAAAAACTGGTGCTAGAGGCTTACGCTCTATTATAGAAGAGATTATGAGAGATATTATGTTTGATATTCCATCTAATCCAAAGATAGAGAAATGTATTTTAACAAAAGAGACTGTAGTAGATTTAGCAAAGCCAGAAATAATAATAAATGAAAATAAAGAACCTAAAAGACAAGTCGTTAAAAGAAGAAAAATTCAGCCAAATGAAATAGAAACTGCTTAAAAACAAAAAATAAAAATAGAAGGAGTAGTATTAATAGATTATATGCTAAAAATCCTTCTATTTTTTTCGTGTATAAGTTGAAAAAAAGATTAAGTTGTGATATATATTGTTTTACAAATAATAGGTGAAAAAGAGAAAAGAAAATGAAGAATATAAAAGATTATAATTTAGACGAACTAAAAAAAGAATTTCAAGAATTAGGAGAAAAACCATATAGGGCAGAACAAGTTTTTATGTGGTTATATAGAGAAAAAGTAAAAGAATTTGATGATATGACGAATATATCAAAAGAGCTAAGACAAAAACTACAAGAAAATTATACAATGTGTAATTATAAGATAGCAAAAAAATTAGTTTCAAAAGATGGAACTAAAAAATATTTATTTGATATATTAGATGGGAACATGATAGAAACAGTTTTAATGGAATACCACCATGGTAAAACATTGTGTGTTTCATCGCAAATTGGTTGCAAAATGGGGTGTAAATTCTGTGCGTCAACAGGAATTCCATTTGTTAGGAATTTAAGCAGTGGAGAGATTGTAGAGCAAATCTTAGCAGTAGAGCAAGAAGAAAATACAAAGATATCAAATATTGTTTTTATGGGAATTGGTGAACCATTTGATAATTTTGATAATGTAATAAATGCTATTGGAATTTTAAATAATCCAAAAGGGTTAAATATAGGTGCTAGACATATAAGTATTTCTACTAGTGGAATTGTACCTAAAATTTATGAGTTGGCAGACAAAAAAATACAATGTACATTATCAATATCATTGCATGCAACAAATGACGATAAAAGATCTGCTATGATGCCAGTTAATAATGCATATTCAATTAAAGAATTAATGGAGGCTTGTAAATATTATATAGAAAAAACAAATAAAAGAATTTCTTTTGAATATGCTTTAGCAAAGGACAATAACGATAATTTAGAAGATGCTAAAGAATTAGTAAAATTATTAAATGGAATGCTTGCACATGTAAATTTAATACCAATTAATAAAATAGAAAATGGAAAATTTGTAAAATCTACAGATAATAATATAATTAGATTTAGAGACTATTTAAATGCACATGGAATTGTAGCAACAATAAGAAGAGAGTTGGGTTCAGACATAGAAGCTGCATGCGGACAATTAAGAAGGAAGACGATAGAAGAAAAACGTTAGAGGTGATAAAATGAAATGTTTTGCTAAGACCGATTTAGGTAAAGCAAGAGAATTAAATGAGGATTCATACTATATTCCAACGGAAGAAAATGAATTAAGAATATATATGTTGGCAGATGGAATGGGCGGATATAATGGAGGAGAAATTGCAAGTAAACTTGCAATAGATTCTGCGAGAAAATATCTAACCAATAATTTTAATACAATACCACATGATAGAATAAATATTGAAGAACTAGTAAGAAGTAGTATGGAATATGCTAATATGGTAGTGTTCGAAAAATCAAAAGAAGACCCAGAATTAGAAGGAATGGGTACAACTTTGGAATTAGTTTTAGGTTATGGGAATAAAATATATATAGGTCATGTTGGAGATAGCAGAATATACAGAGTCAGAAAAAACATTATAAGAAAATTAACAACAGACCATAGTTATGTCGAAAAATTAGTAAAAGAAGGAACAATAACAAGGGAAGAAGCAGAGAATCATCCTAAAAAGAATATGCTTATGAAAGCTTTAGGATGTACTCCTTATGTAGAGCCAGATGTAACAACTAAAGGTTTTCTTAAAGGAGATAAAATTGTATTAACATCAGACGGGTTAACAAACATGGTATCAAACCAAGAAATATATGATATAGTAACAAATGATGTAGAAAATGCTACTACGAAGTTGGTCGAATTAGCAAACAATAGAGGAGGATATGATAACATAACGGTTGTTATTGTATATAATGATTAAGGAGAGATGGAAGAATGGACCTAGAGGGGAAAATATTAGGTAACAGATACGAGATAATAGAGAAAATAGGAAATGGTGGAATGGCAACGGTTTATAAAAGTAAGGACCGTGTTTTGAATAGATATGTAGCAGTAAAAATATTAAGGGATGAATTTACTACAGATGAAGAGTTTATTAAAAGATTTAGGATAGAAGCACAATCAGCAGCAAGTCTTACACATCCAAACATTGTATCTATATTTGATGTAGGTAATGAAGGTAGTTTATATTATATTGTAATGGAATTAATTAAAGGTAAAACATTAAAAGAGATAATTACAGAGGAAAACGGACCTTTACCTTGGAAATGGTCTTTAAATGTAGTAACTCAAATTGCATCAGCATTAGAAACAGCACATAAAAATAATATTGTTCATAGAGATATAAAGCCACATAATATTATAATAACAGAGGACGGAATAGCAAAAGTTACAGATTTTGGAATAGCTAAAGCTGTTTCAAATTCTACAATTACAGCTTTTGGAACAACAATAGGTTCGGTACATTATTTTTCACCGGAGCATGCAAGAGGAGGATATACAGATGCAAAATCTGACTTATATTCTTTAGGCGTTGTAATGTATGAAATGTTAACTGGTAGAGTACCTTTTGATGCAGATACACCTGTATCTGTAGCATTAAAACATATGCAAGAAGAGCCTGTACAACCAAAAGAGTTAAACGATAATATTCCACAAGTTGTAAATGATATTATAATGAAAGCAATGCAAAAGGATGTCAATTTAAGATATCAATCTGCAACAGAAATGCTAAAAGATTTGAATGCGGCCTTAAGAAATCCAGATGATAACTTTGTACATATTGGAAGTAACGTAGGAGCTGCAACCCAAAGAATTTCTACTCAAGAAATAGCAGAAGCAGAAAGAAAAGCAAAAGAAGCTAATAATCCTAAGAATGGAAAGAAACCAAATAAGTTTATAGAATTCGTAAAAAAACATAAAGCATTATCTTTTGTAATAGGAGCAATTATATTATTCTTTGTTGCATTTGGCACTACAATGGGAATTGTGGAATTAGTAAATCCAAAAGATGTACAAATACCAGATTTAGTAAATAAAACTCAAAATGAAGCAGAACAGATTGTAAAAGACTTAAAACTAAAGCTAGTTGTAAAATCAGAGGAATATAATGAGAATGTTGAAGAAGGTAAGATTATATCTCAAGATCCAGCATACCAAGAGAATTATACAATAAAGGAACATAGTGAAATTTCTGTAGTTGTAAGCAAAGGTACCGAAACAGTAGAGGTTCCAGATGTCGTTGGTAAAACAAGAGAAGAGGCAGAAAAACTATTAAAAGATGCTGGACTAGTAGCAGAGATAACCGAAGAAAATGACGAAAAGGTAGAAGCTGGAATAGTATTAAGTCAAGATATAGAAGATGGTGAAACTGTTAATAAAGGAAGTACTGTAAATTTAGTTGTAAGTAAGGGTAGTGGAATTGTAAATGTAGAAGTTCCAAGTCTTGTAGGAAAAACTGAACAAGAAGCAAGAAATTTATTAACAGAAGCTGGATTAAAAGTTAACGTAGTTAATGATGAAGATGAATCTAAAAATGATGGAGTTGTATTAAGACAAAGTAAAGATGCTGGTACAGAAGTACAAGAAGGAACTACAATTACAATTACAGTAAATAAAGTTTCTGAGTCAAAGGAGGCAACATTTACAATTGATGTAAAAGCAATTACAGGAGGTTACGAGGAAGAAACAGGAAATACTACAAGTAGTAATACAGCAAAAACAGTTGATATAACGATTACTGTTGGTGGAAGTACTGCTTTCCAACAATCAGGTGTTGATAAAAATCGTACTATAACTGCAAAAGTAAGTGGAAAAGGATCAAAAGAAGTTATTGTAGAATTAAAAAATTCTAAAGGAGAAAGTTATAAAAGATCTACAACATTTAACTTTAACAATGCAACAACATATACATTTGACTAGAAGTTAAACAGATAAAGCATTTTGCTTTATCTGTTTTTGCGTATATGATTAAATTTAAAAATAATATAAAAATATGATAGAATTGATAAGAAAAATTTGGTATTAACCACTTGTAAACAAACCAATAAATAATTTTAGGAGATAGAAATATGTATATTGCAGAGGCTAGGTTATATAATGATGGGATAGAGTTTTATCCTAAGAATGGCAAAGTGATTTTTGGTAAGAGATGTAATGGAAAAGTTGTAATAGAAAGTAGAAACAACTCTTATTAAGAAAAAGAAGAAAATAGTTTCAAACTAAAAATATTTTTACTACTTTTTTGCGCAGTAAATGTTGTGATTTTTTGCAAAAATTAGTAGTGCTACCACCAATATATGAAGAGGTTGAAGTAGCAGTGGAAGGAATTAAAGAATATTTAAGATTGAAGCAAAGCGAAGATTAAACGACAATTTGTGATTACAAGATAAAGGAGTAGTGTGTATCTGTTCCTTTGTCGTATATAAGATTGATAAATTATAGCATTTTTGATATTATAAAAAAGATTAATTAGAAGGTGATAAATGTGGAAAATGAATATAAAAGGAAATTCTTTATAGGATATTCAGATTGTGACAGAAAAGTAAATTTAAGTGTGTTAAATTCGTTATACTTAATACAAGATATGATGACAGAGTATTTTGGATTTCTGAAAAGTGATAATATAATTTTAAAAAGAGAAAATAATGCAATATGGGTACTAACAAAAACAAAAGTGCATTTTAATAAATATCCAACATGGAGAGATTTAATTGAAGGAACCGTTTTTACTATAGGAATAAAGCCAATTCGCGTAGAAACCGAAGCACAATTTAAAGATAAAGATAATAATGTATTGTTTTATGCAAATCAAGAAACTTGTGTTATAGATTTAACAGATAGAAAAATCAGAAAAATTAATACAGTTAATTATCCGGCAGATATTCAAATAAAGGAAGGAATAAACAAAGAAAAATATTTAAGATTAAACACAGAATTTACTGAAGCTGATAAAGTATATGAACAGAAAATACATTCAACAGATATAGATTTTAGTTACCATACAAATAATGTAGCATATGTTAAATATATTTTGAATTCATTAAATTCAGATTTTATAGATAGCCATAAGATAACAGACTTTGAGATACATTATATAAATGAAAGCAAAGAGGGACAAAAGTTAATTATCTATAAAAAAATAAAAGATAATGAAATAGAATTTCTTATAAAAGAAGAAAATAGAGAAATAGCAAGAGCTAATTTAAGATATATAAAATAATAGGATAATATTAGGAAAAAAATAAGTAATAAAGAAAGAAGAAATAATTCAAATAAAAAAATAAAACAATTAGGAATAGCTTGTTTAATATCCACTCAATTAGCTATAGATATATTTGAAAATAATGATTATGATAGTTCTAAGATTTTTTCACTAAATATGTTAAAACAATATGGCGTTCAAGATAATTTAATAGAAAAAGAAAAAAGAATCAATCCAGATACACCTATAGCAGATTTAAATCCAGATGTAGTTATTGAACGCATAAAAGGACTTGAATGGATAATTGATAGTGAAGAAGATTTTAGATACATAGGAATAATTAATTTGATTAATATCAAGTGTGTGGTAAGCTGTACTATGGGTTTTAAAATTATAAAAGGAAGTAATTGCTAATTACTTCCTTTTATGGTATTATTTTGAAAATTTATTAAAAAGGGGAAATATTATGAAATTAATAATAAAAGGATTAAAAAAGAAGTTTGATAAAAAAGAAGTGTTAAAAAACATAAATTTTGAATTTGAAAAAGGAAAAATATATGGATTATTAGGAAGAAATCGGGCTGGATATTCCGACCGCGATAAAACTCAAAAACGAGCTGAAAG
>ERZ780157.3665-NODE-3665-length-12615-cov-10.267755_pt1 | contig 12615 bp, 9 predicted proteins | sample MGYA00511169_ERZ780157 | MGnify/ENA primary metagenome ERZ780157 (study PRJEB29588, sample SAMEA1965149) | human gut metagenome | biome: human gut; feature: human-associated habitat; material: faeces | place: Denmark | collected 2008/2010 ... | reverse complement strand
CAGTTTTCTTTGGTTCTTTCTTTTGCTGCCAAAAGAAAGAACAACCTCCCGGGAGGCAGCCGTTAATCCTTTAGCCGCGTCTCCCGACCCCGTACTGCGGGGCCTCCGGCAGCACAAACTCTGTGGTAAAGTTGGCGGTCAGGTCGTTGATGTTCATCCGCACGCTCCAAAAGACATCGCCGTAATCGCGCAGGACCGTGTACTCCGCACCCAGACCGGCCAGAGTCGCCGTGTCGGTGACGATGTAGACTACATCCCCCTCGGGGGCGTACTCGGTCAGACTGTTCTGGTAGACGCGGCTGACCGTGCCGCCGTCGGCCAGCGCCCGGGCGGCTTCTGCGGTGGTGCTGACCAGCTGAATGCGCGCTGTCACGGGCAGGGCGGCCATCAAATCCCCGCGGGTGATCTCGCCGTATTCCGGCTCGGTCACACCGCCCGCGAACGCCTCGACGGACGCCCCCTCCGGCAGACCCGTGGCCGGGTCATTTGTGACGATCTCGGCGTAGAGCGCCGCCAGATAGTTGCCGAAGCTGATGGTTTTGTTGGCGTCGGGGTTCGCCGCGTAGGTGAACAGCGGCGTGTAGAGGATGCTCTGGTCGTCGGCGTCCAGCGTGGCGATCTCCGCCGCGGCGCTGGTATAGGCGTCCGCACCGGCCTGCTGGGCCTCGTCTGCCGTCTCGGTGGGGGCGGTGGTGTCACTGCCGCCCACGGCCGCGGTGTCCTTGCCGGGGTCGGCGGCATCGGCAGCGGTGTCGGCCTGCGCGGCGTCGGCGGTGCTCATCGCCAGCCAGGTGGCGCGGCGGCTCTCCATCTCGGCCGCCACAGGCTGCCGGAGCTCTACGCGGCAGCCGCCGCCCTGGGTAAAGACCAGGTCCAGCTGCGCCACGCCGGTCAGACCCAGGTCCGCGCCCAGCACGTTCGTGCCGTTTTCCGCCGTTGTGCCGTCAATAATGGCCGTCACACCCTGGCTCAGCAGGGCCTTCTGCCAGTCGCCCGCCGGGGCGGTGGAGACAATCGCAAGGATGGCATCGCACCCGGCGTTCTGCAGGGTGGTGATCTGCTCGGCGGCGGTGTCGTTCCAGTCGCGGGCCGTGATGAACTCCCCGTTGGACGCCGAGATGACCGCGGCCTGCGCCGGGTCGTTCAGCACAAAGAAGCCGATTTTATACCCCGCGCGCTCCACGACGGTGTAGCGGCCATTGGTCACGCGGTTGCGGCTCCAGCTTGTGGAGCGGTAGAACACAGCGGTGCCCTCGTTGTTCAGCAGGTTGGACGCCAGCGACGGGCCGCTGCCCATGTTGGCATCACTGACCAGGCGGGTCGTGCCGTAGGCAAAGTCGCTCAGCGCCATGGCGTGCAGGTCGTACCCCGCCGCCGAGAACGCCGACAGCATATCCATGCCGCCGGTCAGGCTGGCGCTCTCGGTGCCGTGCAGGCTGTCGCCCGCGTCCAGCAGGATGGAATCCGGGGTCGCGCCCTTGAGCGCGGCGGCATCCGCCAGCGTGGCGCGGTCCCCGCGCAGGCCCGCCGTGGCAAAGATCGGGACCGTGATGTCCCCGACCCGTACGCGGCAGGTCAGGCTCTCGGTGCCGTCGGCCAGCGTGGCCGTGATCGTGCATTCCCCGCTGTCGGTGCGGGCGCGGACCGTGCCGTTTTTGTCCACGGTGGCCACGGTCTTGTCGCTCGTCGTCCAGTAGACCCTGCGTCCGCCGTCCTTCTCGCCCGGCTCGTTCGTCGCCAGCGTGGCGTAGGCGTCCTTGCCGTCCATGTGCAGCTCGTCGGTGTAGGTATCGTTCAGGAGCACCGGCGCGGCGGTCTTGCCGTTGCAGGCGGATACGCCGGTAAATTTGAACGGTTTCATGACAAAATCCAGATCCACCGTCTCGCTCTGAACACCGTAGTCCGCGCCCGGGGCGCTGAAGGTGCACTGCCACATATCGTAGGTGCCCGCGTAGTCCAAATCGTCGGAGAACCGCGCGATCCAGAGGTTGTCGCGCCATTTGTCAAAGGCAGGGTCCGTCATGCGGGCGCGCACCCAGTTGCGGGAGGCATACAGCCCCTGCGCACCGGTGTAGCCGTACTCGGTCAGGCGGTCAAAGAACGCCTGCGTGATCTCGGCCATCTCGGAGGGGAAAACGCCGCTGATGTACTTATCCTCGAGGTCGTAGTAGACCGGGTAGCTCAGCCGGTAGGGCGCGGCGGTGTAGTCGTCCAGCCCCTCCTGCGGCGGGGCGGTCAGGCCCAGCAGCCGCGCGACGTGGTCGGCCTCGCTGCGGGCCTCCTCCACCGTCGTGGCGTAGGAATAAAGGTACGCGCCGAACGGGATGCCCAGCCGGGTGCATTCGTCGGCGTTGCGCCGCCACTGGGGGTCATCCTGCGCCCAGTTTTCCTCCTGGCCGTCCCACTCGCCGCCGAAGCCGCAGCGGATGATGGCAAAGTCGATGCCGGCGGCCTTGGCCTTTTCCCAGTCGATCTCGCCCTGGAACTTGGATACGTCCATGCCCTTGAGCACCGCGGCGGGCATGGCCCGGCCGCTTGTGTTGAAGTAGTAGCCCAGATCGTTCTTCTGCCAGGCCGCGGCGGGCGTGCCGAAGTCCGCCTCGGCGGGGCCTTTCTCCTCTGCCGAGCAGCGCACCAGCACCACCGACACAATGACCACGACCAGCAGGCAGAGCAAACACAGCCCCAGCACAAGGCGGCTGCGGCGGCGTTTGGCGCCGGGACGTTTCTTTTTCTTCGGCGGCGGGGGCGCGTCGGGGCGCGGGGCCGCTTGCCCGGCCTGCGGGGCGGGCGCAGCCGTCCGGGCAGGGCGGCGGTAGACTTTGCGTTCTTCTGGCACGGTGCGTTACCTCTCTTGGGCAGATTTTATGCTGTGGATAGACAGTATTAGTGTAGCATTTTGTCGAAGAAATTACAATCGGAAACGCGAGATATTGGGGAAATTTTACAGAATAAAAAAGCGGCGGCCAGCTCCCTGACCGCCGTTCTTTGCCTTCCCCCTCGGGGGAAGCCTTATAACTCCCTGCACGTCCAAAAATAATACGGCACCTCAAACGCCAGCATGACGCACCAGCCGAAGGCACAGGCAAAGGCGATGCCGGGCAGGCCCACCCGCGGGGCCAGCACCGCAGCAGCGGCAGCGCGCAGCCCCGCCTGTAAGCAGGTGCCGATCAGCGTCGTCGTCATCTTGCCCATGCCGCGGTAAAAGCCCTGGAAACCGTTCGTCAGCGCGGGCAGGGCGTAGAACACCGCCATGCAGCCCAGATACGTGCTGCCCAGTGCAATGACGTCGGCGGCCCCCTCCCCTGCCACAAACAGGGACAGGATGCCCCGGCGCAGCAGCAGCGTCAGGCTGCCCATCAGCAGCCAATAGCCCAGCTCCAACCGCAGGCCCACCGCAAAGCCACGGCGGATGCGGGCGGTCTGCCCGGCACCGCGGTTCTGGGCAATGTAGGTCGTAATGGCCGTGGCAATGCTCTGCTCCGGCGTGAAGGCAAAATCGTCCACCCGCGTGACCGCGTTGAACGCCGCGATAGCCCCTACCCCCAGCGCGTTGACCTGTCCCTGAATGAGCACCTTGCAGATCGGCTGCACGGCCTGCTGCACCGCCGTCACCGCGCCGTAGCGCAAAATCGGCCCCAGCAGGTCGCGGCGAATGCGCCACTGCCCCTGCCCGGGGCAGAGCTCCGGCACGCGGCGTGCCATGTAGACGGCGGCCAGCAGCGCGCTGGCGGCCTCGGCTACGACAGTGGTCACGGCGCTGCACACAATGCCGAAGCCCAGCCCGCCAATTAAAATGAGATCCAGCACCGCGTTGAGCACGGCGGAGAACGCCAGGAATTTCAGCGGCGTTTTGCTGTCGCCGACACTTTTCAGGCCCGCCGCCAGCGCGTTATAGAAAAACGTAAACGGCGCACCCAGGAACGTGATGCGCAGGTAGATGCCGGTGATGCCAAAAATCGAGTCCGGCACGGCCAGCGCGCGCAGGATCCACGGCGTCAGCGCACAGCCCAGCGCCGCGGCGGCACAGCAGAGCGCCGCGCCGAACAGCAGCGTCGTTGCCAACGTTTCTTTTAAGCGGGCGGTCCGCTTTGCGCCGAACGCCTCACTCATCAGTACACCCGCGCCGATGCACAGGCCGCTGATGGCCAAAATCACCAGATTCATGACCGGCCCGGCCACGCCCTCGGCGGCCAGCGCGTCCTGCCCGATAAACCGCCCCGCGATGATGGAATCCACCGCATTGTACGCCAGCTGCAGCCAGTTTCCCAGCAGCAGCGGCACCGCATACAGAAAGAGGTGCCCCAGCGGGGCACCCTTGGTCATATCTCGCATGATTTACCTTTTGTTTTCTTCGGTCTCGGCGACGATGTAGATGGGACGGTGCTTGACCTCCAGGTAGGTCTTGGCGAGGTACTCGCCCACAATGCCGGTGCAGAACAGCTGGACGCCGCTGCACAGCAGAATGATGCAGACCATGCTGGGCCAGCCGGAGGTCGGGTCGCCGAACATCAGCGCGCGGACGACGACAAAAAGGATGCCGATGAACGCGAGGATGCAGAACAGCACGCCCGCCCCCGCCGCGATCAGCAGCGGCGTGGTGGAGAAGCCGACGATGCCCTCAATGGAGTACTTGAACAGGCCCCAGAAATTCCACTTGGTCGTACCGGCGACGCGCTCGATGTTCTCATAGTCGAACCACTTGGTCTTGAAGCCGACCCAGCTGAAAATGCCCTTGCTGAAGCGGTTGTACTCGGCCATGCTGAGCACAGCGTCGGTCATTTTGCGGCTCATCAGGCGGAAATCACGCGCACCGTCGACAATTTCCGTATCGGACATCTTGTTGATGATCTGGTAGAATTTGCGGGCAAACCAGCTGCGCAGCGGCGGCTCGCCCTTGCGGGTCGTGCGGCGGGTGGCGGCGCAGTCGTACTCGCCGGTCAGCAGCGTGTCCAGCATCTGCGGCAGCAGCGCGGGCGGGTCCTGCAGATCGGCATCCATCGTGGCGACGTAATCGCCCTTGGCAGCCTGTAAACCCGCGTAGATACCGGCCTCCTTGCCGAAGTTGCGGCTGAACGAGACATACCGCACGCGGGGGTCCTGCGCGTGCAGCTCACGCGCGACGCGCAGCGTGCCGTCGCGGGAGCCGTCGTCCACAAAGATAAACTCAAACTCCGCGCCGTGGCTGGCTTTCATCTCCGCCGCCACGCGGGAGGCTTCTTTATAAAAAAGCGGCATCGCTTCTTCTTCATTGTAACAGGGTACGATCAGACTGATGAGCATGGTGTGACCTGCTTTCGTCAAGAAATTTAGTATTTTTTATTATACCGTAGTTGACGGAGTTTGTAAACAGGGACTATTGAACCACGTGCGCTTTGTTAGGTGCGGCGAAATATTTGCATCGCAATAGCGGCAGCGTCATCGGAGGGGTCAAGGCCCCTCCCTACAGTACCGCGTTCACGGGTGCTTTGTAGGGAGCGGTCTTGACCGCTCCGGGGAACTTTGCGGCAGCCGTCCACCAAAAAAGGCAGAGCCTTCGCTCTGCCTTAGAGTGCTTATAAAATTTTAGCCTTTGACCGCGATATTGACCAGCTTGCCCTTGACGTAGATCTCCTTGGCAATGGTCTTGCCGGCGATGGCTTCGGCTACGGCGGGCTCGGCTTTGGCGGCGGCGATGGCGTCCGCGTTCTCGATGGCGGCGGGCACCTTGATGCGGGCCTTGACCTTGCCGTTGACCTGCACGGCGATCTCAATCGTCTGCTCGACGCACTTGGCCTCGTCGTAGGTCGGCCAGGCGTGGTAGGCCAGCTGCTCGGTGTGGCCCAGCTGCTGCCACAGCTCCTCGGTCATGTGGGGCGCAAACGGGTTCAGCAGCTGCAGCAGCAGCTCGTACTCGGCCTTGGTCGCACCCCCCTGATCGCTCAGCGCGTTGACGTAGATCATCAGCTGGGCAATGGCGGTGTTGGCCTTGAGCGCGTCGATGTCCTCGCCGACCTTCTTGATGGTGCGGTTGGCAACGGCCTCCAGCTCGGGGCGGACGCCCTCGCCGGGAACGAGCTTCTCGCTCATCGACCAGATCTTATCGAGGAAGCGCTTGCAGCCCTTGATGGAGGAGGTGTTCCACGGGGCGGCCTTCTCAAAGTCGCCGATGAACATCTCATACAGGCGCAGCGTGTCGGCGCCGTACTCGTTGACTACATCGTCGGGGTTGACGACGTTGCCGAGGGACTTGGACATCTTGACGATGGGGTGCTCGGCCATCTCGCCGTACTTCTCGACAAGGGCCTTGCGCGCGCCCTTCTCGTCGCCGTACTCGGCCAGCAGGCGCTTGCGCTCGGCATCGGGCTGGTTCTCAAAGGCATGGGGGTTCAGGCCCAGGATCATGCCGTGGGAGGTACGCTTCTGGTACGGCTCCTTGGTGGGCACAACGCCGATGTCATACAGGAACTTGTGCCAGAAACGGCTGTACAGCAGGTGCAGGGTGGTGTGCTCCATGCCGCCGTTGTACCAGTCCACGGGGCTCCAATACTCGAGCGCCTCCTTGCTGGCGATGGCGTCGTGGTTCTTCGGGTCGCAGTAGCGCAGGAAATACCAGCTCGAACCGGCCCACTGGGGCATGGTGTCGGTCTCGCGCTTGGCGGGGGCACCGCAGCAGGGGCAGGTCGTGCTGACCCACTCGGTATGGCGCGCCAGCGGGCTTTCGCCGTTCTCGCCCGGCTCAAAGTCCTTGATCTCGGGCAGGCGCAGGGGCAGCTCGCTCTCGGGCAGGGGCACCCAGCCGCACTTGTCGCAATAGACCATGGGGATAGGCTCGCCCCAGTAGCGCTGGCGGCTGAACACCCAGTCGCGCAGCTTGAAGTTGACCTGCTTGTGGCCCTTGCCGTTCTCCTCGAGCCAGGCGTACATCTTGTTCTTGGCATCCTCAACAGACAGGCCGTTCAGGAAGTCGGAGTTGACGAGCGTGCCGGTGGCCACGTCGGTGAAGGCCTCCTTGTCGAGGTCGCTGGGCACAGTGCCCTTGACGACCTCGATGATGGGCAGGCCGAACTTTTTGGCAAACTCCCAGTCGCGGGTGTCGTGGGCGGGCACGGCCATGATGGCGCCGGTGCCGTAGGTTGCCAGGACGTAGTCGGAGATAAAGATGGGGATCTCCTTGCCGTTGACGGGGTTGATGCCCTTGACGCCCTCGACGACAACGCCGGTCTTTTCCTTGTTCAGCTCGGTGCGCTCGAAGTCAGACTTGCGGGCGGCCTCCTCCTGATAGGCGGCGACGGCGTCGGCGTTCCGGATAAGGCCCGCGTCGACCCACTTTTTGATGAAGGCGTGCTCGGGGCTGATGACCATGTAGGTCGCGCCGAACAGCGTGTCCGCGCGGGTGGTGTAGACCGTCAGGGTGTCGCCCGCGGTGGTGTCGAAGTTGATCTCGGCGCCGTGGCTGCGGCCGATCCAGTTGCGCTGCTGGGTCTTGACGCGGTCGATGTAATCGACGTCGTCCAGGTCGTTGATCAGACGGTCTGCGTAGGCCGTGATCTTCAGCATCCACTGGCTCTTGTTCTTCTGGACAACGGGGCTGCCGCAGCGCTCACAGACGCCGTTGACGACCTCCTCGTTGGCCAGAACGACCTTGCAGCCGGTGCAGTAGTTGACGGTGGTCTCCTTCTTGTAGGCAAGGCCCTTCTTGAACAGCTGGATGAAGATCCACTGCGTCCACTTATAGTACTCGGGGTCGGTGGTGTTGATCTCGCGGTCCCAGTCAAAGGACAGGCCCAGCGCCTTGAGCTGGCTCTTGAAGCGGGCCACATTCTGGGCGGTGACGATCTCGGGGTTGATGTGGTTTTTCAGGGCGTAGTTCTCGGTAGGCAGGCCGAAGGCGTCCCAGCCCATGGGGTACAGGACGTTATAGCCGCACTGACGCTTTTTGCGCGCGACGATGTCCAGCGCGGTGTAGCTGCGCGGATGGCCGACGTGCAGGCCCGCGGCGGACGGGTACGGGAACTCGACCAGCGCGTAGAATTTCGGCTTGGAATGGTCGATCTCGGCATGGAAGGTATCCTCGTCTTCCCAGACCTTCTGCCATTTGGCCTCAACTGTTTTAAAGTCGTATTTCATGATTCTTCTCCCCACAGATGAATTTTAGATGGGTAGCGTTAAAGCCTTCCCCTTGGGGGGAAGGTGGCCCCGCAGGGCCGGATGAGGGGCGCGTGTGCCGCCGCTGCCCGTTTATAGGCTGCTGCGGGAAAGTCTGCCCCTCATCAGTCAGCGGTCGGGGCCGCTGACAGCTTCCCCCGAGGGGGAAGCCGTTCCGCATTTTTACTGCTCGTCCTCGGGCTGCTCCGGCATCCACTCACTGGCAGGCACAACCGTGGCGTCGGCCCAGAGGTGCTCGAGGTCGTAGTAGTCGTGGGCCTCCTGGGTAAAGACGTGGACGATGACGCTGCCGTAGTCCAGCAGCACCCAGCGCTTGCCGTCGTGGCCCTCGGTGCGCAGCACCTTGACGCCCTCGCGGTCCAGCTGGAACTCGGCCTCATCGGCCAGTGCGCCGACATGGGTGGTGGACATACCCGTGGCAATGACGAAATATTCGGTGACGGTGGTCAGGTCCTCCACGGCCAGAATGTGGACGTTGACGGCCTTCTTTGCGTCCAGCGCACGCGCCAGACGAATGGCAAGTTCTTTGCTTTCCATAGATGTTCTCCTTAAAGGGGTAGGTTTCGGGCTGCGGGAGGTACTCTCCCCCACCCGCTGTGGCGGGAGCCCCCTCGCAGAGGGGGCCAAGGGGCTTGCCTCCCTCTGCGAGGGAGGTGGCCCGCAGGGCCGGAGGGAGAGAACCTTGCGGTTGCCCGAAGCATTTTCTATTTACGTTTTACGCTGCCGGCTGGCTCTCGGTATCGGTGGAATCCGTGTCGGTGCTCTCGCTCTCCGCCGTGGACTCGGACGCCATGATGTCGGTGACCTGGTTGGAGCCGTCGAGGTTATCGTTCTTCTGCGCGTCGTCCGCCTCGGCCATCAGGCCGCCCATCTGCTGGATCTTCGGGTCGGTGGCCGTGTAGCCGGACAGGTCAATGACATTGTCGCACAGGTTCAGCTGGCTGGCATCGACGGGACCGGTGTTCTCGCGGAAGTACTGGTTCAGCAGGTCCGCATCCGCCTGCCGCGCGGGGTACAAAAGCGACTGGCCGTTGTACTGCGGGCCGCTGATGACCGGCATCTGGCAGATCATGATCTTGCTGGAATCAATTTTCAGCATACTGATGGCAAAGCTGATGAGGTCGGACGCGCTGAGGTTCGTCTCCATATAGTTCAGCACGGCGGGGGTCAGCTTGGCGACGTCCCAGATGTTGCCGATGCTCTTGAGCTTGCGGAACAGCGCCGCGTAGAACTGGCGCTGCATGTTCAGGCGGCCAATGTCGCCGTCGGGGTAAATTTTACGCGCACGCAGCAGGAACTCCATCGACGCACCGTTCAACGTCTGGTAGCCGGCGTGGATGACGCTGTCTCCCAGCCCCAGCGCGGCGTAGTCTACATCCACGGGGACGTTGATCTCCACGCCGCCGAACAGGTCTACCAGCTCGGTCAGCATTTCCAGGCGGATCGTCATAAATCCGTCGATGGGCAGCTTGTACTGGTCTGCGACCAGCTCACACAGAGCGGCCATATTGTTGTTGCCGTCGCTGCCCTGGGTCTTGGCCACGCCGTTGATGCGGAAGTTTCCGGAGACGCTCGTGTCCGTCGTGACCATCGTATCACGCGGGATCTGCAGCATCTTCATCTCGCCCGTCTCATTGTTGAAATGGACGTACAAAATCATATCGGTCATGCCGTCGTTGACGTTGGAGTCATTGGCCGCACCTGCGGACAGATCGCCGGTGGACGAACGGTCAACGCCGGTAACAAGGATGTTGAACTCCTTGCCCTGGAATTCCTTGGGCGTGTTGATGAGCTGGTTCAGCTTGATGTTGCCGCCCGCCGGGGTGATGGCCCCCATGATGAGCGCGAACGCACCGCCGAAGATCAGCGCGATGACCAGCAGCGTGATCAGCAGGATCTGCCACCAGCGGATCTTTTTCTTCTTTTTCCCGTTTCCACCCTTGCCGCTGCCGCCCTTTTTACCGGACTTTCCGCCCTTTGCCTTGCGCGGGGCGTCGTCGTCATCGCGCGGGGGCTTGCGGCTGCCGCCATTGCCGCCTGCGGCGGTGCGGGGCTTATGGGCTGCGGGCTGCGGGGCATCCGTATGCTTTGTGCGGCGGGGCTGCGCGGCAGCCTCCTCCAGCCGGATGCCGCCGACGGGGGCCGCCTGCTGCACAGGGGCCTGCGCCTGGGGGCGCGGGGCAGGCTGCTGCACCTGCCGCGGGGCCGCGGGCTGCTCATACAGCTGGGCGGCGGCCTGCCGGGCGCGCTGCTCCGGCTCCGGCGGGCGGTTCACGGTGCGGCGGGGGCGCTGCACCTGAAACTGCAAGGTATCGCCGTATCTGCGCTCGGCAGCGGCGCGGTAGGCCATGGCCTGCCGCTGGGCGTAGGTCAGCTCACGGGGTCTTTCCGGTGCAGGCGCAGCCTGCTGGGCAGGCTCCTGTACCGGCGGCTCGGGTGCGGGGGCCGGCTGCTCGGTCACAACGGGGCGCTGGCTGATATGCCGTCCCTGGGCCGTGCGCATGGGCTGCTGCACGGTGCGGCGGCGGGCATTCTGTTCGGCCAGCTGTTGGGCGCGGCGGCGGGCAGCCTCATACTGCTCCTGATCCAGCCCGCCCGATGCACTGCCGGTATACAGCTTACGCGGTTCGCTCATTACATTTCCTCCCTGCTCTGTGGAGTGTTTTTATTCAAGGTGTGCTTTTGCATACTCATAAGCGGCAACGCTTTCAGGGTCCAGCGAGCCGCCCTTTTCTTCCACAAAATCAATGCTGCGCTTGAGTGCGTCGCAAAGAGCCCGGTCCAGATCCTGCATTTCCAGCGCGCGCAGGTCGTCTACGCCGGGCCAGTCGCGCTCGGCGCTGGTCATATCGGCCAAATAGATGATCTTATCAAGCTTGGACATTCCCGGCTTGCCGGTAGTATGGCAGCGGATGGCAGACAAAATTTCCGGGTCGGTGATGCCCCATTGCGTTTCGGCCAGGATGGCGGCGGCGATGCCGTGCCAGACCGGCAACGGACGCGCGGGGGCATTTTCTGCTATTATAGCATTATCGGCAAAAATCTGCAACAACTCCTGCTTGGGCAGTTCCTTGGCGGAATCGTGCAAAATTGCCGCCATAGCGGCCTTTTCCGGGTCTGTGCCCCAGCGCTTGGCAAGTTTTACAGCCATTTTTTTTACATTTTTCGTGTGCGTCCAGCGCTTTTCGCTCAGGCGGGCCTTAACCAACTTCTTGGCTTCGGAGTAATCCATGGCGTTTTTCCTTCTCCTGACTGGCTGTAGGGGCCGGACATGTCCGGCCCTCCACTTTGCCGTGATTGCCCTTGAACGGGTGGTGTATTTTTATGCTGCGGGCCGGGCATGCCCGGCCCCTACAGAGCAGTCTTTTCGGGTCATGCGTAGGGCGGGGTGCCCTCACCCCGCCGCGGCGGCCTGGGGGCAGGCCGCCCTACAGGCTCCCGTACAGCCGATGCTCCTTTATCACTGCCAGCACCTCCGGCGGCAGCACCTCCGGCCACTGCTCCCGCGGGATCTTCCCGCTGCGGATGTCGCTCGACGCGCAGGGGTAGCTCTCGGCGCGGGCAAAAAGAACGCGGCCCCCGGCCTTTTTCAGTTCTGCGGCGGCAGCGTGCAGGGCGGCCTCATCGGTGCCGGTACGGCTCTCGACGACGAGGGCAGCCATTTTCAGCATATCCTGCCAGCGGTACCATTTCTGAAACGTCAGCAGCATGTCGCTGCCGACGCAGAGGTACAGCGCGCCGTCCGGGTCTTGGCTGCGCAGCCATTCCAGTGTGTGCACGGTGTAGCTGCGCCCGCCCCGGCGTATCTCCCAATCGCTGACCTGCACCGCCGGGGACAGCGCTGTAAAGCAGGCACACATCTGCAGGCGCAGCTCTGCCGGGGTGGCGCTGGCGTGCTTGTGGGGCGGCGTGCCCGCGGGCATAACGAGGGCGCGGTCCGGCTGTACCAGTGCCAGTGCGGCGCGCAGGTTGTTCATGTGGCCGTTGTGGGGCGGGTCGAACGTCCCGCCGTAGAGCAGTGTTTTCATTTTGCCAGCACGGCGGTGTAGGCGCTTTCCTTTTTCTTCTGCTTGAACAGCACGAATTTGCGGCCAATGACCTGCACGCACTCGCAGTCCAGCGCCTCGCACAGGATGTCGGCGGCCTCGCGGGCGGAATATTCGCTGTTTTCCAGCACCTTTACTTTGATAAGCTCGCGTGCGGCGATGCAGTCGGCGATGCCCTGCTTCAGGGTGTCGTCGATCTCGCCCTTGCCGATCTGGTAAACGGGGTCCATCGTGTTCGCCGCGCTGCGCAGAGCCGCACGCTGTTTGCTGGTAAGTGCCATAAATTATCTCCTTTTTATTGTATATATCTCGGTAGGGGCCGGGCATGCCCGGCCCTCTAGTCTGTGTGGTTTCCTTTTAAACGGGTTGCTGCTTTTATGCTGCGGGCCGGGCATGCCCGGCCCCTACCAAGGCTTTCCCC
>ERZ780157.3650-NODE-3650-length-12662-cov-3.850163_pt1 | contig 12662 bp, 13 predicted proteins | sample MGYA00511169_ERZ780157 | MGnify/ENA primary metagenome ERZ780157 (study PRJEB29588, sample SAMEA1965149) | human gut metagenome | biome: human gut; feature: human-associated habitat; material: faeces | place: Denmark | collected 2008/2010 ... | reverse complement strand
CAATACGCCTAAAAGCATTGTACACCTGACCACATAAAATCAGACATCTCTCTCCGCTTCTTCCGCGTGAAAGGGATGCCTGTCCGTTTCAAAGTGATTCAGTTCGTATGCCAGTTCCCACGCCAATTTAAACCCGCAAAGGAAACTGTCCACGGAGCGTTCCTCTGCAATCAGGCCCTGTGCGTCCATGATTCGGAGCACCAGTTTTCTCTCGGGTTTTTCCAGGCGCTCAATGAGTTGCCGGTGACAAGTTTCGATTTCCTGCTCGGCCTCCTCCATAGGTAGTGGAGTGTAAAATCTGTCATACAGTAGCTTCAGCGTGTCGTTCATGTGCCTCGCCTCCTTGTAGCAAGACACAATAGCACAGGTTAAGGAAAATAGCCAGCTCTTTGCGGATATTTTACAACCAGAAAGTTGCGCTTCTATCCAGGGTCTCTTTCCTCTGTTTCCAGTCCGGCATCAGCATCGTTAAGAACGCATAGAACTGCTTCGAATGATTTGGGTGAACGAAGTGGCAGAACTCGTGCATCACGACATATTCGATACAATTGCGTGGTGCTTCTAACAGCCTCTTATTCAGTGTAACGACTCCCTTTTTGGCCAAACAAGATCCCCATCGGGTCTCCATATTCCGAATCCGCAGTTCTGGCATCGGTACCCCATATTTTTGAAATATGGGGTAGGTCTCCAAAATAATTTCACCGAAAATGGATCGACACTGCTCATCCAGGTAACGGATCACCATCTTTTGCTTTTTTGCAAAGTCTTCCGTGTCTTTCACACAAAGGTGCAGATAAATCCCATCAGAGGAAATTGTGTCCCGCACATTTCTCTCCACTTTCAGGCGGACTCCTCTGCCCAGCAGATAGAAAGTCTCTCCACTGACATATTGCTTGGGTTGAGGGGCATACTGCGCCATCTCACGAAACTTTCTTTGTGCTGAGCGAATATAGGCCCCTTTGCTCACTACAAAATCGTCAACCTTTTCAGCTGGGACATCTGGATTAGCTGAAACATAAACCATGCAATCCTTATGAACCCGCAGATTGAGATTTTTTACCTGCTTCTGCTCCAGCAGATAGTGGATCTCGTTGTTTTCATATACGACGGTTCTTTCCTGCGCCATTGCTGTCAAAACCTCCGAAGTGCTACTGTTTTGACATTTTCGATGATCTTATCAATGGTGTCAAAAGACAGTTTTAATCCCCGTTCTTTCTCGTAGTCATAAAAAAGGTCATCAATATCCTGCGAGATTCGGTCGTGGATTGTTTTGTTGTTGGTCCAATCCACTTGACTGTGGTTGGCCACAATTTTTGTAATCTCTTCCGCAATCTCTGCAACAAAATCAGGAGAAGCTTCCGCTTCTTTTGCTTCGTCAAACACCGCAGAAAGAACACCGTAAAATGCTTGGGCATGAACATTATTCTTAATGGATTCCGGATAGATTACGCTGCTCTTTCCGGCGTGATAATCTTCCATGATGGTACGCATCTTTGCCAAATATTCCGCCTCGGAGATCACCTTTTCCTTGTACTGATCCAATGCATCCTTAATCCGCTTGGAGAAGCTGTCGTAATAGGCAGGATTCTCGTGATACTTTTCGCTGATGCTGCGGGTCAATTTGCTGGTAATAGCATCTGCCTTTGCTCGAAGAGATCCCAATTCCTCCAATTCCCGTTCAAAGTCATCCTTGTTCAGAATATCGATGGGGTTAGTAATTTGTTTCAGACCAGCTACTGAAAGGTGTGTATCAAGAAGATTTTGCATCAGCGGTTCATATTCCCGGTTATCAATGGCATCACAGTAACGGATTTTCACGCTGCGGCGCACCTTAGAGAAAAAGATAAAAGTGTTTTGATACTGCTTCAATTCATCTTTCGGAATGGCTGCATACGCCTGTTCCGCATTCAGCACTATATTCAACGCTTTGCCAAGAGCACAGAGGAGATTATAAAAGTTCTCTCGCTTCTTATCGTCAGCAAGAAACACTTCCACTTCTTCGGTGTCGCGTGGATTTTTCAAGTCTACAAACAGTTCCGTCAACCGGGTATAGGCTTCCCGCAGGCCAGCCACAGACGACATGACATCCACCACGACACCCTTCAGGTCTCCGCTGTCAAAGTTCTCCAGCCCGGCGCCACTGTACAGATCCATAGCGGTATCCAGCTTTTCAATCAGTCCACGGTAGTCCACAATAAGGCCGTAGTCCTTGCCTTCATACAGCCGATTGGTGCGGGCTATAGCTTGGAGCAGACCGTGTTCTTTCAACTCTTTATCGATGTAGAGCACCTGGCAGATGGGAGCATCAAAACCGGTAAGCAGCTTACTGCACACAATAAGAATATCGATGTCTCCTGCGCAGAACTGGTTCTTCATTGCCTCTTCGTAGGCATCTGCGTCACCGTAGCGGTTCATCATTTTATTCCAGTAGGCAATGACCTTATCGTCGGAACCCTCGTCTATATCGTCTACACTTTCCCGCAGATCAGGCGGTGAGATCACCACGGCACAGTTCAAATCCCCAAATTGCTCAAAACACTCCAGATACCGAATCGCATCCCGCTTGTAGTTAGTGGCCAGCATAGCCTTAAATCCGGTATCTTTGTACCCTTCAATGAAGTGCTCATTGATGTCCAGAGCAATCCGCTTGATACGAGCATCGGTGGAGGTTAGGCGGCGGATACTGCTCCATTTCCGTGAAAGGTCATCCCGCTGCGCTTCCGTGAGCCGTTTGGTAGTCTGTTTGAACCAGAGATCTATATTAGCCTCATCCACATTCTGTTCCACAAAACGGCCTTCGTAAATGAGCGGCACAATGGCTCCGTCATCCACACCGTCCTTAATAGTATATTTGTGGATCAACTTACCGAATTTCGCCATGGTGTTCTTCTCTTTTTTCATCAAAGGAGTACCGGTAAAGCCGATGTAGCAGGCATTGGGGAACACCGCCCTCATTTTGGTGGCCAGCAGGCCATAGTTGGAGCGGTGGCTTTCATCCACCAGCAGAAACACATCCCGCGAAAAATTCTTGTGCTCCATTTTTTCAGCAGTGTTGAACTTATTGATGATGGTAGTGACCACATCCGCCTTACCGCCATTCAGCAGCTCTACCAGATTCCGTCCACTGGTGGCTCTGGCCGGATTGAGCCGGGTGTGTGCAAATGTAGCTGCGATCTGCCGATCCAGTTCCTTGCGATCAGTGACAACGACCACTTTCGGGTTGCAGTCGGACAGTTCCATTAAGATATACTTTGCCAGCATAACCATGGTCAGGCTCTTGCCGCTGCCCTGGGTGTGCCAGATAACGCCGCTTTGACGGTTACCCTTTTCGTCCGACTGCTGAATGGTCTTGATAATCTCTTTGATGGCGAAATACTGCTGATACCGGCAAATCTTCTTTACATTGGCGTCAAAGAGCACAAAGTATCGGATCAGTTCTATAACCCGTTCTTTGCTGAACAGAGAAATCAAATTCCGATCCTGCTCAGTGGGAGTGCGGTCAGTCACATACTGGGCCAGCGCCCCTTCCAGAAAAGCGGTATTCTGTTCCTTCCACACATTCCAGAATTTTTTGGGCGTTCCGGTGGTGGCATACTTCACGGCGTTTTTATTGGTCGCCATCACAATCTGGGCAAACTTGTAAAGCTGTGGGATATACTCCTTTTGCTGGTTGCGGATATTCTGCTCCACGGCCTGTTCTACGCTGATCTGGGGCGTTTTACACTCAATGACAGCGAAGGGAATACCGTTGATAAACAGCACGATATCCGGCCGGGCGTTGTGAAGCTTGTCCCGACTGTCTACTGTAAACTCCTCGGTAACATGGAACAGGTTGTTCTCCGGATGCTCCCAGTCGATGTATTTCAAATTGAAACTGAGGGTTTTTCCCTCGCCCACGGTCTCAGGATAGCTTTTGCCCAGCAACAGGGCATCATAGATTTTTTCACTGGAGCGGACCAGACCATCAGTTAAAGGCTCGTCCAGATCATCCATAGCCCGCTCAATATTGGCGGCGGAAAACTCGTTTTCCGCACCGGCGAAGGCATAGCGGTTGAGCCGCCGCAGTTGGCCCCGAAGGATGTCTTTCAGCAGCACATGGTATCGGCTGCCTCTCTGCGCCTCGCAGTCCTCCGGTGATATGTAGGTATAGCCCATGGACCACAGCAGATCAATGGCCGGCTGCTGGCTGATATTCTTTTCTAAGTACAGGGATTTGTCCATGGTTGCCTCCTTTCGGAAATATCAGTAAAAGCAGGAATAGCGGGGCGGGAAATCCCGCCTCGCTCTCCTGTCTCTGGATTTACTTTTCTTTGCGGACTCCCTTAAAAGGAGTGCCATCCTTTTTGACATCCATAAAACGACCGGTGTCACTGTCTCGCTTTACCCATTGTTTTGTAACAGGGTTGAAAGCCTGAGAACGGTCTTTTACCGCACCGTTTCTATGTCCGTCGCCGCTGGGAGGATTGGTTGCCATGCGTTTTCACCTCCTTTCACTGCCATCTGCACATAGCAAAATAGGCAAGAGTTGCTTCACAAATCTCCTCAGGAGATTTGCCGAGGTCAATGATTCCTTTCAGATCAGACTTCATTTTTTCCGTGTAGTTCTGCCCATTGTCTACAATCTTCTTTAGCAGTTCTTTGCAGAAATGTTCCTGTATTTCTTTTTCCGTCATGTTTTCACCCTCACAATGCCCGTCAGCAACAACTGCATCAGAGCTTTTTTCTTTTGCTTTTCCTGTTCGATGTCCTGCTGAAGTAGCTCGATTTCACGATCAGCGGCAGAAAGCACTTTGGCAATATAATTTTGCTCCTCTTTTGTCGGCAAGGGGATAGGCATATCAAAGAAATCTCCATCTGAAATACTTATTCTATCATGACGTGCTCCGTAATTCGCAACTCCCTTCACATATTTGTACCAGCAAGATGATTGAAAGTAGTATTTCAGGAAGCCCTGTCTAATCTGTGGCGAGGAAATAGTGAACACTGTGTAGAGTGGAGACATAATGCCCGTCTCACCAGTTTCATTCACATTAATTGGGCCACATGGTGCGGTGACTGAAATTCGAGGATTGTAAACAAATGCACCTGGAATAACAATATAGTACCCATCAATTCGTTCCTCGTTAGCTATTTCTTTATCAAATTCTTGATCTTGAAATACAATTCCATGTTGAGCGCTGTTAGATAGAACGAAACGATATTGAAAACCATTGTTTTTCCTTTTTTGTTTCTCTGTTACCTTTTTTAATGGTTTTATCTTCCATTCTTCACTAAATCCTGGAAGGCGCTTTTCGCCGGTCAAAAGCTGCTGCATGAGATACTTTTTCTGTCGCTGCTTCTGGGCAAGGCGCTTTTCTTTCAGCTCAATTACTTTATCCTGGGTAATGAGGATGGCGGCAATTTTTCGTTGTTCTTCAATGGGCGGCAGTACGATTTTACTTTTCAAAAAGCGATCTTGTCCCAGTGTTTTGTTTCGTCCTGCTCCTCCGGGAGATGCTGCCTGCAAAATATCAGTTCCTCGTTTTGTCAAAAAATAAGAAATCAGGTAATCGACATCAACTCTATCGTTTACAGGACGGTACATCGGAAAACGGTGGGAACCAATCATTCCTACTTCAGATTGTGTGGTCCTCCCAATTGCCTGTTCCCATGCGAAAACAATATTTACTATAAAGCAGTCAGGCTCAATCCAAAAGACGGACTTATTTCCCAGTGCTGCGCCTGTAACGGATTCTTTATAGAAAAGGCCTTTTCCATGGGAGCGGATACCGATTTGAGTGTACAATTCGTTAGGCTTAACCTCCACTGGTCTCTCCACACGGCTAAGACAGTCTCCGATCATATATACATCCCAGCCAGCAGGAAAAATCCCCGCTTTTGTCTTCTTATATCCCTCTGGAACATTTCCACGCTTAATTTGCTCCATTATATGTCGCGTTCTTAATGTCATCTATGCTCACCATTTTCTTGGCTCAGATTAACAATGGTTTCTGCAATGCAGTCTTCTTGCTTTTGCTGCTTACCTTTTCGCATTTTATAAAACCAATCTGGAATAAGAAAACCATTTTCTCGCCTTTCTCGAATCTTATACTGCAAAGCAATCAATTCTTGTTTAACAGATACATTGTTTTCTTCTGATAGCTTATTTTCAATTTGATCACAAAAAGCATCAATTTTTTTCAAAAGCGAAATACTTTCGCAGATTTCTTTGCAAACGGAATAGGTATATTCTACAAGCGGTGTTAACCACGATAGAATACACACCAGCTTTATAAAATCAGGATTTACAATGAACATAGTTACAACCATAGCAACGATTGCAACCAGCAAAATGCCAATCTGAAAATAGATATAAGATTTATGCAGGTCATAGTCCCATCTTACATTTTCTCGTTGACAATGAAAAACTTGAATTTCACCAGGTAAAGAGGAGTAATCACTATACCAGTTTCTCATATTCGATGTATCTGCACCTGAGAATTCACTTATCGCCTTTGCAAGGTCAGTTTTGTTCGGTAATTCGCCCCACTCAGACTTAGTTCCTTCTATAGCAGAAGCAAAGAGCGTTATGTCAATATACTGCTGTATGGAAGCCGCATGTTTTTTGTGAGAAGAAATATATCCATCTGAGTATTTGTTAAACACAATCAATCCTACAGCAAATAAGCTCGATATGGCAGATAGCGTATCAAAGTCTAAACCAGACGCAATGATAGAAAAGATTGCAAAAATAAGAGTCACCACTGACCTTAAACGACCGGCTCTTTTTGCATGAGAATACTCGTTTCTTTGAGCCAACTGGCATTTGAGTAAAAAACCTTCGTTCTGACAAGAATAAATACTATTATCCGTATATCGGGAAGTCGCTTCCAAAAATTTCACCCCACTTTTTAATAGCCTCTTTATGGTTATCAGCCCGTTCTTGTTGCCAGGCTTCACACGCCTTACTGTAATCAGTCCTTGCCTTTTGCTGAAGGCGTAATTTATCTTCTATATCAAGGTTATTGATATTCCCTTGAATTTCTTTCATATCATACACAGGACTCAAAATATGGTCTGCTATATAGCTCAACGCATCTCGAAAACGGAAATCCATCCACTTATTTAGTTCTGCTTGAGAATCCGCAAAATTGATAATCATGGTTTCTAGCATATATGACGGTAGTGTCTTGGCATTCTTTACTTTATTCCATTTTTTGCAAAGGCGAATTAACTCTAACACGCGCCCATCTTTACTTTGATTTGTGCTTGTAACATGCTCTTTGTCTTTATCAGGCGCCGTCTTTTTCCACTGTCCCCTTCCGTTTGGGATCAAATAATATGACCTGCCATCGCTTTCTTTCACCGTATGGAAACAAGGTACGATATCAAAAGACCATTCCTTTGATATAAGATTTAAAACAATTGCTTCACCATTTCTACGAATCTCAGAGCGTGAATACCCCCTTACTGATTCTAACTTTTTCTTAAATTTATTAGATACCAGGGTACTGTTAAGTGTTCCATCTAAGCGTGTGCAATCTTTTTGTGCTGCATTGGTGGCACTTGCAGTTATTCTGACTTCATCCCATGGATCATCGGAATAATACGTTGCACCGTTAGCGGCAATACCAATCATCAAATCAACATCATCAAGGTCACGACATTTAGTCTTTCTCGCAAATGAGCCAAAATGCACATTAAAGCTATCACATAAATCAAAGAATCCATCATCGTTATCAAATTCGGCGATATTATTAAGTAGGTTGTCTCGACTAGTTCTTGCTTCGGATACAACACCCGGGTCAAGATTAACAATATCACTCATAAATTCAGCAAATGCATTATTAACAGATGTAGCCAACTCTTCTACCTCCTTAGATTTCAAGTTCATTCATATATTTTTTCATCTGCGCTTGTACTTGAGCCAATTCCACCTCGATATTGGCAATATTTTGCCGCACCTCATCGATATCCATCAGTTCTTCTTCCTCAAAGGTATCCACATACCAAGGGATATTCGGAGTGAATTCGTTCAAATTCTCACGGTTTCAGCCGCTTCACATCCGCGGTTAGCTCGTCCACATCGTCCGACGCTTCCAGCACCCGGCGGTTGGCATCGTACTGCTCATATTGCTCCAGCGCCAGTTTTTCCGCAACCTCCCGCTTCACAGTTCCGAAATTCTCCAAAACTTCCCGACCATTGAAACGCAGAAAATCGCCCAACTTGCTTTCCCAGTCCGCCATGTGCATAGGGTTGTGCCCTTTGGCCTGCAGCTCCGCGTAGTCCAGATACATATTCACAATGAGATTCAGCGTGCTGATCTCCTCATGGGTCATGTAGTTTTTCGCTACCGTCACATCGCCCCGACGCACTTTGACTCCCTTAAAAGAAGTGAGTCCCATGTTATCCTTGAAAGCATCGGCCCGATTGGCAATGAGTTCCGGCGCAGTGTGGCCCGTGGCAGCATATTCCAACTTGTTCTGAACCGATTTGAAGAAGTTTTGAGCAACCTGACTTTTGCTGTCGTAGTCGACCGAGAGGGCAAATATCTCCTTAACCTTCTGATACACCCGCTTCTCACTGGCACGAATATCCCGAATACGCTCCAGTAATTCATCAAAGTAGTCAGCGCCAAACTCACGGGGATTGCGCAACCGCTCGTCATTAAGGGCAAAGCCCTTCTTCATATACTCGGTCAGAACGCTACTGGCCCACCGGCGGAAGTGTATACCCACATTGCTACGCACCCGGTAACCAACGGCCAAAATCATGTCCAGATTGTAGTAGTCTCGCTCTCTGGTTACTTGCCGGGTGCCTTCAATCTGAACTGTTCGGAATTTCCGAACAGTTGCTTCCGGCTCCAATTCGCCGTCTTTAAAAATATTACTTATGTGCTCACTGACAGAAGACTTAGCTACCTGGTAAAGCTCACACATCGCTTTTTGAGTCATCCAAATGGTGTCTGACTCAAAATAGACATCAATTCTTGTGTCTCCCTTTTCGTTCTGATAAATCAGGATTTTTCCAGTGTTCTCTACCTCATTACTCATAATCCCAGCTCCTTCAAATAGCCTTTCATCTGCGCCTGCACCTCGGCCAATTCCGCCTCGATGGTGGCAATATTCCGCTGCACCTCATCAATATCCACCAGTTCTTCTTCCTCAAAGGTATCCACATACCGTGGGATATTCAGGTTGAAGTCGTTCTCCTTAATCTCGTCGAAGGAGGCCACATAACTGTATTTATCCTCGTTCTGCCGTGCTTGATAGGAATTGACAATACGGGTAATGTCACTGTCCCGCAGAATGTTCTGGTTCTTACCCTTTTCAAAGTTTCCGTCCCCGGATGCGTCGATAAACAGCACATCCCGGCATGTCCGGTTCTTCTTAAATACCAGGATACAGGCAGGGATTCCGGTTCCATAAAATAGGTTGGCAGGAAGGCCGATGACCGCATCCAGCAGATTCATTTCCACCAGCTGACGCCGAATTTTCCCCTCGCTGGCCCCCCGGAACAGAACACCATGGGGCAACACCACTGCCATACGGCCGTTTTCCGCATCCAGGCTGGAGAGCATGTGCAACACAAAGGCATAATCGCCTTTGGAAGTAGGAGGCACACCCCAATCGAAACGATGGTACTGATCCAGTCCGGCGGACATTTTCTTCTTGCCCCTCTTGTCTGCCTCAGCCTCCGAAAGGAAGCCGCTGTCCCACTTGTCCAGACTGAAGGGAGGATTTGCCACTACCACCTGGAACTTCATTAAATTATCATCCTCAACATTCTGAGGATTAGAGAGAGTATCTCCCTGCCAGATCCTAGCGTCATCCACACCGTGCAGGAACATATTCATAGTGCAGAGAGCCCAGGTCTGAGCGTTGAGCTCCTGCCCATAGATAGCCACCTTGCCACTGGGTACTTTTTTATAGGCTTTCAGCAACAAACCGCCGCTGCCACATGTAGGGTCGTAGATTCGGTCGTTCTCCTTGGGCTGCACCAGAGAGGCCACCAGTTCAGAGACCTGGCTTGGGGTAAAGAACTCTCCACCCTTTTTTCCGGCATCAGAGGCGAACATAGCAATCATGTACTCGTAGGCATCTCCGATGATATCGGCAGAACCCAGCTGACTGGGACGCAGATCCAGACCGTTGAAATCCTCCAGCAAGTTGCGCAGGGTAGCGTTCTTCTCTTTTGGTTCACCAAAATCCACTTGGGAGTTGAAATCGATAGCCCGGAATACATTGCGCAGTTTTCCGCTGTTGTGTTCTTCGATGTGGTTCAGTGCCACATTGATTTTCTGGCCGATTTCAGCGTCGTTCCGGTTGGCATAGAGATAGTCGAAAGTGGACTGCTCGTCCATTGCAAAGCGTTCCCGGCTCATGGCCCGTTCCACCCGGCGCATATCCCCGTCATACTGTTTGATGTACTCCTCGCGCCTCTCTTTAGAAACATCGCTGAGGTACTTCACGAACAGCATGGAGAGGATGTAGTCTTTATAGCGGGAACTGTCGATCTTGCCGCGGAAACTATCACAGGCGTTCCACAGGACCTGTTCAATATCTTTTCTGTTTGTCATCTTCATTTCCCTTTCTTTGCTCTTTTGTACGCCTGATTCAGTACGCCAGCATAGTACTTTTCTTTTTCTTCCGCCAACATCCTAAGTAATTGGCGTTCTCTTTTGGCCAGCAGATTGAACTGGGAGATTTTACACTGATCTTCCTCGGAAAGAAGGACCAATTCAAAGTCAGCTAAAAATCTTGCGTTAACTGCGCCGAGCATATTACTGGTTGCATTCTCATAAATTTTTCGTTTTATCTTTTCTGTGTTCAGCAACCAAAAAAGATACTCTGGCAACAGGCTCTTATCTTCAACTCGAATCACTACAAAGTTTGAGGAAACCACCATTCCAGATGTAGTTTCATCAATCAGAACTGCTGTATAGGGAGCTGTAAGGCGGACAATGATATCTCCGCTTTGTGAGAGGTATTCTTCTTTCAGCGGTTCTTTTGCTTCATAGATATCGGCCTCTTTCAATTGAATTGTCCCTTCCTGCTGGATACACCGCAGATTAATCAAGGGATATCGATACTCACTTGGCTCTTTGGCCTGCTTTCTCGACAAGACCAGGCCGCTACGAACACTCGCAAGGTCCTGCAATTTCATTCTTCCACCTCTTTTGTCATGGTCTATAAATAACAAGTTCATTTTAAAAAATTTCTCTCTCGAGTTACTCTCATTATATGCTAACCAGTCGAATTTGTCAACAATAAAAATTGTCATGGTCACAAAATAACAATTCCCTGTTGTGCTTAACTTCTGTCGTTCACATAGCTGACGCTTTTTAGGTAGTTGGCGATGTCGTCATCCAAAATCAGCTCCGCATAGGCCAGCGGATCATTATAGATCAGCCAGTCCAATTCTGACCGCTGGTACATGCTGTTTGCCACCTCATTTTCCACAGCGACGCCGTCAATTGAAAGCATCGTCCCGTCCTCCATGTACATCTCCACGCAGGCAGTGTCCAGGTTGAACTCACAGGACAAAATCTTTCTTATAGTCGTTACCTCCTGATGCTTAAATTTCGGTTGATTTTCCGCAGAGGCACAATGCGTGTGGCTATCCACACACAAATCCGGCAAGCAATGCGTGTGTTAATACACACTCACATTTCCTGCCGTCTGCTTGTTGAGGGCAGCGCCCCCAAGCCCCTTCTGAACACAGAATTTCATTCTGTGGCTACGCGTTCTGCGAACGCTTTGAAAGGGTACGCCAAAGCACCATTCCCTTTCAGATGCCCTGGAACAAATCGTTCCACCCTTATTACTTTGCGGGCTGCCGTGAAACATAGTAGACCTCGCTAGATGTGTAAGCGAAATGCCTACCTATCGTTCTCTTTTACTCCGCATCCTGTGTTCTGTTTTTTTGCATGGTGTGTCGTGAAATGCGACATCTTATGGTGATTTTGGGGTACTCTAAAATGGGGTCCCTTTGGGATAATGGGGTGGCAAAACACCACCTCATCCAAGATACTTTTTAGCTGAATTTCTTTCCCCAAACTGCCGTCAGCCATTCCTTTTGCCAGAAAAAAACAGGAGCGTGTCACGCTCCTGTTCAAGCCAACAGGGAGTAGATTGACTTTGGTGCTAATTTCATCTGCGAGATTAGTATGAAAGTAAGCACCTGTTACCAGCGAAAATCCGGTAATATCCCTCGCTTATCCAGGTATTCCTGCCGGGCCTGCTCCCGCTCTTCTGCGGTGGGTGCGGTCTTATATTTTGCATACAGTTCATGCCGCACCATCGCATCTAGCTTTTGCTCCAACCCCCGATGAATTTCCTCGGCATAATCATCGTCATAGGCCAGATGATACTCCACCAAAGCTACAAAAAGGTCATAGGAAATTTGTACACTTTTCATATTCATTTCCTTTCCGCGACGGTTGCGACGATAGCGACGGTGTTTTTGACGGTATCATTTTCACCGTCGCGACCGCCGCTATCGTCGCGCCCCTTATTCTTCGGTTACTTCACAGGCGGTTGATTCTACCAGCATATAGGTCAATTTCACTTGCCGACCGGAATGTTTGGCCTTATTTTCATAGCCAACATGGTATTCCTCCAGCAGCCTGCCTGCCTTGACATTCAGGTACTTAGTGAGGGCGTTGGAGGCCATTCCCGTT
>ERZ780157.3647-NODE-3647-length-12681-cov-2.328608_pt1 | contig 12681 bp, 18 predicted proteins | sample MGYA00511169_ERZ780157 | MGnify/ENA primary metagenome ERZ780157 (study PRJEB29588, sample SAMEA1965149) | human gut metagenome | biome: human gut; feature: human-associated habitat; material: faeces | place: Denmark | collected 2008/2010 ... | reverse complement strand
TTTATCAGTATGAATATTTGCCTTGATCCGGCGTTTTAAAACAGAGACTTCCAAGGGTGAAAAAAGAAGATCGTCAATAAGTTTTGAGGAAACTGCTGTCTGTATCTGGTCCAGATCGCCCTCTTTACAGATTGCAATGACTGGGCACATATGATCAGGGGTTGCATCTTTTACCGTATCCCATATAAATTTGCCGGAATCTGTTGTATCAGATACATCTGCAAAAATTGATATCTTTAAATGCATCCATCGTCTGTCTGCGTCGCAGAACTTCGCTTCGAATCCGTCAATCCCCGGCATTACCAGATCAAGTAAAACGAGGTCGATCAGATGGCTGCTTTTCTCAAGGATCATTAAACATTCTTCGCCTGAAGTGGCTTCTTCGAGATGAAAATGTTCTCCGAGCATCTCTTTTATAATTGCACGTTGAAATTTTGAGTCATCAACAATTAAAATAGTTTCTTTCTTTTGTAAGTACATACTAATCCCCCATAAGGAATGGACTCTAATACGAATAAGTCTATCAGCGATACTATAGCACATTTGGATTTGGATATTCAATAAAGAATTCGCACTGCAAGACTTTTTGACAAACATTTTTGACCGTGGTATAATTCCTCCCCGATTAAGGAAAATATAAGAGAAAAGAGCAAAAAGTCAAGGTTTCAGGACTTAAAATAAATATAAGATCAGGAGGAAAGCAGGGATTCGTAAGGAATCGTTGCGAGAAAATTATGTGTACAGCAGCAACTTATAAAACAAAGGATTTCTATTTTGGAAGAACACTCGATTACGAATTTTCATATGGAGATGAGATTGCGGTAACACCAAGAAACTATGTGTTTGATTTCAGGCATGCGGGAAAGCTTGAAAACCATTATGCAATCATTGGAATGGCACATGTGGCAGGTGACTATCCTCTTTACTATGATGCTATAAATGAAAAGGGACTCGGTATGGCAGGACTGAATTTCGTGGGAAATGCAGCGTATGCGGCAGCAGACGAAAACAGCTCATGCGAGAATGGCATATGCGGCATTGCAAAGACAAAGGTGGCACAGTTTGAGTTTATACCGTGGATACTGTCACTATGCGCTACGGTAGCGGATGCAAAGGAACTTGGAATAGATACCATTACGCCAGCAGAACTACAGGAAATGAAAGAGCGGTGGGGAATATGAAGCGATTATGGAGCGTATTTACGGATGATATGGAACATTGCTATTTTACCGGCGCGGCGCCGGTTGAACGCCATCATATTTTCCCCGGTAATCCAAACCGGAAGAATAGCGAGAAGTATGGATTTGTCATACCGCTTCGCCCGGATCTGCATCCGAATGGAACGCAGGCGGGGAAGAATGCCGCTGAAATGGATCTGAAGCTTAAGCAGATGGCACAGGAATATTTTGAAAGCCATTACGGAAGCAGAGAAGAGTTCCGGCGGATATTCGGGCGGAGCTGGTTATAGGGTTGAAACACCCGCCTGCGGGCGAAAGAAACCGATCATGCGGAGACTTATTATATCACGAACTGTCGAAGCCATGATGATACCTCCGGGGTCGTCCCGGAGGGGAAAGGAGAAGTAATTGGAAGAATTAAAGGTTACAGAATATAGAGGCATGAGAGTGCTGACAACGCAGCAGATTGCAGAAGCGTATGGCGTTGAAGCAAAGAAAATCACAGATAATTTTAACAACAATAAGAGCAGATATGTGGAAGGAAAGCATTTTATTTGTCTGGATGGTGAGGAGCTGAAACGGTTCAAGAGCGAAACCGAAAATTTAGGTTTCGCTAGAAATTTGAATAAACTTTACCTCTGGACAAAGAAGGGTGCGTTCCTCCATGCAAAATCTTTAAATACGGATACGGCATGGGAAGTATACGATCGTCTGGTTGATTCTTATTTTGATCACAGCAATTTGTTTGATGGGATGTCGCCAGAACTGAAAGCTGCACTGATCGTGGATAAACGTGTGACAAAGGTAGAACATCGCATCGACCACATCGAGAACGATATGCCGCTCTTCGGCGCAGAATCGGATGAATTGTCGGCACATATCAGACGCAGAGGTGCGGAACTTCTTGGCGGCAAGAAAACGGAAGCATATTTGGACAGTACGATCCGGCAGAGAGTGTATCGGGATATTTACAACCAGCTCCGCCGGGAATTTGGAATCTACGATGATGAGGGCAAGATGAAGAGTTACAAGGCGTTGAAGAGAAAGGATCTCGCGGATGCACATGAATTTGTTGACTGCTATACGCTTCCGGCGTACCTGGTGGATCAGATCAATGATTGTAATGCACAGATGCGGATGGGTGGTGCGGATGGAGTATAAGTTCACGATCCCGGAACTTACCGCGGGACAGGCGAAAATGACGCTGAAAGACCTGCTTAAGGACTTAGAAACGGGGTGATCGGTTGGATGGCAACTACATAAAATTGAGCCGGGGGTTGCTGGAATGGGAATGGTACACGGATATCAATACCACCCGGCTGTTCATCCACATGCTGTTGAAAGCCAACTGGAAGGATGGAAATTTTAAAGGGACAACGGTTTCGCGTGGATCATTTGTCTCGTCCATCGGGAAGCTGGCGGGCGAAACTGGACTTACGGAGCGCGAAATTCGGACAGCAATTTCGCATTTGAAAAAGACAGGCGAAGTGACAAGCAAAACGACAAACAAATATACCGTATTTACAGTGGTTAAGTACGATTTATACCAGACGAGCGACAAGCAAAACGACAGTCAAGAGACAAGCAAGCGACATTCTAACGACATTCTAACGCCAACAATAGAAGAAAAGAAAGAAGGAAAGAAGGGAAGAAATACACCCCCTATATCCCCCGTGGAGCGGTTCGTGGAATTTGCTGCAGCCTACCCGAAAAAATGTACTGGCTATCTGGCAGAATCGGAATACTGCAATGCGGTGATGGCTGGCGTACCGGAGGATGATCTGATACGGGCGGCGCAGAATTATGCAGATGCTTGTTGGCGGGACAGAACGGCGGAGCGGTACATCAAGAAACCGGAGAACTGGCTTCGTGAGAACGTATTTATGCAGTACCTAAAAGGAGTGAGCAATGGAGCAGATGGAACAAACGCTGGAGAAAATACTACAGCGCATGAAAAATCGATCAATGAGCGGCTCGGAGAACTTGGAGACACCGGAGAATTTGAAGGATTCTGATGTGTGTCCGATATGCAATGGTACCGAGTGGATATTGACCGAAAAGGACGGTATCACAACGGCGGTGGAATGTAAGTGCCGGGAGCGGGCGGCGATGTCAAGGCGGTTGCGGTTTGCGGATATTCCGGAAGCGTTCCGGGGGATGGATTTGAAAACCTTCCGTACGGACGTGTATCGACAGCCGGACAGCAAAAAGACGGTGGCAGATGCCTGCCGGATCATAAAGGTTTACCTGGATGATTTCGGGAGCCAGAGGGATCAGGGCATGGGGCTGTTTATCTGGTCCCGCACAAAGGGCAGCGGAAAAACACGGATCGCCGCAGGTATTGCGAATGAGCTTATGAAAAGCTATGCGGTTAAGTTTGCAGTATCACTGACCATCCTGCAGGAGATCAAGAATACATGGCGGCGGGATGCCGAATACAGTGAGAGTCGGTTACTGGATGCACTTAACACGGTGGATGTCCTGATTATCGATGATTTCGGCGTGGAATCCCCGGCGGCGTGGATCAACGACAAGATGTACCAGATCATCAACGAGCGGTACATCAACAAGAAAGTGACTATCTTTACGAGCAACGAATCATTGGACAGTCTGCGGTACGATGACCGGATCACGAACCGGATCAAGGAGCGGACATATCAGATTGCTTTTCCGGAGGAATCGGTTCGGGACCATATCGCGGAGCGGAATCAGGAAGAGATGATTGAAAAAGTTATGAGAGGACAGGGCAATGGAGAGAAGAAAAAGAACGAGCATGTATGACCCGTACCGAGAGGATATTGTGGCGGCACTCGAAGCGGGCAAGACGATCAGACAGATTTACGATGAGATCATATGCCCGGCGCTGAACGGCGGGTGCGAATACAGCGGCTTGGTGTATTACGTGAACAAAAACGGTCTCCGGTACGTCACAGAAAATGACGGTTATGAGCCGGTGCATATCTGTGCAAAGTGTGAGCATTGCGGTCAGATCCAGCGGGAGCGGTTTGATCCCATGAGAATTTGCAAGGAAGCGGAGCGGGAGGTGCTGGCGGTGGTTAAAACGTCGCCGAGGTGGTGCCCGTTACGATCGGGAGGGGGAGAGGTAAATGCATAGAGACAGTAAGGAGCGCCGCAGGCGCGTTATGGAAATCAGTGAGAAGATGACACGCCCGAGCAAGCATGTGAGCGGCGACGCGCTTAAGAGATTCAGAGAGGTGCCGTATCAGTTAAGGTACAGGAGGGAGCAGGGAAATGATTGAATGTATGAGAACAGTAGCGAGAAAGCCGGAGTTTGGGACATGGGTTCCGGTAACAGAGAGACTGCCGGAAGACTTTGATATGAGGTTTTATATGTGCATTGTTGAGAACCACGAAGAAGATTTACCTATGTTTTGCCAATATGAAGAGGGGCGTGGGTTTGGCTTTTGGCGCGACTTTTACGATGGAAAAACGTTAGGATTTGTAGACTCCGAATTTCAGACCAATGAAGAATTGGGATATGAAAAAGTTATCGCATGGATGCCACTGCCAGAGCCGTATAGGGAGAGTGAGGAAAAATAATGGGTTGCGAAAAAGAATGCAAGCTCGGAAAAACATATTGCTGCATGGAGTGCCGAGCAACGATATATGCCGGGAAAAGCGCAAGAACAGAAAATTGAGTTTTGAAAAAGCTGTGAAGTGGATCACTGTTAGCATTGCGGTTATCGCCGGAATCAAGATGACGGGATCGGCGTGGTGCCTGTGGGCCTTTGCTTTGCCGGTAATGGCAGATTAGGAGGGATAGACATGACGGAGAATGAAGCAATTGAAGAATTAAAATATGATTGTAACGAACTTGGAAAAGCGATTCCGTGTGATACATCATGGGGAAAATCACTTGAAAATGCTTATGCAATGGCAATCAAGGCACTGGAAGAGGTGCAGCGCTGGCACACATCAGTAATCAACCCTAATATTAAAAACGAATTTGCAAACATTTCTACACAGATCTGCCACAACTGCGACCACAAAGATGAATACATCGAGGAACTGGAAGCAGAAGTGGAAGAGTACCGCGCGATCGGCACAGTAGAAGAATGCCGGGCGGCAGTGGAGAAGCAGACAGTGAAGAAAGTGAAATCAATATCCCAGGTAAAAGACGGAGACAGCTATGGCGGTCTTATAGGGAGATGTCCTTGCTGTGGAGACATATTGGAAGAGGATACCGTATATTGTGATTGCGGTCAGAGATTAGATTGGGGGACGAGCGATGAGACTGATTGATGCGGATAAATTAAAAGCGGATTTAGAAAAAGCAATTTCAAAGAACGAAGATATGGATTGCTTAGACTTTTTACGCGTTGCTTCTTTTATTGATGCGCAGCCAACCGCCTACGACCCGGACAAGGTTGTGGAGCAGTTGGAAAAGCTGAAAAGCCTTGTACCAGTAAATAGGGTACTTGATGATATTGTAAATGATAAACCAAAGGAATTAGGAATGCTTATAGCCTATGAAAAGGCAATCGAGATTGTGAAAGGCGGTGGAGTAGATGGCTAAGTGGAATGCAAGTGTGGGGTTACAGCTTACGATTGACTATGATGACATAGAAGCGGATACAAAAGCAGAAGCTATTCAGATTGCGAAAGACAGAGCATTAGAAGATATTGAATGGAATAACAGTGATTGCGATGTAGACAACACAATTGTGTATAGTTGCTACGAGGAGGAGTCAGAGGATGAATAGAGTGTTGCCAATTTTATTCAATACCGAAATGGTTCGGGCGATTCTGGACGGAAGAAAGAGTTGTACGAGAAGAATCTGCAAGGATGGCAATGAGTATACTGTGCCAGATATGAATTTTTACAATGCGGACAGACGCACTTATGCAGTACATAATTATGCGGATAAAAAACACACAGACAAGTTAAGTACAGCAGAACGTAGTTGTCCGATATGTCCGGGCGATATCCTGTATGTCCGGGAAACATGGGAACATTTTGAATGTTGTTGTTGCGAGGGAGACGAACATGGAAATTGTTACCGAGAACCACAACAGAGCGCCTTGAATAAAAGCTGTGGCTGTTATATGTACCGGGCAACAGATGAAATATATGGAGATGCAAGGTGGCACCCATCCATCCACATGCCAAAAGAAGCCGCACGCATTTGGCTTAAGGTTACGGATGTGAGAGTGGAGCGGTTGCAGGATATAACACCAAAGGGGGCAGAAAGCGAAGGTGTTGGAAACCTTTTCTATGATGATATCGGATACGGTGAAAAAAATTATGGAACAGAAGTAGACCCAGAGTACGGGATTGCAAAGGAGCAATTTGCTTGGCTGTGGGAATCAACCATCAAGAAATCCGACCTTGACCGCTACGGATGGGATGCATCACCGTGGGTTTGGGTAATCGAATTTGAAAGGTGCGAGAAACCGGAAGGAGTGTGAGGTATGGCTAAAGCAGTTTTAGTTATGGATATGCCGGAACAGGTATGCCAGAAATGTACATTGTGCTATGAGACAGAGAATGATGACGAATACCTGTGCTGTGCGGCAGGGAAACTTGTACCAGACGGAGCAAAGCCGGATTGGTGTCCGCTCCGGGAACTGCCGGAGAAGAAAGAAGAACTGGCGATTGAGCAATATGAGTTTGGCGGACTGGGAAAAGCGTTCGTATCTGGATGGAACGCCTGCTTAGATGCAATCGCCAAGGAGTAAAGAGATGCCCCGCCGGGGAAACGGCGGCGGGGCGAACGTGGAGGGCGGTTGTCGGAAAAGTATGAACCTTGAAAATTGAATATTGACGGTTGAAATGGTATAATACAAAACAGTTATTGTTAGAGAAGTTTATGAAGTATGATAAGTTGCATAGGGAGGTACGTTTATGGGAAAAGAAAAAATAGTAGCATTGTTTAATAATAAAGGAGGAGTGAGCAAAACAACAACGGTGTTTAATTTGGGGTGGATGCTTGCGAAACTTGGGAAAAGGACATTGCTTGTAGATAGCGATCCACAGTGCAATTTGACAGGGATGTGTGTGAATGCTTCTAAAGAAGCAAAGCTGGAGGAATTGTATAAATCTGACATATCAACAATTAAGTCTGGATTAGATCCAGTGCTCGGAGGAAATTTAAAACCCATTACGCCTGCGCAGTGCTACAAATTTGAACAAAATAGTAATCTTTTTTTGTTGCCCGGTCATATTCAATTTTCAGAGTTTGATACGGCTTATAATATTGCAGAGACGATGACAGGAAGTCTGAATATGTTAAAAAATGTACCTGGGGCGTTTAGAAAACTAATTGGATTGACAGCTGAAAAATATGATATAGATTATGTTTTAGTAGATATGAGCCCAAGTATATCGGCAACGAATGCTAATATTCTTATGCAAAGTGATTATTTTATTGTGCCGTGTGCGCCAGATTATTTTTGCTATATGGCAGTTGAGGCATTAGTATCAATTTTTCCGAGATGGTGTAATACATATAAAAAGATGGGGGAAAATGATATCTTTAAAAATGCATCGTATAAAATGAAAGAATTACCGCCAATTTTTCTTGGAACTATCCAACAAAGGTATCGTCCAAGAAATGGAGGACCAGCAAGAGCGTTTGCGGACTGGATTAGAGATATAAATGAACTTGTTTGTGATAAGTTAATGCCGATATTACAACAACAAAACATGGCATTATCGTATGAACAATATAAAATTTGTGATGAACCGTATAATTTGATTAACATTTCAGATTTTAATAGTCTTATTGCACAGTCGCAAGAACATAGTACACCAGTATTTTTATTGACCAAAGATCAGGTTAAGCAAACGGGAGTAATATGGGATACAATGAAAAAAAGCAGAGATGATTTTTATCGGACGTTTGAGTGTTTAGCAAAACGAATTATTACAATGACAGGAGGATCGGTATTAAATTAAGTCAAATATAAGATATTTGCGTATATAATGACATGCTATGTACTCGCTGAGTGTTAATCTGATTGGAACCGGTGCATTATTTACTTTGTACCATTGAGTATCAGACATTTTTAGTTTAGGCTTTTTCTTATAAGGATACACAGGGAGGTATAAATATGGAGAAAGAGCCTAAGAATGAAATGGACACAAAGAAAGAATACTTGCACGCATATATGTCGGCAGTGAAAGCGGCAAAGCGGATAGAGGAAGAAATAGAGCGGCTCCGGCTGGACAAGATGTTGCCGTCTCTGATTATGGATGATATGCCGCATGCACACGATCAGAAAGATTTGTCGGACTACATGGCAAAGATGGACGAACTTGAACATAAGCTGATCGATGCCCGGTATGGCAGAATCAAATTGTATATGCAGATATTTGCGGATGTTGAGAAGATGGAGGATGAAACAGAAAAAGCAGTGCTTACATACCGTTATCTGCGCGGGTACACTTGGGAGCAGATCTGTGTAAAAATGGAATATAGTTGGAAGCAGATCCACCGGATTCACGGCAAAGCACTTAAAAATTTTAAGATGACATAGAATGACACACTCCGATTGTGGTATAGTTAGGATGTGAAAAAGCGTAAGGGAAAAATCCCCTGCGCTTTTTTGTTTTGCTACAACAGCGCGGCTCCATGAAACTTAGGGGAGCCGCAACCTCCCCAAAGGAAGTGAGGGCGTGGATGAACAAAGAAAAGTACAGTGATCCGACAGCAGACCAGGCTATCGCTCACGTTATGCGGGAATACCGGAAGAAAAAGAAACAGGAAGGTGATAGTATTGGCAAGGAGCCCAAACGAAAAAGCAGAGGAAGCCCGTAAGCTGTATAAGGGCGGGATGAAGCTGGTTGAGATTGCAAGTCAACTAGAGGTTCCTGCCGGTACAGTTCGGAGATGGAAAAGTACATATCACTGGGACGGTGAACACCAAAGCGAGCGTTCGGAAAAGAAAAGCGAACGTTCGGAAAGCAAAAAGAACGTTACGGACAAGGCTGTAGCTGATGAAGTCAAGCAGGTAATACAGAACACTGATTTGACCGATAAGCAACAGCTTTTTTGCATATATTACATCCGGTGCTTTAATGCGACCAAGGCATACCAGAAAGCGTACGGTGTTGATTATGCGACTGCGGCATCCATAGGCTATCGTCTGTTGGAGAAAGATGGAGTAAAACAGGAAATCCATAGGTTGAAACAGGACCGTCTCAACAGAGAGTTCCTAAGTGAATCCGATGTATTCCAGAAGTACATGGACATTGCTTTTGCAGATGTGACTGACTTTGTAGAGTTTGGAAATGAGGATGTGGATGTGATCTTGGACACAGGAGAGCGAAAGACTATCACAGTAAGCCATGTCAATATCAAGAATGATGCGGACGTGGACGGAACGATCATTTCCGAAGTATCCAAGGGTAAGGACGGCGTAAAGGTGAAACTTGCTGACCGAATGAAAGCCTTGCAGTGGCTTACGGATCATATGGATCTTGCAACTGACAAGCAGAAAGCAGAGATTGCATTACTGAAAGCCAAGGTACAGACAGACGATGGCGAGGAGATTGCAGACGATGGATTCCTCGATGCATTGAATGGCACTGCCGCGGAGGACTGGGGCGATGAAGAAAATTAAGAGAATTTTCAAATTCAAGCCGTTTTCCAAGAAACAGCGCATGGTGCTGAACTGGTGGTGTGTGGATTCTCCGGTTAAAGATAAGGATGGTATTATCGCCGATGGCGCTATCCGATCTGGAAAGACAGTGAGCATGTCACTTTCGTTTGTTATGTGGGCGATGAGCTCATTTGACGGCGAAAATTTCGGTATGTGTGGCAAGACAATTGGTTCTTTCCGCAGAAATGTACTATTTTGGCTTAAGCTGATGCTACGAAGCCGCGGTTATACTGTGGCAGATCACAGAGCAGACAATTTGGTTATCATCACAAAAGGAGATGTAACCAACTATTTCTATATATTTGGCGGCAAAGACGAACGATCACAGGATCTCATTCAGGGTATTACCTTGGCTGGGGCCTTTTTTGATGAAGTTGCGTTGATGCCGGAAAGCTTCGTGAACCAGGCAACCGGACGATGTTCCGTTGATGGTTCGAAGTATTGGTTCAACTGTAATCCGGATGGACCATATCATTGGTTCAAGATCGGATGGATTGATAAGCGAGAAGAAAAGCATCTGTTGTATTTGCATTTTACAATGGATGATAACTTAAGCCTGTCTGAGAAAATCAAGGAACGATACCGCAGTATGTATACCGGTGTGTTCTACCGCCGGTATATCCTTGGACTGTGGGCGATGGCAGAGGGCATTATTTACGATATGTTCGACACTGCCAAGCATGTGTTTTCCAGTCTGGCTGATCTGACCAATGCAAATTATTATGTGTCCTGTGACTATGGTACGCAAAATGCAACAGTATTTCTGCTGTGGTGCAAAGAACGCTCCGGGCGGTGGGTATGCTGCCGTGAGTATTATTATTCCGGTCGAGATGAAGAAAGGCAGAAAACGGATAGCGAGTATGCGGATGATCTGGAACAATGGCTTGCCGGGATAAAGCCGGTAAAGATCATCATTGATCCGTCTGCAGCATCGTTTATAGCAGAATTGAAAAAGCGTGGTTATGCGATCAAGAAAGCGAAAAATGATGTACTGGATGGTATCCGTTTTGTGGCATCCCTGCTGAATCAGGGGAAAATTGCGATCAGTGACCAGTGTCCGAATACAATCAAAGAATTTGGATCGTACATATGGGATCAGAAAGCATCGGAGCGTGGCGAGGATAAACCGGTGAAACAGCACGATCATGCGATGGATGCACTGCGGTACTTCTGTTATACGATCATTCGTAAGTCGGGAAGCATCGGTATTTTGAAATGAGGTAGAAAATGAAAAATATAAAAGTAAATATCCTTGGAACTGAATGGAAGATTGTCTTTTGCAAGGAAGAAGAAAGTGAACTGTTAAAGGATAAATGCCGTGATGGATGCACCGATGATTCCACCAGAACCATTTGGATTTGCGAGAAAAAAGATGATTGCGAATTGCAGGATTATGAAAGTTGGAAGAAAGTAATTTTGCGGCACGAAATATTACATGCATTTCTGTTTGAATCCGGCTTAGATGCCAGCTCGATTGCTACATATGGCGCGTGGGCTACAAATGAGGAAATGGTTGATTGGTTTGCAATTCAGTCACCGAAGATTTTTGCCGTATATCAGAATCTTGGTATTTTAGGAGAATAACAATGGACATTGAAACAATGAGACAACTGATAAAAAAATATGAACCTGGTCATGCCACATTTGTGGCGCGGGCGGCGGTGGCAGATCGGTATTACCGTAACGAGACAGACATCTTGTTTCGGGATAAGCCGAAAGACGAGAAAAAAGAAGAACCTGACAATCCACTGCGCAATGCGGACAACCGGATCCCCCGGAACTTCCACGGACTGATCGTGAACCAGAAAGCCGCCTATGCTTTTACCGCGCCGCCGCTGTTCGATGTAGGCAGTACGGCAAACAATAAGCGCATCACAGAAGCCTTGGGAGATGAATACGCCAAGAACTGTATGGAACTGTGTGTAAATGCCGCCAATGCCGCTATCGGCTGGGTGCATTACTGGCAGGGTGATAACGGCTTTGAGTGGGCGGTTGTTCCAAGTGAGCAGATCATCCCAGTGTTTGACCGGAGCCTTAAACGCAGGCTGATCGGAGCCATGCGGGTGTATCCGGACATTGATGACGCGACCGGCGACAATTACACGGTGTACGAATACTGGACAGACACAGAGTGTCAGGCATTCCGGCGTAGAACTGGTGATGAATTAGAACTGCTGACCTATTATGATATGTTCGTGGATCCGGAGAATGGTGATATGGTAGCGGATTACCGCCACGACTTCGGAGAAGTGCCATTCATCCCGTTTTACAACAACAATATACATACAGATGATCTGCGAAACATTAAGCCGTTGATAGACGTATATGACAAGGTCTACAGCGGCTTTATTAATGATCTGGATGATATACAGGAATTGATCTTTGTGCTGTCTGGATATGGAGGACAGGATCTAAATGAGTTCCTTTCAGATTTAAAAAAGTATAAGGCAATAAAAATTGAAAGTGACGAAGATGGCTCAGTGTCAACACTTAACATCGAGATCCCAATCGAAGCCCGGAACAGTGTACTGGAAGCCACCAGAAAGGCAATCTTTGAACAGGGACAGGGATTTGATCCACAGCCGGAGAACTTCGGGAACCAGTCGGGTGAAGCACTGAAATTCATGTATTCGCTTCTGGAAATGAAAACCGGACTGATGGAGACGGAGTTTAAACTTGGATTTGCGCGGCTTGTCCGGGCGATCTGCAAGGCTCTTGGCATCCAGTGTGGCACGATCATCCAGACATGGACCCGTACCTGCATTAAAAATGATACGGAGCAGGCGCAGATCTGCAAGGATTCGGTTGGTGTTGTCAGCAAAAAGACGATTTTGAAAAACCATCCGCTCGTTGAAGATGCAGACGAGGAAATCAAGCA
>ERZ780157.3646-NODE-3646-length-12682-cov-2.685832_pt1 | contig 12682 bp, 9 predicted proteins | sample MGYA00511169_ERZ780157 | MGnify/ENA primary metagenome ERZ780157 (study PRJEB29588, sample SAMEA1965149) | human gut metagenome | biome: human gut; feature: human-associated habitat; material: faeces | place: Denmark | collected 2008/2010 ... | reverse complement strand
CTTGCGGGCGCGCCGTCCTCGGGCAAAACGACGCTGCTGCGGGATATTGCACGATATATCGGTACGGCGGGTCATCGCGTGGTGGTACTTGACGAGCGGTTTGAGCTGAGTGCGGACGGGTTTGACCTCGGCGCGTGCACGGATATTTTGCAGGGCTACCCGAAGCAAGAGGGACTTTCGCACGCGGTGCGGTGTCTTTCGCCGGAGTACATCGTCTGCGATGAGCTCGGCGAAAACGATTTTTCGGCGATACGTGCGGCATCGTTTTCAGGGGTGGCGCTGATTGCGAGCATCCACGCGGGCAGTGTACACGAGCTGTGTTGTCGACCGCTGTGCCGCGGGATTCTGTCGCTCGGCGCGTTTGAAACGGTGGCGCTGCTGCACGGGCGAAGTGCGCCGACGAAAGTGGAAAAGCTGTTTTTGGCGGGTGATCTTCTTGAAAACAACGGCGGCGATCCTGATTGTTCTGTGCGCGGCGACCGCCGGGTCATCGGTATCTGCGCGGCTAAAAATGCGTGAAAAAGAACTGAACATCTTCTTAGAAGCGCTTTTCGCCTTGAAAAACGCTGCGGCCTATACGGCGGGCGACCTGTACGCGCTGCTCTCTCTGTGCCGCGAAAACGCTTTTTTGGGGCGCGTGTGGGTGCTTTCTGAAAACATGGATTGCACAGCGGCGTTTAAAGCGGCGGCACATGCATTTTTTACATACCGCGGGGATGAAGCGCTGTGCGCCGCGTTTATCGACGGGTTCGGCAAGACCGACCTCGATGGGCAAATGGCGTACTTTGCGCTGCATGAAGGCCGCGTGCGCAGCGCACTTTTAGCCGCCGAGCAAAGCCTTGCCCAGAAAGGCAGATTGTGCGTGGCGCTGGGACTGTTTGTCGGCGTTTCCGCCGCCCTCATTTTGCTGTAACAGCCGGAAAGGAAAGCAAAGCTATGGATGTAGATCTGATCTTCAAGATCGCCGCCATCGGCATTACCAATCAGCGAGAGACGACGGTGGTTTGGGATAAAAAAACCGGCATTCCGATCAGCAACGCGATTGTGTGGCAGTGCCGCCGTACCGCGGAGTACTGCGATGAGCTGAAAGCGGCCGGGTACAGCGATATGATTCGTGAGAAGACAGGACTTCTGATCGATGCCTATTTCAGCGGCACGAAGCTGCGCTGGATTCTCGAAAATATCCCGGGCGCCAGACAAAAGGCAGAAGCCGGCGAGCTCCTGTTCGGCACCATCGAGACTTGGCTGATTTGGAAGCTGACCGATGGCAAGGTGCATGTGACCGACTATTCCAACGCTTCCCGCACGATGATGTTCAATATCAATACGCTGGAGTGGGACGATGAAATCCTGCGGATTTTGGGGATTCCGAAGCGCATGCTGCCGGAACCGAAGCCGTCCAGCTGCGTATACGGCATGTCCAGTGAAAATGTGTTCGGTGGACAGATTCCGATCAGCGGCGCGGCAGGCGATCAGCAGTCGGCATTGTTTGGGCAGACCTGCTTCCGCGAGGGAGAATGCAAAAATACTTACGGAACCGGCTGCTTCCTTTTGATGAACACCGGAGAAAAACCGGTATTTTCCAACAACGGTCTGGTCACCACGATCGCGTGGGGGCTGGATGGCAAGGTGAATTACGCGCTCGAAGGCTCCATTTTTGTGGCAGGCGCGGCCATCCAGTGGCTGCGCGATGAACTGGATCTGATCGAAAACTCACCGCAGTCTGAAGCGATGGCAGAAGCAGTGGCGGACGCAAACGGTGTCTACGTGGTGCCTGCCTTTGTGGGACTCGGCGCGCCGTATTGGGATCCATACGCGCGCGGCGCGGTGCTCGGTCTCACCCGCGGCGCGAACAAAAATCATCTGGTACGCGCGACCCTGGAATCCATGGCTTATCAGACCAAGGATTTGATTGACGCGATGACCGAGGACCTGGGTGGCAGCCTGACCGCGCTCAAGGTTGACGGCGGCGCGTCCGCGAATAATTTTTTGATGCAGTTCCAGGCAGATGTGCTGGACTGTGAGGTCAAACGTCCGCAATGCATTGAAACAACCTCACTGGGTGCCGCTTATCTCGCGGGTCTGGCGACCGGCTATTGGGAAAGTAAGGAAGACGTTCTCGAAAATTGGCAGGTAGAGCGGAGCTTCACGCCGCGCATGGAGGAAGCGCAAAAGACGAAGCTGCTGCGCGGCTGGAAAAAAGCTGTGCGCTGTGTCAGAGGCTGGGCAAAGGACGAAGCCTAAGCGTGATTTTGGGAAACGGCGAGGTCGGGCCGGCGGCCGGCAAGTTCGAAAGCGCGGCGCGAGACAGGAATAAGGAAGGGGATTCATAAAATATGGGTGAAACAATCAAACAACGCGATTATATGTTCGACACTTTTCGAGGTCTTTTGATGTGGTCGATTCCGATCTCTCACTTTACGAGGGTCGCGGGTCATTTCAGTCAGGCCTCGCTGGGCGGCGTAGTTTATATTACCATTAACGTCTTTGTCATGCAGGCCTTTGTGTTCCTGTCCGGCTATTTTTCGAAGAAGCCGGACCGCTCAAAGGAAACCTCCTTCCACACTTTCATGTGGCCGTATCTTTTGGGAATTCCGTTCTTTTATTTTGTACGACAATACTTCTTCGGCAACGCGATCCTGCATTGGGATCTCCCGCCGTTCGCGCTTTGGTATCTGTGGGCGCTCTTCTTCTACCGTTACTTTACCAAGGAATGGATGAAAATTCCGTACATACTGGAACTGAGTATCGTGGTCTATCTTTTGGCAGGACAGGTTCCGTTCTTTTCGGATCGCTTCGGTCTGGGACGTGTGGTTTCCTACTTCCCGTTCTTCGTGATGGCATTTTACTGCACCGGTGATCAAATCAAAAAGCTGCAGTGCCTCAAAAAATGGCAGTGCTTGGTTTTGGGCGCGGTGCTGACGGGTATTTCGTGCTTATTAGCCTTTTGCGTGCCGCAGCTGCCGGTCGGCTTTTATCTGCTCAAAAATCCGGCCTGTGAGCTTGGAATTACCTGGTATTGGGACATCATCGGCAGAGCTTTGATCCTTTTTCTGGCGTGGGGCTGGATCATTTTAATGCTGAATATTTTACCAAACAAGAAGAACTATTTGGCTTATGTGGGCATGAATACGATGCCGATCTACATTTTTCATCTGATTGTCCGATACGCGATCAAGTTCAACGGCATCGGGCTGGGCATAGTGCCTGTTAACAACTGGGTGGTATACTATGGCATGATTTTTGGATTGGCATCGCTTTGCGCAATCGTGTTTTCGACGAAGCCCGTCGTCAAGATTTATGATTTTGTCGTTGAGGGTACCTGGAAAATCTTTTGCCGGCTTTTGGCGCTCTGCGTCAATTCGCTCGCGCTGGTGCACATCCCGGTCACAGCGGTCAAGGATTGGACACTCCGAACCATCAGCGGCGAGGATGAAAAAAGAAACGAAAATGAAATGGAAATGAAACAAAGATAAAGAGGTGACTAGTTTGAAACTTCCTTTTAGAACGAAGTTGTTTTACGGTATCGGAGGAACTTGCGACAACGCGATGTATATGTTGGCCGGTACATATTTGCTGTTGTTTTTGACGACGGTCGCGGGGATCAGTCCGGCAGTCGCGGGCGCGATCTGCGCGGCCGGTTCCGTTTGGGAGGCACTCTGCGCTCCGGTGGTGGGCTTCGAATCCGACCATGCGGTGACACGCTTCGGCAGACGCAAACCTTTTTTGCTCGGGGCGGCTTTTCCGGCAGCAATCATTACTACGCTCTTGTTTACGGCAATCCAGGCATCGCCGGGCGTGAAGGTTGTGTATTATTTGGTGATGGTGCTGCTGTACTGGACCTGCTTCTCGTCTTTTTTTGTGCCATACATGGCATGGGGTTCCGATTTAACCGATGACTACAACGAGAGAACGGTGCTGCGCTCATTTTCCTATATCTTTAACCAGGTCGGCATGTGCATCGGCATGGTGCTGCCATCGATCCTCGTTGACTATTGCGTCAGCAGAGGCAGGTCACTCTCGTTTTCGTGGACGCTTGTCGGTCTGATGGTCGGCGTGTGCGGCGCGGCCGCCTTGTTGATCTGCGCGTGGTCGATTAAGAATGATGACAAGAAGGATTTTGTCAAACCGCGCAAACAGCGCGAGAACATTCTGCATGCCTATGCAGCGATGTTTCGGGAGTATTGGCAGCTGATTCAAATGAAGCCTGTGCAGATTATCATCGGTGCCAGCCTTGCCTATCTGATCGCGAACATCACATTTTCTTCAGACCGCGTGTTCTTTATGACCTTCCACATGGGCATGGACGAGAAAGCAATCTCCGCGGTGCTGATGCTGATCACGCTGGCCGGCGTGGCGACGGTTCCGTTCATCGCCAAACTGGGCGCGCGCTTCGATAAAAAGGATCTGTTCAAAACGGTTATGGCGGTCTGCGGAATTCTGATGATCGCGACCAAATTCATCGGCGTGGATTCCTATCCGATGCTGATTTTTGTATGTCTGCTGTACGCCGCGGCCAACGCAGCCTACTGGCAGCTGATGCCTTCGATGATCTACGATGTGTGTGAGGTGGAGGAGCTGCTCTCCGGTGTGAAACATTCCGGCGCGGTCATTTCTCTGCAGGCTTTGTCCGAATCACTTTCGATTGCCGTCGGTCTGCAAATGCTGGGTCTGGTGCTGGAGTTAGCAGGTTTTGACAGCGAGCTTGCGGTGCAGACGCCGCTTGCGCTGGAATGGGTCGAAAATGCTTTTGTCGTGATTCCGGGCATCGCGATGGTCGTCGTGGCGCTTGTCATCCGCAAGTCGAATTTGACCAAGGAGGTCTTTGATCGTGTCAAAGAGGCGCTTGCGAAACGGCATGCGGGCGAAGAAGTGGATATTACAGAGTTTGAAGAGATTTTCGAATAAGGCGAAGTGCGGAGAAATCGAATGGAAAAGGGACAAATTGTAACAATAACAATAGAAGATATGAGCGCGGAAGGACAGGGCATCGGCAAGCTGTATGAGCTGGCGGCGCCGGACAAGGCAGAAAGCGGCAGGGCTGCGGCAGACGTGGGGCAGAAGGCGGAAACAGGCGCCAACGGAGCGGAAACAGCAAAGGCGGCAGGAGCGCTTCGCGGCGAAAGGAATGCGGAAACAGGCGCGGTCGATCGGGCAACAGGTATGGCACAAAACCGTGCAGAAGCAGTCCAAACTGGACGCGGCTTCGCGATTTTTGTCAAGGACGCAATTGTCGGCGATCGTGTACGCGTCGAATTGACCAAAGTGAAGAAGCACTACGCGTTCGGACGCGTGACGGAAATTCTGGAAGCGTCTCCGGAACGCATCGAGCCTTTTTGCCCGTATCAGGGGGCTTGCGGCGGCTGCGCTTACGGAACGCTGCATTATGACGCGCAGCTTGCCCTCAAGGAAAAACAGGTGCGCGATAAGCTGACACGTCTTGGCGGTCTGTCCGCGCCAAAAGTCATGCCGATTTTGGGAATGGATGATACAGATCCGGAGGAAACTCCGTTTCGCTATCGAAACAAGGCGAGCATGCCGGTCAGCACCGGAGGACTGCTGACAAAAAAAGGCGGCATCCAGCAGCCGATACACGAACCGCGTGTCGGATTTTATCGTGCCGGAACGCATGAAGTTGTGGATTGCGAGGATTGCTGGCTGCAATCGGAACCGGCCATGGCAGCAGCGAACGCTCTGCGGCGTTTCATGGAAGAAGACCATATTACATCCTATGATCCGCGCTGGGCAAAAGGGCTGATGCGCCACTTGATCGTCCGTACCGCGGCAGGAACCGGCGAGGTAATGGTAATCCTGGTGATCAACGGCAAAGCGATCCCGAACGCGCCGAAACTGATCCGCATGCTGGATGATGCCATCAGCGCGATTCCGGTTTATGAAACCGGTGCACTTGCCGGTGTGGAGTTTAATCTCGAAAGCGTCGTTGTAAATATCAATTCGTCCAAAACGCTCGAAGGACAGATTCTTGGGGAAGAATGTATTACGATTGCGGGCAAACCGACTATTATGGAAGAGGTTGGGGGGCTTTCTTTTGAAATTTCACCGCTCTCGTTTTATCAGGTCAATCGCGCGCAAATGCTGCGGCTGTATGATAAGGTCCTCGAATACGCGGCGCTTCAAGGAGATGAAACGGTACTGGATTTATATTGCGGCGTCGGTACGATCGGGCTGTTCGCGGCAGCGGAGATGAACCGCAAAGCCGCCGCACCGAACCACACAGCCATCCGGAACACCGAGGAAGCCTCCTCGAAGCAAGAGAAGACAGAAGCAGCTGCTTTTAACCGCGCAGCCATCCAGAACACCGAGGAAACCTTGGCAAGCCACGAAACAACAGAATCTGCCGCGCCGAATCGAAAAAAAGCAGGCCGCGTGATCGGTATCGAATCCGTCAAAGGCGCAGTTCTTGACGCGAACCGCAACGCAGTCATCAATGGTATCGTAAATGCACGATATGTCTGCGGCAAGGCGGAGGAAGAACTGCCAAGGATGGTACGTACCAAGGCACAGGAGGAAGATGCCGCGCGCAAAGCGGCGAAGCAGTATGGCGAAGCAGCCGCGAAGAAAGAGCTTCTAAAGTATGAGTCCCTGCGCATTACAGGCGCGGATGTCGTCATCCTCGACCCACCGCGCGCAGGCTGCGAGCAGCCACTCCTGGAGGCTGTCGTGCAGGCCGCGCCGGATCGCATTGTTTACGTCTCCTGCGACCCTGCGACCCTCGCCCGCGATATCAAATGGCTCGGTGAGCACGGCTACGAATTTAAGGAAGCCACCCCATGCGATATGTTCCCTTGGACCGGGCATGTGGAGACGGTAGTCTTGATGTCAAGAACTTCTGCATGAGGTGGTTGTCCGGGCGGTGAACGAAGTTATCACGGGCAGTGACTCCTTCATCCCCGCTCTGCAGGCAAGTTTTGAGAGATGCCTTGGGGACAGCAACAGTGCAGCTGTGGAAGAAATCGATGCCCGCATTCTGGAACTTCAGTAGGAACTCCTGATAATGGTAAACGCAAAGCAGAACTATGATGCCCTTGCCGATGAGATTGATGAACTCCGAGCAGAAAAGGAAGAACTGCTTTTGCAGGAAGCCAACAAGGACGGCATTCGCCAGCGCATGGCTGACATGGTTGCCTTCCTTCAGAGTGAACCGGAAGAAGTCACCGAGTACAGCGAATCCCTGGTCAGAAGGATGATTGAGAAGATTGCGGTGTATGATAACCACTTTGTGGTGGAATTCAAGTCTGGGATTGAGATTACAATAAACGAATAAGATGGAAATAACAGTGTGACGCTCAGGATTCGGCATAGGCGTTTTTTCACGTCTTAACACAAAACTCTGGAAAAGTCAAGAAGTTTGTGTTATAATCCCAAGTTTGACACCTAAATTTTAGAGGGCATTGGAATTCCAATGCCCTCATTGATTTTAGCAGTATCTTTTTTTGCGTCACTTTTCCTGCTTCTTCCTTTTCTGAGATGAAGTAATGTTTTTTTTTCATCGTGTCCTTTGGAATGAAGTCATAGTCCGTTCGAAATCCGAAGCTTTCATGTAAATCATCTGTCAGATCTGTCCTTGTGTAATTCGGAATATAGCCCTCTCCCAGAAGCTCCCGCACCTCCATGCTTCGCAGGGTCTGGCAGATCTGTTCGCAGGAATAACTGCCGCGTAATCTTTTTGCAAGGTATTTGTACAGCACCAGTGATAAAAAGCATGTTAGGAAATGGGCCTTGATCCTGGCGTCGGTACGAACGTAGACCGGTCTGGATTTGAATTCACTCTTCATGATACGGAAGCATTGTTCGATCTGCCATCTCTGATGATTTGCGTTTGCAATTTCACTCGGTTCTTCATCTGCAAGATTGGTGGATATGGCGTAGAAACCATCAAAGCGTTCCTCCTGCCTAATGTATGTGTAATCAATGTCTTGCATTTTCTCTTCTGCAACTTCTCCATCTTCCGTACAGCTCACCGTTTTGATCAAACGCCGAAAATCGTTGGCATTTTTCTTTGCATGCACCCTTCCGTTCTGCAATGCCTTTTTGGCCCGCACAATTTGTTTTTCCCGTATTTTGCGAAGATAGTTCCGATACTTGATGGAGTAGGTGACAATGAGTCGCTCGTCAAAATCCTTGTTATCGATTGGAAGTTCTTTGTAAAAGACCGCATCTTTGTATGTTTCTTCGTTAAGTTCGTTGAGATTGTATTTGCGGTATTTGGCTTTTGCCCCCATTTGGTACCAGCCGTCCGGTGCGAGTGCAGTTTGCTGCAGATCGGCTTTCAGCTTTTTTAAAGATTGCGTGGTAATGTAGCTTCGTCCCTGCATGGCGTTGTAGCGTTTGTTTTTGTGAGAGGAAAGTCCGGCATCCGTACACACCACAAACTCGGACATGCCAAAATCCTGAAGCATCTTCTTTTCCAAAGGTTGCATGGTGATCTGCTCGTTGGTGTTGCCCGGATCGATGCACATCGAGATCGGAATGCCTTCGCGGTCGATGAATAGCCCCATCTGTACGATCGGGAGCGGTCGATTTTCCTTGCTTTTTCCGTATTGGCAAAGGGTATTCGGCTCGGCTTCCTCCATCTCAAAGAAAAAATTGGTACAATCATAGTAGATGATGCCGGTTTTGCGCTTTCCGAGCTTTAAAGTATTCTGATAGAGTTTCGCCTGTATGTCATCAAAGTTGTCCGCAAAAACATCCAAAGCCCGATACATCTGGTGAACTTCGAAGTCCGGCTGCTGTAGGAGCTTCTTGGAAAACTCGAAGGTGCCGACTTTGGAACGGGGATCCAGAATTCTGCCATAGCAGAGCTTTTGCAGAATATCGCTAAGGTTGAAAGAAAAATTTGAATTTTTTTGAATGGAAGCACAGATCCGGTCCATGCCCAGCTCGTAAAAAATCTTTTGCAGAAACAGGTATCCGACCTGAAAGGTATATTGGTAGTTTTTCGTAATTAATTTCGCAGGAGAAAGCGTGAAAGAAACCTCTTGCTTTTCCGCTTTTTCCTGTTGGGTTAAAAAAGCAGCGCGTTCTTTTGCCCATTCCATCGGATCGCGGCCTGTTTTTTCGCGAATTTCCTGTTCGCTGCCGAGTTTTTCAACGGTAATGGTGCGTTCGATCCCTTTGGTATCATAATATGTTTTGATGATGTAGAAACGAAGACCTAATTTAGACTTACTGGTTCTGACCCTCATGTGGTGCCTCCTGGTGGATAGATATATCTATATTATACAACAAGACGTAAAGTGACGCAAAATAAATTTTAAGAAATTGACAAAAAAATTAAGCGTTTGCAACGCCTAGAGAGATTTTTAGAGGACGGAGGTGTCAAACTTCCGTGAGAAAAGCTTTTTTCATAAATGTAGATTGTTTTTTGCGTAAAAGTATATCATAATAAAGGAAATATGATTTAGATGATACAAAAAGGAAATGCGAAAAATAGAAAGGATACAAAAATGACAGCAATCAGACATAACGAAACGATCGATCTTTTGCTTGCGCACAGCTCCGTGCGGGAATTTTCGGACAAACCGGTGGACGAGGAGACTGTGCATACCATCCTTGCCTGCGCGCAGAAAGCGCCGACTTCCAGCTATCTGCAGGCGTATTCGATCATCTGCGTGGAAGATCCGGCGAAGCGGGAAGCGCTTGCGGAATACGCAGGCGGACAGGAATGGGTCATGAAAGCGCCGCTCGTACTCCTGTTCTGTGCGGACCTGCACCGGCAGGAGGTGCTGGTAAAACCGGATGATCCGCATGTCCTGCATAATACGGAACTTTATACCGTCAGTGTCATTGACGCCGCGCTTGCCGCACAGAAAGCGCTGGTTGCCGCGCAGGCGCTGGGCCTCGGCGGCGTGCCGGTCGGCGGCGTGCGCAACGAGACTGAAGAGATGGCCCGGCTTTTTGATCTGCCGGAGATGGTTTTCCCAATGTTCCTGCTCTGCTTAGGCTATCCGAAGACTGTACCGCCGCAGCGTCCTCGTCTTGCGGAAACGTTGATCTGCGATACGGATCGATATCCGGCACTCCCGAATGAACAGCAGCTGGCAGACTATGAAGAAGAAGTGCGCCAATACTTTTTCCGGGCTTCCGGCGGAAGAAGCGACCGCGGCTGGACATCGCGCTGCCGCTATGCGATCAGCAAGAAGCCGCGCTATGAAGTCGACATCTTCCTCAAAAAAGCAGGCTTTATGACCGAGAACGAACCGAGAGAAAAGTAGGAGAATGAAGCACTCTGGGATTTGATCCTTATCAACGAAACAATTTGGCGAAAACAGCCGCATCCATGATCCTGCAGTGAAAGCAGAGACGTGAGGAGCGGTTGTTTTTTTGTAGAAAATTTGGCATGATATTTGCTTGTTTACTTTAAATAATACAAAAAGGAGGAAAACTATGATTATGACAGGAGCTCAATATATCGAGAGCTTAAGAAAATTGAACACAAGGGTCTACATGTTCGGCGAAAAGATCGACAACTGGGTCGATCACCCGATCATCCGTCCGTCCATCAACTGCGTGGCAGTCACCTATGACCTGGCCCACGATCCACAGTATGAGGACCTGATGACCGCGACTTCTCATCTGACCGGACACAAGATCAACCGTTTCGCGAATATCCACCAGAGCACCGAAGACCTCAAAAAGAAAGTCAAAATGCAGAGACTGCTCGGTCAAAAGACCGCATCCTGCTTCCAGCGGTGCGTTGGCATGGACGCGTTCAACGCGACCTACTCCACGACCTATGAGATCGATGAAAAATACGGAACCCATTACCATGAAAACTTCAAGAAGTTCCTGACCTACGTGCAGGATAATGACCTGATCGTAGACGGCGCGATGACCGACCCGAAGGGAAACCGCGCACTTGCGCCGCATGCGCAGCCGGATCCGGACATGTTTGTCCGCATCAAGGAAAGAAGAGCGGACGGTATCGTGGTACGCGGCGCGAAAGTGCATCAGACCGGTTCCATCAACTCTCACTGGCATATCGTGATGCCGACACAGGCGATGAGAGAAGAAGACAAGGACTACGCAGTCTGCTTCGCGTGCCCGTCTGACGCGGAAGGTCTGTATATGATCTACGGCAGACAGTCCTGCGACACTCGCAAGCTGGAAGAAGGCGCGGATGTAGATCTTGGCAACAAGCAGTTCGGCGGACAGGAAGCGTTGGTAGTCTTTGACGATGTATTCATTCCGAACGAATATATTTTCATGGCAGGCGAATATGACTTCGCGGGCATGCTGGTCGAGCGTTTCGCGGGCTTCCACAGACAGAGCTACGGCGGATGCAAGGTCGGTGTGGGCGATGTGGTCATCGGCGCGGCAGCTCTGGCAGCCGAATACAACGGCGCGGATAAGGCATCCCACATCAAGGATAAGCTGATTGAGATGACACATCTGAACGAGACGTTATACTGCTGCGGTATCGCATGTTCCTCCGAAGGTCACGCGACCAAATCCGGCGGCTACATCATCGACCTGCTTTTGGCAAACGTCTGCAAGCAGAACGTCACCAGATTCCCATATGAGATCGTCAGACTCGCGGAGGACATCGCAGGCGGCCTGATGGTAACGATGCCGAGCGAAAAGGACTTCAAGTCTGACCTGGTTGTCGGAAGAAACGGCGAAACGATCGGCGAGGTCTGCAATAAGTTCTTCGCAGCGAATACCGACAAGTGTACGACAGAAGAGAGAATGCGGGTCTTAAGATTCCTGGAAAACATCTGTCTGGGTGCATCGGCAGTCGGATACCGGACAGAGTCTATGCACGGGGCTGGCTCCCCGCAGGCACAGCGGATCATGATCCAGAGACAGGGCAACATCGAAGGTAAGAAAGAACTTGCCAAGGCGATTGTAAACATCAAGTAAACAACATACGAAACGGAGGAACAAAAATGAACTTGGAATTAACCATGGAGCAGAAGATGATCCAGAAAATGGTTCGTGAATTCACAGAAAACGAAGTGAAACCGATCGCAGCGGAAACCGACCGTACCGCACAGTACCCGGCCGACACGATCGATCAGCTTTTCCGATATGGCGTCATGGGTATGTGCGTACCGAAGGAATACGGCGGCGCCGGTGCGGATGTATTATCCGCGGCGCTTGCGGTGGAAGAGCTTTCTAAATACTGCGCGTCCACAGGCGATATCGTAGCTACACATAACGGGCTTTGCTGCGACCCGATCCTGGCGAACGGCACCGAAGAACAAAAGCAAAAATACCTGCCGATGCTGACCACAGGCCGCCATGTCGGTGCGTTCGCGCTGACTGAGCCAAATGCCGGCTCTGACGCCTCCAAAGGCCAGACGGTCGCCAGACTGGAGGGAGATCATTACGTGCTCAACGGTTCCAAGATCTTTATCACCAACGGCTATGTGGCTGACATCTTCGTTGTCTTTGCGATGACAGATAAGAGTAAGGGCAACCATGGCATCAGCGCGTTTATCGTAGAAAAAAGCTTCCCGGGCTTCTCGGTCGGTAAGCACGAAGTCAAGATGGGTCTGCACGGCTCCCCAACGGCGGAGATCGTCTTCCAGGACTGCATTGTACCGAAGGAAAACCTGTTAGGCCAGGAAGGAAAGGGCTTTAAGATCGCGATGCAGACGCTGGACGGTGGACGTATCGGTATCGCGGCGCAGGCGCTCGGTATCGCAGAGGGCGCAAT
>ERZ780157.3645-NODE-3645-length-12686-cov-3.261499_pt1 | contig 12686 bp, 5 predicted proteins | sample MGYA00511169_ERZ780157 | MGnify/ENA primary metagenome ERZ780157 (study PRJEB29588, sample SAMEA1965149) | human gut metagenome | biome: human gut; feature: human-associated habitat; material: faeces | place: Denmark | collected 2008/2010 ... | reverse complement strand
AAATTGCAAATAATTCGTCTGGTATATTATGGGGCGAAATGTATCTTCTATCGTTTATAATCGATGGTGAAAGCTACATCACCATCAAGTATATACAGAAAGCCGATGACGAACGTTTCGTTCGATTAGTTAGCCACAATCCGCATCATTCGCCGAAAGATATCCCCGCCGACTCGATCCGTGCGCTGGCATTGGTAAAAGCGAGCATTCGCTTTAATACAATGGGATAATTTTGGCATCTCGCGCAATTTCAGACATGGATGGCAGCATAGCATTAGAGTTATTTGGCTGTGCTTTAATAATTTGTGGCTGCTTGCCAAGTGCTAAAGCCAAAAATATCATGTCATTAAGGGGTGCATATACCGCTATTTTCTTGCGTTTTTGCGGGTTTTTCTGTTGCTAAATGTCGGTTTGAACGCAGATTTTTTCGCGTTTTTGTCCGTCTAAATGTCCGTCTAACGTATCTTTTTCGTTTTGATAACAGCAAAATTCCTGTCCGTCTAAATGTCCGTTTTAGTGGCCGTCTAAATCTCGGATCATAAGAACATGACTGCCGAAATGGCAGAGCGATCAAATAATGTTTGATGAGGATTTGAACGGCCATTTGAACGATAAAAATACGATACCCGACCGGCGGCATGACAGCCTCAGCTATACACGCCCGCCAATGGCTGAAATCGCGGCGCAAACGGCCTTCGGCACAAATTTGACCTACATTGCAGACATCAAAAAACCTCCGAAATTTGGCCGTTTCTGGCCGTTTTCGGAGGCGATGTAACATCAGGGGTCGAACACCTCGTTCAAATCTCGTTCGAATGTAACACGAAAGTAATGTTGAAGTAACATTTGGTTTCGCGGCGCATCTGGGGGTACCGTGCTGCTAACCGTTTGATATATACCGGTTACCTATCTTTCTGTAGCTGCTCTTCTTTTATACATTTGGTTTTATCCCCCGTATTCGTGTTTTCCGTCCACTGGGAGAACCGGAAGGTCCGGGCCGAGTTCGATACGGGCCGGTGGTTTTACGTGTCGGAGAAATAGCCGCTTTCACGTGCCGACGTTCCCATGGCTGCGTCCGGGGCGTGGCCGGGGCTTTGCGGCGGATGGCGCATGGAAAAACACCCCGCAGGTTGTGACCTGCGGGGTGTTCGGCTTCGGAAGCGCTGCCGGGCGTCATTCGATGCCCTCGAACAGATAGGGGGCGTAGTTGTAGCCTTCGGCCTTGTAGACGGCGACCAGCGCCGGAATCCGGCGCACGAAATCGTTGTAATCCTTGCGGTCGTTGGCCCAGCCCGTCTCGGCGAGAGCCGCCATGCGCGGCAGGACCATGTGCTGTGCGTGGCGGATGTCCGCGATGTACTCCGTCCAGAGGTTGCACTGCACGCCCCTGATCCGTTTCTGGTCGGGCAGCGTGAGCCGGTCGCAGGGGTCGAGGCGGTAAGCCTGCCGCACCGAGACGTAGCGGGTGTTGCCCAGCGGTTCGTAACGCTCCGGGTCGGAGGTCTGGCTGTAATCGAAGTAGCAGTACCATTTCGGCGTCATAATCACCGGGTTTCCCCGCTGTGCGGCCTTGATTCCGGGGTCGCTTCCGTTCCACGACATGATGTTCGCGGTTTTCGAAATGCCGCCCTGGAGGATTTCGTCCCAACCGATGATCTCCCGGCCGTGGGTGTGCATCCAGCGTTCGATGCGGTGGATGAAGTAGCTCTGCAACTGGTATTCGTCCTTGAGCCCCTCCTCGCGGATGCGCTGCTGGCAGAGGGGGCACGCCTTCCAGCGTCCTTTGGGACACTCGTCGCCGCCGATGTGGATGAGCTTCGACGGGAAGAGTTCCAGCACTTCGTCCAGCACGCCTTCGAGAAATTCGAAGGTCTGCTCTTTGCCCGGGCAGAAAACATCGTCGAGGACGCCCCAGCGTCCGCTCGTCTCGAAACTTTTCGGGCCGTGGCCGCACGCTAGTTCGGGATAGGCGGCCAGGGCGGCCGTCGCGTGACCGGGCATTTCGATCTCGGGAATGACAGCGATGTGCCGTTCGGCGGCATAGGCTACCACTTCGCGGATCTCGTCCTGCGTGTAGTACCCGCCGTAGCGGCCTTGTTCGTAGGTGATCGGGTCTTCGTGGAATCCGCCGATCTGGGTTCGGGTTCGATAGCCGCCGATCTCGGTCAGGCGCGGGTAGCGTTTGATCTCGATACGCCAGCCCTGGTCGTCGGTCAGATGCCAGTGGAAGGTGTTGAGTTTGCACGAAGCCATCCAATCGAGGTAATGCTTGATGAACCTTACCGGAAAGAAGTGGCGGCAGACGTCGAGATGCAGGCCGCGGTAGCGGTAGCGCGGATGGTCCTCGATCGAGACGCAGGGAAGGTTGCCCCGTTCGTCGGCCAGTTGGAGGAGGGTTTGCAGGCCGTAGAAGAGACCGGCGTCGTCGCCGGCCGAGAGCTGCGCGCGGCGTGCGGAAATGTCGATTCGGTAGCCTTCGGCCGGGATTCCGGCTGCGGTGTCGCGTCGCAAAACGATGGCATTCACTCCGTTCCATGTCGACGCGGGATGGCATGGCTTGACCAGTCGTCCGGTCAGCGCAGCCAGATTTTCGGGCCGGATGTCGAAACCTTCCCATTCGACGCGGCATCCGGCCGTGACGAAGACGCCCGTACGGAGTTCGGCCTTGACGGGCTGGGGAATGATTTGCAGTTGTCGGGTCGAGGCCGAAACTCCTGACACGATGCAGAGTGCGATTAGCGTGAGTATTCGTTTCATTGTCAATAATTGGGGTTATTGGGCAGCAGGTTGCGGTTCAAGTCGATTTCGCCCTGCGGAACCGGCCACCAATAGTCGCGCGAGGGCTCGAAACTGCGTACCAGAATGACATCGTTGTTGAACTTGCGGATCGGGCCGTTGTTGACGTTTTCGGCCTCGCGCCAGCGGCGCAGGTCGTTGTAATAGTAGCCTTCGCCGACGAACTCCGCGCGGCGTTCGTAGCGGATGACGGCGCGCAGTTTCTCCTGATCCTTGCCGGGGAATTCGAGCGCCGACTCGGCTGTGAATCCTGCCCGGGTGCGGATCGGGCGCACCGTTTCGTTCCATACCGTCTCGTCCAGCTCGTTCAATTCGTTTTTGGCTTCGGCGTACATCAGCAGGATGTCGGCGTAGCGCAGGATCATGTAGTCGATAGGCGATTCGGTGTCGCCGATGCTTTTCTCGGCGGCCGTAGGCGTGTGTTCGTCGTAGACCGTGTACTTTTTGATCGTGCATCCGGTTTGCTGGAACTGCGTCGCCGTGACCGTCGAGCCCATGAACTTGCAGCCCGGGTAGACGATCGTGGCGCCGAAGCGCGGGTCGATTTTCGAGGGATCGAGCCGCTGTTCGCCGGGAGTGCGGGCATTGCCGTCGCGGTCGCAGTAGAAGTCGATGAGGTCGCGCAGCGGCGCCATCGTCCCGTATTGGCGGGCAATCAGTTCGAACGAGAGCCCCAGCTTGTTCTGGTTCATGCACTGTACGCTGAAAATACATTCGGAACTGTTCTCTCCGCTTTCGAGGAAGAGATTGCGGTAGGCCGAACCGATCTGGCCCGGGGCGGTGAAGAGTTCGTAATCCGAATCGCAGTCCATCACGGCGCGGGCCGCGTCGGCGGCGTCACGCCACTTCTGGTCGTCGTGGCCGGGGTTGAGCAGCGGGCTGGCCTCGAAGAGCAGGATGCGGGCTTTGAGGGCCAGTGCCGCGCCTGACGTCGGGCGTCCCGGTTCGGCCTTCGGAGGCAGGACCTTCGAAAGCTGTTCCAGTTCGCCGAGCATGAAGGAGACCACCTCTGTGCGCGGGGTGCGCGGCAGGGATTTGTGCTCCATGGCGGGGGTCGTGGTAATCAGTGGACAGTCGCCGTAGTAGGTCGTCAGCATGTAGTAGAACAGTACGCGGAGGAAGCGCGCCTGATTTTTGTACTCCTCGATGACGCTCTTGTCCAGCTCGCGGTTGAGGTCGATGTTGTCCAGCAGCGTATTACAGCGTCCGATGCCTTTGTAGGCGTGGCTCCAGCGGTTGGCGATGATGCCTCCCGAAGTGGCCGTCTGCGCACCGTTGGCGATAGTCGTCCAGGAGTCGTCGTTGCTGAAATTATAGCCGTTGGGCGTGGCGTCGTCTTCCCAGTAGACGGCGGCGCGGCCGTAGATGCCGTTTTCGAGCAGGGCGTTGTAGCACCCCGTCAGGCCGCCCTCCGCGGCTTTGGCGCTGTACCAGAAGGTTTGCTGGTCGTAGCGGTCCTGCGGTTCGATGTCCAGGTCGCAGCCGGTGCAGAAGGCTCCGAGCAGAACCGGTATGATGATTTGAATGCGTTTCATGGTTGATCGGTTTTTGTAAGATCGGTTATAGGGTGAGGTTGATGCCGAAGCTGATGGTTTTCAGGATCGGGTAGGAGAACAAGTTGACCTGCGAGATCGAAATTTCGGGGTCCCAGATCTTGAAGTCCGAGAAGGTGACGAGGTTCTGGCCGCTGACGTAGACCTGCAAGCCCTTGATACCGATGCGTCCGACGAGCTGTTTGGGAAAAGTGTAGCTCAGTTGGATGTTTTTCAGACGCAGGTAGGAGGCGTCCTGAAGCCAGAGCGTCGAATTCTGGAAGTTCTCGCCCGCTTCGGGGTAGGTCGTCAGCAGCGGATATTCGGTATTGCGGTTGGTGGCGCTCCACGAATCCCTCACCCATTGTTTGGTCAGACCTGCGCCGTTGTAGAGGCCGAAGGCCATGTTGCTCGACGGGTAGACCGACACGTCGCCGACGCCCTGGAACTGCGCTTCGACGGCGAAGCCCTTCCATCCGAAGTTGAGGTTGAAGCCGTAGGCGAACCGAGGTATCGTGTTGCCGGCGATGACGCGGTCGTTGCCGTCGATGGTGTTGTCGTTGTTCTGGTTGACGTATTTCACGTAGCCGGGGCGCAGGTTGGCGCGGTTGCCGTAGACGGCCTGCGCGTTGTCGATCTCCGACTGGTTCTGGAAGACGCCGTCGGTTTCGAGCAGGTACCACGAATTGATCGGATACCCCTCCTTGCAGATCAGCCGGCCGTTGATTTCGGTCTCGCCGTTGAGATCCACGATTTCGTTGCGCGTGTAGGAGAAGTTGCCCGAGATGCCTGCCGAGAAGTCGCCCCACGAGTCGCGCAGCGTGAGCGAGAGCTCGATGCCTTTGTTGTCCACCACGCCTACGTTGCTCTTCGGGCCGCTCAGATCGCCGACCTGCGAGGGCAGGTTGACCGTGCGCAGGATGCCTTCGGTGCGTTTGAGGAACCAGTCGGCCGAGAATAGAACGCGGTTGCCGAAGGCCGAAAAGTCGATTCCGGCATCGTAGGAGGTCGTTTCCTCCCAGGTGATCGTGTTGTCGGCCAGAGCGGAGATGGCTGCGCCGCCGTATTTCGTGCCGTCGAAGCTGTAATCGTAGCCCGACGTGTTGACCGAACTCAGGTAACTGTATAGCGAGACGGCCTGGTTGCCCATCTTACCCCACGAGAAACGTGGTTTGAGCTGGTCGATGAACTCCGCGTTCTTCATGAAGTTCTCCTGGTCGATGCGCCATGCCAGCGAGACCGAGGGGAAGAAGGCCCAACGGTGGTCGGGGGCCAGACGCGACGAACCGTCGTAGCGGAAGACGGCGCTCACGAGGTAACGCTGCTTGTAGTCGTAGGAGAGACGTCCGAAAACCGAGACCAGCTTTTCGCGCGAGGAGGCGCCGGTGGCCTGAGCGTTGACCTGTCCCGAAGCGGAGTTGAGATCGGTGTGGTAGTTGTCGTAGAATCCCTCCTTGTAGGCTTGGAAATTGTCGTTGTAGAACTCCTGATAGTCCTGGCCCACCATGACGCCGATGTGGTGTTCGTCGCGGAGGTTCCCTTCCCAGCCCAGCGTCTGGGTGAAGAAACTGCCCGTCGCCCAGGCATCCCAGTCCTTGACGCGCGGCACCGCCGAGTTGTAGTTGCGGACCTCTTCGGTCTTGGGATTCATGGTGTACATGGCCGGAACGTGGTCTTTGCTGCGGGTGTCGCGTTTGCGGAAGCTGAAATTGGCGTCGTAGGTGATGCCGTAAGGGAGCGTCAGCTTCACGAACGCCTTGGCCAGCAGCTGTTGTACGCGGCGGTCGATCGAACCCTGCTCGATGATCATGCGGGGATTCTCGTAATTGCCGCGGCCCGGGGTAGCGATCCAACTCGACCCGTAGATGCCGTTTTTATGGTAGTCGGACATGATCGGAATGGCACGCATCATGGCGTCCATCACCTTGTTCGTGCCGTATCCCGGCTCCGTGTAGTGACGCATGTTTCCGTAGAGCGATCCGCCGACCTTGATGTATTTGTTGAGCTGGATGCCGAGTTTCAGATCCATCGAAATCCGGTCGGCCCAGTCGTTGGCGATGAATACGCCGTCCTGCTTCATGTAGCCTACGGCCATGCTGTAATCGAGCCGTTCGGTTCCGCCCGAGATGCGCAGATCGTGTTGGTGGACGAAGGCCGGTTTGAGGCAAATGTCGAACCAGTTGGTCGCAGGGTAGACGTCGGGATTGGTTTTCATGCCCTCCTGATACTCCTTGATGACGGCTTCGGAATAGGAGACTCCCGAGGGCGCTTTGCCCGAATTGATTTCTGCCTGATTGCGCAAACGCATGTAGAGGATCGGATCGTCGATCGGGTCGGGGAGGTAGGTGGCGTATTGTACGCCGAAATTGGCCCGATAGTTGATTACCGGAGCGCCTTTGACGCCCTTTTTCGTGGTGATGAGAATCACGCCGTTCGAGGCTTTCGAACCGTAGATGGCCGCCGAAGCGTCTTTCAGCACGGAGATCGATTCGATGTCGGCCGGATTGATTTCGTTGATGTCGTATTCCACGCCGTCGAGCAGCACGAGCGGATTGGCGCTGCTGAGCGTATTGACGCCGCGGATGCGGATCGTGCCTCCGTCGGCTCCGGGTTTGGCGTTGTTCTGGTTGATCCACACGCCCGGGGTGTTGTACATCGCCTGCGCGGTGTTGGTGATGGGTTGGTTGGCCTTTTCCCGCATATCGATCGTGGCGACTGAGCCGGTGAGATTCACGCGCTTGACCGTGCCGTAGCCTACGACCACGACGTCCTCGAGAACGGTGGCCTCTTCCAGACGGACCTCTTCGGCATTCGATGCCGGAAGTACTTTGGTTTTGAACCCGATATAGTTGAAGGTCAGCTCCTCCGTCAGGGCGGAAACCGTCAGTTCGAAGCGCCCGTCGGAACCTGTCACCGTGCCTTGGAGCGTGCGCATGTTGACGACGGTGGCACCTACGATCGGGCCCCCTTTCGAATCGATGACCCGTCCTTGGATTTTCAGCGGTTCGTCGGATTTCGGTGCATCCTCTTTTTTCGAAATAAGCACCTGTTTGTCGACGATCCGGTAGGCGTAGGGCGTACCGGCGAACACACGGTTGAGCACTTCCGGGATCGGAGCGTCGCGTTTCGATACGGTGATGCGCAGCGTGGGGTCGATCAGATTGTTGTTGTAGAAAAAGGAGAGTTCGCTTTGCGCTTCGATGGCTTTGAGCACGTCGAGGATCGGAGCGTCCGTCATTTCGACGGTCAACCTCTTCCTCTCCTGTGCATGAAGCGTTGCGGGGATGCCGTTTGCTGCAAGGAGCGACATGCAGCAAAACAGGATCCAGAGGCTTTTCCGGATGTTGTAAAGGTTTTTCATAAGGTTTTTTAGAATTAGGTTTGGGTCGGTGCGGTGCGGAGTCCGGCCGCCGTGCGGCCGGAATGTTCGGCGGGGCCGTTATCCGTATCTTCGGTTCTTCTTCATGAGGCGGGTCGTTTCGGGTTCTTTTTTATTTTTCGTAGATGCGCACGTACATACCGTCGCGTCGGTAGAAGAGCGGTGTCTGGTCGGTCGAGGATTGGAGAAGCTGCAAGGTGCGGTCGAGTGTCTCGTCGCTCAGCGAGAACGTGTAGTGGTAGCGTGTCGCGATCTCTTCGGGACAGTCGATATGGCAGTTGTACCATCTTTCGAGGCGCGGCAGGATGACCGACAGAGGTTGGTTCTCGAAACTCAATGACATGCGCTCGTGCCAAAGCGTGTAGCGTTGGGCGTCTACCCGGCTGACGATCACTTTGCGTGTGTCGGCGGAGTAGGTGAATTTCTGGTCGGGCGAGAGCGTGAAGGTCTGTTTCGTTATTCCGGGGAGGGATACACGTACGCTGCCGTTGCGCAAGATGGCCTCCACGTGCCGGCCCCCGAGATCGGAAAAGACTTCGAAAGCCGTTCCCAGAGCCGTGACGTCGATGCCATTGCTGCTCACGACGAACGGTCGGGAGGGATCTTCCGCCACCTCGAAGAACCCCTGGCCGTTGAGCTCCACCCGTCGTTCCCTGCCCGAAAAATCCGCGGCGTACCGGCACGAGGAGTTGGCTCCGAGCCAGAGGGTCGAACCGTCGGGCAGCGCTACCTGTTCGGTGCTTTGGTTCCCGCTGTACTGGGTGTGGATGATTTTCGGAGCGGGACGCCACAGCAGGTTGACGAGGGTGAGTCCTGCACCTATGGCTAGCATGATTGAAGCGGCGGCGCCGTAGCTCCGGCTAAGCCATGCGGTGCGTACCCCTCCCCTCCGCCGGATTTTTTCATGCGGCATCGTGCGGGTGACGATGCGTTCCCAGATACGGCTTTCGCGCAGGAGGTCGTCTTCGGCCGGTTTTGCGCAACGATCCCATTCGCGCTGCATGTATTGCGTGACGTCGTGCCGCTGCCAGAGTTCCGGCATCTCTTTCTGCGGGAGTTTGCCGGCGAGCAGTTTGCGGACGAGCGTTTTTATATCTGTCATTTCGTGTTTTTTGCGGTATCCGTAATAAATACCCGGCACGGCACCAGATACCCTTAGTGCGTGCGGTAATTTTTGTGATTTTCGGAAAAAAACGCTCCGGTTCCGGTCGGAATGTCGTTTAGCAGACCGGTCCGTCGTTGAAAAGCGCGAGCCAGAGCAGCAGCGCGAGGTTGTCGCGCAGGAAACGCAGCGCTTCGTGCATGTGCGCTTCGACGGTTTTTTGCGAAAGGTTCAGTTCTTCTGCGATCTCCCGGTAGCTCTTGTGCTCGCGGCGGCTCATGTTGAAGACTTGCCGCTGACGGGTGGGCATCAGGTCGATCAGTCGGTCAATGTATTCCGCAAGGTCGCGGGCGCTCACTTCGGATTCGATGTCGTCGGACGATTCGAGGGCTGCGAGGACGGATACCTTGAAACTCAACGGGTCGATCTGTTTATGAAAGCGGTTGAAGATCAGATTGCGCGTGATGATGAAAAGCAGTCCCGAAAAATTGCCGTCGGGGTGGATGCGTTCGTGAATCTGCCACAAACGGATGAACACCTCCTGCACGACGTCCTCCGCATCCTCGTCGTTTTTCAGGTAGAGGCGGCTGAAGCGGAAAACCTGATTCCAGTGGGTGCGATAGAGACTGGCGAATGCGTTGGCATCGCCTTGCCGGAAGCGGTCGAGCATCTGTTCTGTCGGATTCTGAAAGGGTCGCTTTTCCATCGGATGACATGCGGGAGATACGGCGCTTTTCCGGACGGTTAGGGCCGGATCGGTCGATGTTCCCCTGAATGAAATAAGTATTTTAGGCAAAAATATCAAATTATTTGTAATTTACAGGCGATGACGAGTTTTTTTAATGAGCTTGTGATTTGTCATTCGCCGCGTGCTTTTTTCGGCCCGAAAGGTCGATGAGCTTCGCCCGAGCGCCGAAAGATGTGCATTGTGGAATTTCCGACGCTTTTCCGATATTGACGTGTATCTGGAGAAGAAAGATGAGGTCGCTTCTGTGCGGAGGAGTCTTGCCTTGGGATTTTGATCGGAAGTCTTGGTGCGTACGGATGTATACGGTTTATATGAAAGGTTTGGCGGACTACGCCAAAAGAGGCGTATGGAGATGTCCCGATTAAAAAGCCGGTACGCTCATTTTCGAAATAGCGCGCCGGCAGAATCGTATCGTTTTTATCCGAGCCGTATTTCGGAGATGCCTGCGGTTTTTCCGGTTAGACGGCGATGCGGATGTGCCCCCCCCCTCCTGAACTCGCGCAGCCCAGCGACCATACCGCCGTACCCGGCTCGCTGACGTTCTCGCTCGGAAAGCTCGCACCTCAGAACGCGGCCGCCCAACGGCCCGGTTCTAACCAACCAAGTTTCATTCGCGAGCTTGAATAGATGTCATGCGTAATCGCATCGATTAGCTCCGAAGATATGGGTCACCTTATGAAAAACATTATACCATCCGATATTTGGATAGTCATCTTTCCTATGACTTTGATAAGTTTTCGCGGTATTGATGAATTTTGTCTGCTTGCTGATATACTATTGTGTTGTTATTGATTATCAATAGCTTACGACTTAAAAGATAGAATTTTCAAAAATTTACTCGTTTTTTTGTAAAAAAATCAAAAAAATTAACTTTTTTATCGCCTCTCTAAACAGTGGGGAAAAGGTAAACTCCGTCTTCTGGAACCCCGACTTTTGTTGGATCTTCGATCAGAGAGTGAGGGTAAGGTCGGCCAGCAGGACGGCTGTCTCCGGCTCCTCTTTCGGGGCATCCTTGGGTTTCCAGGCCACGATGAAGCTAACGGTCGCGGATTTGACCCGGTAGCCTTTTGTAAACCAATCGGTAAGTGTTTTCTGCATTCGGGTCGAGAGTTTGGCTACGGGGAGGCCTGTTTTCTCGGTATAGAACGTGAAGTCGTGGTATTGCAGCGAATCACCGCTCTGCAGTGCTAGTACTTCGCGTTTGATCCCCTTGAAGAACTCCAGATAGACGTCCCGGTGGGAGAGTTGCAGGACGATCTCTTCGGGCAGGGTATAGCTCCGATCGTCGTGATCGTGACGGTCTGCCGTCAGACGGTCAAAACAGTGTCCGTTGGTATGGATGAACAGCCGGTTCTTGGCACGGGTGATCCCCACGTAGTAGCGGCGCATCAGCTCCGCATTCTTGGTGTAGTTGTCAGTCAGAAGCATGTAGACATCGTCGAACTCGCGCCCTTTGGCCTTGTGGATGGTCGATACCATCACCTCGGAGCCCGAAACATCGCAGAAATCCTCCATTGACGATTCGAAGACGAACTCCTTGAAATCGCTGATGTATTTCGTCTGGTTGAGATGCTCGAACTGTTCGAAGCAGCGCTTCACAAGTTCCAGATTCTGACTTCGCCCGTAGGTATTGCTCGTGGCATGCCTCGCCTCCTCCCAGAGTTCGCCCGGAATCACGGGCGTCGTCACTCGCTTGTCTAGGTATCGGAGGAAATAACGTATCTCGGAGAGGTTCCAGAAGCGGAAGCCGTCCATCGACTGGATCAGTTTGCACGGAACACCCTCCTTGCGTAGAAGTCCGGTCAGGATGACCGCCTCCTCATTCGTCTGGGTAAGGATACACGAGGTGCCCGCATGGCGATGGCAGCGCAACTCGTCGACCAGCGGCTGATACATGATCTCCGACGTGTGGTGAGTGACGCTGACCCACCCCTCTTCGCTGCGCATCGATTTAATCGGCGTGTGCTTCATGCGCTTGGGAATCGATCGTACAAATTCGTTGTCGAAGGTGACGGGATGGCGGGCACTGCGGAAATTGTCGGTCATCTCGATGAAGCGCGCCTCGGGGCGCTGAGCCAACTGGAACATGTAGTCTGAGTCGGATCCCCGGAATTCGTAGATGTTCTGGTCGTCGTCACCCACGGCGATGACGCGCATCTCCTCGTTGCGGGTCATCAGCGCCGTTACGAGGGCATACTCGTCGTCGGCCATGTCCTGTGCTTCGTCGATGACGAGCACCGTCTTGCCGATCTTGTTGGGTTCGACCTCCCCCTGTTCGATCATTCGGGCAGCCCGGGAGACAATGTCCTGGGCATCTTCAAGGTTGCCGATACGCCCCAGCAGGTCGAAACAATAGGAGTGGAAGGTCTTGATCTCGACAAAATGGGCTGCATTGCCGATCAGCACCATTAGTCGTTGTTTGAATTCTGTGGCCGCCGCGCGCGAGAAAGTGAGCATCAGCAGCTGTTCATGCTTGACATCTTCGAGCAGAAGCAGCGATGTCAGTTTGTGGACCAGTACTCGGGTTTTGCCGCTGCCGGGTCCGGCCGCAACCACGATGCAGTGGGACTCTTTGTCGGAGATGATCTCCATCTGTCGCGGGGAGAGCGACCCGAAGAGCTGCTCGTATTTCTTGGGCGTCAGGTTGCGCTGGATCTCGTTGATGCGTTCGCCGCGGAAGTATTTTGCGATGAAACGCCGGTAGTCCATCTGGAAATAGTCCTGCACGAACTGCAGCGCCGCATTGTAGTCCTTGACCATCAGATTAGCATACTCGCCCACGATGTGGACCTGCTGGATCTTCTGTTTGTAGAAGGCGTTGAGTAACCGGTAGTCGTCGACCTTGTAGCGCGACTTGTTGTCCTTGATCCTGCGGATGTCCATCGCGTTGTAGAGGACCAGAAATCCCCCTTCGAGCTTCAGTGCCCCGATCTTCGAGAGATAGAGGAGTGCCTCCTCGACCTCGCCCAGCTGCAGGTCGTTCCGTTCGAAGAGCATCGTCCGGTTGTCGGCCTTGAATTGATTCAATAACTCGACGATCGAGAACTGCACGGCATTGTCTGCGACGGTGTGTTCCTGCCCGGTGGCGTTGGGTTGCATGAGCGTACGCGTCAGCTCGGCGGCCTGACG
>ERZ780157.3642-NODE-3642-length-12690-cov-3.205303_pt1 | contig 12690 bp, 19 predicted proteins | sample MGYA00511169_ERZ780157 | MGnify/ENA primary metagenome ERZ780157 (study PRJEB29588, sample SAMEA1965149) | human gut metagenome | biome: human gut; feature: human-associated habitat; material: faeces | place: Denmark | collected 2008/2010 ... | reverse complement strand
TGTTTGCAGCGAGTTCAGTTCGCTTTCCCCTGTTCATGGAATAGAGCGACGCGCAGTCCTACACAATCAGTGTTGACACGATGGACAACGAGACGCTGGACTATCTTCTCGAGTTTTTGATCTCTGTGCAGGGCGATTCCATGTAATATTTGTTCGTTTCCGGTCTTTGTTGATTTGAACTGAAATCGCGTCTTTCCTCCCATCGCAATGCTCGATTCGCTACGGTTTCAATCGTCAAGGCGGATGGTGCGCAGCGTGCAATTCTCTTTGTGATGGGAGTTTCGAGAACATTCGATTCTGTGGTTCTCTGTTTCCCTTATCATTCTTATTTTACGAATTGATTTGGTTAGAATGTCTGTTCTTGGAATTGATTTCGGAAGTGATGCATGCGTTATTGCCCAGGCTGGTGGAATGGGAGCGGGCGTAGGCCGCGGTGGCATTGATATTGTGTTAAACGATAATTCAAAAAGAAGAACTCCGTAGGATTGCTCGGAACGGTTGCTCATTTGCGTAGTTCTATCGTTTCCTTCCAGGGCGACGAGCGCTTCGTGGGAGAGCACGCTGAAACGATGGTAGGTGGTTTGCGGGGTGTATTTAGGCGGTAGCTGCGTTCGAACGCGAAGAACACTCCGTACATGCTGAAGAGTCTTCTCGGAAAGAACTACAGCGATCCCGAAGTGCAGGAGGAAATGAAGAAGCTCCCGTTCAAGCTGGTTCAGATGGAGGGAGATCACATCGGCATTCAGGTGAACTACGACGGTGAGGACCGCGTGTTCACCCCCGAGCACATCACAGCTGTTCTCCTGAACCACTGCAACGAGCTGGCGCAGAAGGCGAACAAGACGTCCGGAAAGGCCGACGTGGTGATCTCGGTTCCTCCTTTCTGGAACGACGCTCAGCGTCGCGCCATGTACCAGGCGTCCCAGATTGCGGGCGTGAAGTGTCTGCGTCTGATCAACGAGAACGTGGCTGCGGCGGTGGACTACGGTATTTTCCGCAACATGAAGGGAGAGTTCAGCGACAAGCCCTTCTACGTGCTGTTCGTGGACATGGGATACACCGCGACGCACGCGTCTGTCGCTTGCTTCACCACCGTAGGTTCGCGTGTGCGGGACTGACATGTAGAACAAGGTGAAGATGCTGGCGTGCGCCTACGACCGCCACCTCGGCTCGCGCTGCTGCGACGAGGTGATCGCCGACTACATCGCGAAGGGCTTCATCGCCAAGTATAAGACGGATCCGCGCACGAACCCTCGCTCGATGGCGAAGCTGCTGGCGGCGGCGGAGAAGACGAAGAAGACGCTGTCTCCCGCGGGAGTGGACAAGACGCCGATCTACATCGAGTGTCTCCACGAGGACTACGACTACCAGACGGAGCTGAAGCTGAAGGACTTCCAGGACCTGTGCGAGCAGCAGGGCCTGCCCGCGCGTCTCCAGAGCGTGGCTCTCGCGGCGCTGCAGCAGGCGGGTCTGACCGCGCAGCAGCTGAACGCGTGCGAGATCATCGGCGGAGGCATGCGTGTGCCGCAGATGAAGAAGGCGCTGGCGACGGCGCTGGGCTTCGACCTCGCCGCGTTGAACGTAAGTGTTGTGGAGCGATGTGACGTGTAGCACGGTCTGTCCACCACGCTGAACATGGACGAGACGGTGGCGCGTGGCTGCGCGCTGCAGTGCGCCATCCTGTCTCCGCGCATGCGCGTGAAGGCGTACGACATCGTGGACGTGGTGCCCTACGCCATCCGCTGCGTGCAGGAGAAGGAGGGCAAGGAGGAGGCGTTCGACCTGTTCAAGAAGGGTGACGAGTTCCCTTCGTACCGCCGCATCACCTTCCACACCACGGAGCCCATCTCTCTGCGCTTGGAGTACACGGAGGAGGCGCTCAAGCAGCTGATGCCGGGCACGCACCCCGTCGTGGCGAAGATGGTGGTGAACATGACGGACGCGGTGAAGAAGGCGGAGAACCCCGCGGTGATGATCAACTTCTGCTACGACGCGCACGGTCTCTGCTACCTGTACAACGCCATGGCGAAGATCCAGCTCCCTCCGGAGCCCGAGAAGCCCAAGGAGGAGCCCAAGGAGCCTGCAAAGGAAGAGAAGAAGGAAGAAAAGGAAGAGAAGAAGGAGGAGGAGAAGAAGGAGATGGACGTGGAGGGAGAGGAGAAGAAGGAGGAGCCCAAGCCCGAGGAGAAGAAGGAGGAGAAGAAGGAAGAGCCCAAGCCGAAGTACCAGACGGAGACGCTTCAGTGCCTGAGCTCGTTCAACGGCCTGACTGCGGAGCAGGTGAAGGAGGCGGACCAGCAGGAGAAGGCGATGCTGAAGAAGGACGAGGAGATTCGCGCGCGCAACCACGCGAAGAACGAGCTGGAGAGCTACATCTACAACATGCGCGACAAGGTGACCGACGTGTACAAGGCGTACGTGCTGGACAACGTGCGCGACGACTTCCTGCAGAAGCTGGAGGCGACGGAGAACTGGCTGTACGACGACGAGGGCTACTTCGCCAAGAGAGAGGCGTTCGAGGCGCGTCTGACGGACCTGCAGACGATCGGCAATCCCATCGTGTGCCGCTACAAGGACAGCCAGGAGCGTCCTGAGGCGGTGTCGCAGCTGACGCAGCGTCTGGAGACGATCGAGCGCATTCTGAGCACGCCGAACGAGAAGTACGACCACATCACGGACGAGGACAAGAAGCCCGTTCGCGAGATGATCGCCGACGCGCAGAGCTGGCTGCAGAAGATGCTGGTGGAGCAGAGCAACCTCGCTCTCACGCAGGACCCCGTGCTGAAGGCGGTGGACATTCTGGACCGCATGAAGAACGTGGACGCGCTGTACAACAAGGTGATGAGCAAGCCCAAGCCCGCTCCCAAGAAGGAGGAGAAGAAGGAAGAGGAGAAGAAGACTGAAGAGAAGAAGGAGGAAGAGAAGGAGAAGAAGACTGAAGAGGAGAAGGAAGAGAAGAAGGAGGAGGAGAAGGATGACAACAAGATGGATGTGGAATAAGAGCTATAGTTATTTATATACGTTAGTTGGTGTGTTTGTCAAACAGAGATATGAAAACAACCTATTGCTTGGCTCCCGAGCGCTTCAACTTCTCCTCCTCAATATCGGCACGAATCATCTTCACCACTACGCATGAGCACAAGAACGCGGCACAACGTTGATCTGTAGGCAAGTCACTCGCCATCTTTGAGACAAACCACTGCACCAGCTGATCCACTTTTCGCAGATCAGAGTGCTGTGTAGTGAAATATTCAATGTGCTGCAAATGAGACGGGAGACGGGCAACTCACGATGTCGTTATCTGTGCAACTCACGCTTACTCCCTTCTTGTGCTCCGCATATTGTACATTGTAGCGAAACTAAAAATGAGCCGGACGGAGAGCACTCAAACTAGTTCGGGATTGTGAAGGAATAACTCCATGGCGTTCACCTTGAACTCGACCCAGTTGTGGTACTTCATCTTCTGCTAATCCGAATGCGGAGGGAATGACCAGATGGCAAGAAATCGCGTTGAAAATGAATGACTGAAATCGGGGCTGTTTCCTCCACCCAAGCGAGCCCTATTTCTGCCATTCTCCCTTGTCGCCGATGTGCCATTATTCGTGACCTTAATGGGTCATCGCGAGCTGTAGCAACAGAGTGGGTGGAGTAAGAGAGTAGAACGCCCAGAGAAGCTTGTCTATCTCACAAGGCCGCACTTCTCGATGTTTTCTGCCATATCGATGTGGTCGACGAGATCCAATCGGAGAATAGCATCGTTATAGATCTATTCGACGACGTGTACGCCATCGATGCACTGTTTGAGTACGGTTGGATTCGGGGGATGACAAGCAGGATCGTGAAGCTGAACACGAAGGAGCATAAGGGGAACGAGTTGTATTTCCCACAAATATGCGCCGATGTGTTTACGTGTCTTCCGGATCGTTTTGTTGACGATATTTGCTCGAACGACTATCTGATGGACTCCTTCTTTTCGATTCCCACGGTTCTGTTGGATTCAAGGTAGGCTGTGGGGCGTTCTCTGCGAGCGTAGAATGGCGAGCTGCTTTTGCCAAATGATTGAACGCTTCGTTTCTTCTGTTCCAGACCTCTTGTATTCTTACCTTCAAATGCATGCAAACAAGATAATTGATTTGCTCCTGAACCGAATTGTGCTTTCTAGTTATTTAAGCTCTTTGCGATATCTCCTCGATGTACCAATCTACGGTGAGCGCTGCAGGGGTGTGTGACCGCTAGATGACGCGTGTTGGTGGGGCGACTCCAAGCCCTTCATGGAGAGAATCCTGGCCCTTTTGGAAGACAAACAATCTTCCTTCAACATCAAAGAGCTCCTTCTCTCCATCATCCAACGAGCGACCGTCTACAAGTTCCGCTGTTCCCGCCACCTCACGCGTAGCAAAGAAGAACCGCGGAAGTCCTCCTACTGGCTTCTGCAGGAACTCATGAGTGAGTCGAGCATACAACACTTGTTTATTATGCTCCAACGTCACTTGGACTGTGTTGTGAACTATTACCAAAATGCCCTCGATAATTGCCAGTGTGTCCTGGACGGTGCGTTCTCTCTCGCCGCCTCATCCCTAGACGCGGTGCTCATCAACCAGTTCACCAGCAGTAGTTTTGAAATCTCGAATAACTGCTTTCTTCTGCTCTCGCGACTCTTTATCAAGTACACGCCTTGTCGCCTCCTCCGTCTTCGCTCACGCGTAGTCACCTCAGGACGAGGCGGGTACAACTCATGCTTCAACGCCAAGCCCATCCCTATTCAGGAGATGGTTCGCATGGGCGGCATTCAAAACAAGGAGTGGATGCAGGTTCTGGTAACGCAGTGCAGACAGCACCTCTGCTCGCTCTTCAACACCATGCAACGTGTTGTGATTGTTGGCGGTGGCGTGTGGTGTGACGGCTAGTCCCATTCCCAGCTCGTCGAGAAGCAGAAACAGCACACTCCTGACAGTGTGCTGCGCATGGCACCCAAGCCAGTGATCGGGTTTTGTGAGTTTTTCTACCATTACATACACGATCAAAACGACACCAAAACGCTGCTGCATTTGCTCCAACACGTGAGTGAGGCGCGTGTGACTGACGCGTAGCACTACATCGATTCCGTGATATGGGTCATGGAGGTGTTCCCGACGGTGACGAACATCCACATCAACATCGTCGATATTCTCATCACGCTGGTGTACTCGAAGGACGCGAGAGTCTGGCGAGGTGGGTCTGCCGCGTGCGGGTCACGTGTAGCGCTGTTCAAAGACACCTGGCTCTTGCAAGTCATTTACGAGGCGATTTCCAATGTTGGGTTGGTGTTCTCGTCTCACTCACAGCCCTCGATCTCGCCCTTGAAGTCCCAGCTGTGCATTTTCCTCCAAGCAGTCGCTGCTTGTTGCAAGTCGTCGGCCGCGCCGCCCTCGCCCGCTGTCGCGTCCGCGCCCAGTGTGCGCGCGGCGTCGGAGCGTCCTCGCCCGTCGGTCATCACGCCAGTTCTGAATATTGGAAATGGAGAGGTGGTGAACGAGCCGTTTGACGGAGCGAAGACGGCGGTCCCCGCAGCGCAGGAGGACTCGCTGCTGACCATTCTGCAGTCGTGCGAGTTCTTCCTGAAGATCCTGTCCGTCGTCGACATCTTTCACATTTACGAGCCGCTGGTTCGCTCCACTGTGGGCTCGCTGGGCTGTGGTTACGCGTAGGATGTCGAACCGCGGAGACTCGCTTCCAAACCCCGGAGAAAGAAAGAAGGACACGCGGATCGAAAGGCTGACGGGTTCAGAATCCCCACTTGTTGAAACTGTGCTGTGTTTATGTATTCAGTATCCCCTCCAGTTTGAGGAGGTACTTCGTGCGGTGTTCGTGTTTGTTCAGGAAACAGCCGAAAAGACTAAAGAACTAATCGAACACGTCGGACGTTCCACTCCGCTCCAGGTCAATCACGCCGTTGCTCTCTTTCACATTCTCCTGGGTCGCGTTCTCGTCACCCCACTGCATGTTAATGCTGTCCTTCCGCTGGATCCCCAGCAGCCGACTCTTCATCTCGTTGATGCGCTGCTTCCTCGCCAGCTCGTCCAGGTTGTACGTCTGCGCCAAGCCCGCCTTCGACGTCTCCCTCAGCGCGTCCTCGATGTCCTCGCCCGTCAGGATCATCGTCATGATCACCTCGTCGAAGCTGATGATGTGGAACGTGTTCGTCATCAGCGCGTACTGCGCACACTCCAGCGCGCGCCCCGCCGCCATCGCGTTTCGCTCGATGCACGGCACCTGCACCAGTCCCTTCACGGGGTCGCACGTCAGGCCCAACATGTGCTCGATCGCCATCGACGCCGCATACTCGATCTGCTCCGTCGACCCGCCCATCAGGAACGTCGCCGCGCCCGCCGCCATCGCACACGCCGTGCCCACCTCCGCCTGGCAGCCCGCCTCCGCGCCGCTGATCGACGCGTTCACCTTGGTGATGTTTCCGATCACGCCCGCCACCGCCAGCGCGTCGATCACGTCCTCATCCGTCACGTCGTCCGTGTGGTGGCGCAGGAAGTACAGCACGCCCGGCACGATGCCGCACGCGCCACACGTCGGCGCCGTCACCACCGTCTCGCCGCCCGCGTTGTTCTCGGCGACCGCCAGCGTGTACGCGAACAGGTACGCGTTTCTCTACACCTTATTTCTCATTAAATCTCGTACGCTGAACACCTCGTTGCTGCGCTTCGCGGCGCGGAACATGTCGTGCGCCTTGCGGGGCAGATTCAACCCGCCCTGCAGCACGCCCTTGGCCTGCAGACCCGACTCCACGCACTTCGACATGGTCTCCCAGACTTCCGTGAGGTAGTCGCGAATGGAGTCGCCCTCGCTCTGATACACGAAATCGTCCAGCTTGTAGCCCGTCTTTCGGCACCAGCGCATAATCGAGTTCATCGTCGAGTAGTTGTACACCTGGACGAATGTCTTCTGGTAGGGTCCCTCGATCTTCTCCAACTCCGAATCCGTGATCACGGCGCCGCCTCCGACGCTGTAGTACGTCTCCTGGCCGATTTCCTTCTCCCCCTTCATCGCCTTGATGGTCATGCCGTTCACGTGGAAGTGAAGTGCCTCGTTGGCCTTCCAGATGAAGGTGACCTTCTTTGGCTTCAGCTCGTTCTCGATCGCCACATCGGTCAAGTGACCCTTGCCCGTGGCAGCCAGCGATCCGTATAAAACGACAACGTAGTTGTCTGCGGCAGAATCGTACAGCGCCTTGAACATGCGAGCAGCATTGGCGGGACCCATCGTGTGGGAACTCGAGGGACCGTGGCCGATTCTACCCGTGAGAGACAACGCGAGAAAAGGACCGAAAAAGCTCTCTCAGGGATGGCATACCGCTGGTTTGAGTGACAGAGGAGTAGTACACATGAGAAAGACCCTGAACGTAATTGGACTGCATCGAGACTACCTTCTTTGATATGACTCGGATGTAGGAAAGGTCGGAGGCCTTACGGTGACGCCAATTCCACGCGACTTACACTCTTATTACCGCTCTCTGAAGAGCCGTTGTTGGCACTACCGTCTTGATCGATATTCATCGGAAATTGGCCACACTTGCGGATACTAGGAATTGTGTGAAACGTGGAACAAATGGCGTGGATTGGAACACTTGGGGGTGTGGGATGTGGAGTTCTCTCTTTCTGGGCAAGGGCTCAAAGATGGTGGTGCTTTGCAGCATGTTGCACACTTGTCTCGATGTAGAGGAGCATCACTGCCCCCGATGTCTTTCTCAAAGCTGTTTCAGAACACCACATGACATACAGGCAGAGTACAACACTATTCAAACACTAGCTCTCCATTCTTCACCTCCTTGATCGCTTTCCTGCGTTTCACGTCTTTTGGGACGATTTGAAGCGGGAATAGCACCACTATTCATAAATAGTAATGCCTTTTCATACGACTCACTTCCATGTCCTTCTCAACCACACCCACTTTCTGATAGCCACAAACCACCTCTCTCCTGTCGTTGATCCAGCAGTATACGAGGAAGAGTGTGGAGTCCTCATCTCGCAGAATCGTCATTCTACCCTTCACTACTCCTTCTGATCCCCACTCACGCACGTCCTTCTGCGGAATCTCCAACGACGCGACTCTCTTCAGCGACGTCACATCCACAACGAACACTTCCGTTTCATTGCCAATCATCAGTCTCTCCTGACTCAACATCATGAACGCTAGCACTCTCTTCCTCAAGTACAACACAGTAGGAACCCCATCTTTCGTGATGGTTCTAGTGATCATCGTCGTCCTCCTCTCCAACAGGTGGTTTGAATGCGCCTGGACGGTCACAGGCCCTACCGTCTGAGTAATCGGATGGGGCAAGCAGCAGGGACTCAACGTGGTCGTCGCATCGTCGCCCGTCTACGCGTCAAACATCGCCGAAAGAGGCACCACGAGCGACCTTCGGATGGGGCAAGCGCTCAGCCACTCGATCGAGGGGATTTGCAGCGAGTACACGGCATCGTTCGAGAAGGCGTGGACCACGGAGGTGTCCGTGAGCGCCAGTCCTCGGAAGAACACGTCGAAGTGGGCGTAGAACAGCAGGGCGGAGAGAGAGGCGTCCAAAATGAACAGCTCCTTGGCAACCGCTCGCGTGAACACGCTCGCTTGGGTGTCGTACAGAACGAACGAGCCGCAGCAGTCTACAGGTGATGGAGTGCGACAAGCATACCCCCAACGCTCAGTTCGGGCCGACCGAGGGGAATGGACAGCGAGCGCTCGCTGTAGGAGGCATCCTCGTTCCACTCCACCACAACGACGTTACCTTCCCACGTGGCTAGAGGTGAGGGAGACTCTGCAGCAGCACTCAGCACAATCGTGGGGTAGCGGACGATGGTGATGCCCGTCACGCGAAGGGAGTTGATAGGAAACACTCCGATGGAATCCCAACGCCGCTCATGGAGAGACCAGATCATGACGGTCCCCTCGACGAGAGGAGAACATAGAATGGAGCGGTACACATCAACCACACTGCAGCGAGAGGACAAGGATATGGGATCGATGGCGGTGACTCGATCCTCCTCGACAATGTAGGAGAGGATGACCAGATCGCCGTAGAGAACAACGAGCACTTCTACGGGTGAATTGTCTGCTAAGAAAGAACGATGCTCAGAGAGTGGAGAGATGTTGACGCGATTCACGGTTTCAGATAGCGTAATCGTCGTTCTGCACGTGAGTTGTGCTCATGAATCCCACTTATGACCCTGTGAATCAACTACTAGCGCGTTCTTGAAAAGTGTGGCCGTAATTCGACCGTCACGCGATTTACAGTAATCGACTGCATCGATGGACCGTATTGGGACGACTAGGGTTGATTGACCCTGGAAACGCGACTTTCACTTCCCAGACAGTTTAGTTCCACTTCCGAGACGGTATTGCTCGCATCCAAGACGAACACACTCTCATCGCCAAAACACCTCGTTTGGTTGTATAGAGATGGGGAGATGCGAATTGGAAGTGGCTTATGCGATATAAACATTCCAATTGATCCGAAAAGTGATTGAGGTGATCTGTGGCAATGAGCGTTCTATTTGCTGTTTGGATCCTGTTCAGTGTATTGTTGAAGGACTATGACATTCTTCCAGAATCGAGACAATGGAATCTCCTTTCGTTCTCATTCGCTGCGGAATGGGTTGTATCGTGACCCATTTCACAGGGAGACAATCTGGGTGGAAAGCAGAATAGTGACAGAAAACGAAGCGATTCGGGATACTGTAATCCCACCCAAATGTGGAATACCTCTATCCGATTCCCATTCAGATTAGATTGGAATGAGCAGCAGCGATAGTACGAAGGTGACTACACTATCGTGGAATGACGATCAGAAGATCAACGAGCTGATCAAGGCCAAGAAGTATGACAAGGCTATCGACGCTTGCGATATCGTATTCTCTCTATTCCCCACTCACGCGAAGGAAAGAATGAAGGGAAATCGGACACCCACTCTTCTGTATTTGCAGGGAGTGGCATACTTTTCGATCAATAACGTCCTCTCGCTATTGACATGTGATGCATAGATGGAAAAGGCAAAGGATTGCTTTCTCTCCGTATTACAACTCTCTCCAAACCATTTGAACTCGTTGCGTTACCTCGTCGAGCTATACGGCAGGGAGAATGCAATGAAGGATGCGCTGACGTACCAGCAGAAGATCGTTGACTTGCGCAAGGCGGACAACGCTCCCGACCTGTTCAAGGAATACAGAAAGCTGATGAAGTTGTTTGACTCTGTATTTCTGCTTTCATTTATCGATGCGTAGATGGGGGCTGAGGAGGAGGTGATCAAGACGCTTCGAACGATTCTTTCTCTCCCCGGATTGTCTCCTGAGAACCGGAAGGGAGCAATCTCAAAGCTCAGCGAGAATCTCGTATTCGTCACAGACGCGCATTCATGTGTAGCGATCGATCTCCTGCGAGTCGCTTGAGGACATCCGCCTCATCATGGACGTTGTATCCCACTTGAAGGAGAATGGGAGTCGATCGCTCTCCTCTCTCGATTCCATCCACCTCATTCAAAAGGCGTATCTCTACATCATGGACACCTGCCTCGCCAACCCAACCAACGTCCCTCCCTCCCTCCTCTGTGACCCATAGCAGCAGTGCTTTTCTCTCCTCGACACCTTCGACCACCTTCTCGAAGACACGCCCGTTGCGTTCGTGCTCGCCGACTGCCGTCTCTCCAGGGCGCACACGGACGTGTTCTTCCTCACTCTGCAGCAGCGCGAGGCGCTCGCCGAGGCGTCCGCGGCAGCGGGCATGGACCACAAGAGCATGCACTTCGTCCACCTCTACAGCCAGCGCTGCGTGAAGGCGCTCGCCGAGGCGAAGTCGATCGTGCGTGGTGTGGCGTGGCGTGAGGGGTAGACGGTCGTCGAGTTCTACCAGGGGCTGATTCTCAGCAAGAGCTGCGAGGAGAGCTCGGTGTACCTCGAGTTGTGTAGGCGCGGCGTGTCGTGGTGAGGGGTAGTCCGATATCATCTGAGCCAGTTCGAGTACGCCGCTGCGAGCACGGTGCTGTCTCAGGGCATCGCGCAGTGCAAGAACGAGTTCACGAAACAGCGAGCGCTTTTCGATCAGTGCTCCTTCGTCCTCGCGCTGTCGCAGCACTCCGAGGTCATGGCGGAGAAGGCGTTGGGACGATGGTACGAACTAACGCGTAGCTTCAAGGACATCGAGGCGCGAGGTGTGGAGGACAGCTCCACACGGATCTGTATGAAGGCGACGATGTTCGTCGTTATGGACAAGTCCGAGGAGGCGTTTGCGCTCTTCCAGAAGGAGCAGGAGGGCATGGAGATGAATCAGAGTGCTGCCGAAATCTGGCTTCTATCCGGAGTGCTATCGAATCAGCCTGACGACACATTGCAAGCCGTGGAAGTGGTACTGAACCGCTTCTGCGACACCGCTCAGAGCATTGTGGGTTGTCTCTTCCTGGCGAAGAAGGACATGATCACCCACGAGGTGACGCCCGCGCTGACGCATCTCAAGCAAGCCATTTCGCTGCACGCCTCCACAGTGGCTTCGGACATGCTTCACAGCGCCTATCTGAAGACTTTCTACATCGAGTCGCTTCTCTTCCTGGCGTCGCTCTACCGCGATCCTCTCCAGGACACGGAGCGCGCTCTGAAGTGACGCTGAAGCCGAGTGCTCAGTCGTAGAACCTACAAACTCGTCCTCTCCATCCAGCCATTCAACCAGCACGCGCTCTATGCGGCTATGGAGATCTTCTACGCGACGCAGAACTACCAGTCCATCATCGACCTCTGCAGCTCCGCCTCGTCCTCCTACGTCTCCGACGAGCTCACCATCGTCGCGTGTCTGAACCAGGCCAGGTGCTTCTTCTTTCTCGTGCGCCTCTCTCCTCTCCCTGACGGGTAGAAGCAGTTCGAGGCGTCGACGGCGATGTACCAGAAGCTCATCAGCATCTGCACGGCGCTGCGCGCTCGCTACCCCGGCGAGGACGAGTTGTGCGCGCAGTGCGGAAAGCACGTGGCGACGCTGGCGTCGTGGGAGGCGATCTGCAAGTACTACAAGGCGGAGAGCGAATGTTACTACTCCTTGCTGAAGTGGTGGCGGTGGAGTGAGGCATAGACTGACGTCGGCGCTGCGCGTGATCGACTGCGCCCTCTCGCTGCTGCAGGAGAAGAGCCAACTCGGTCCCTGCCTCGTGCTCAGCACGGACGACGCGCTCAAGCACTTCTGGATCGACTGCGCGGTGCTGAAGGCGGAGGTGCTTCTACCCACCTCGCCTCACAACTAGATTCTCCACACCTCCCTGCAGTACGAGAAGGAGTTGTCCTTCATGGACACGTGTTACCCCGATATCGACGGCGCGGACTGCGCTCTTCTCTACCACGGAGAGATCCTCTTCTACCAGTACAGTCGCGTGTACTACGCGCTGGCGCTCCAAGAGTGGCTTCGTCTCGCCTCCTTACCCGCAGGTACAACCAGGGCTCTCTCGGCTACGCTTCGGAGGTCGCCACCATCGCGCTGGATCGGATCGCCACAGCACAGCGAGTGTGCGTTGAGTGTGGCTGTGAGGTGTAGCTTCTCCCCTACAGCAAGACGATTCTGGAGCTCAAGGCGGTGGAGCTGCGACTGCTCCACTCCATCGCCGTGGATCGCAATGGTACGCCAGCGAGGAGGCGTGATGATCAGACGACAGCGTGGAGGCCATTCGCCGGCAGC
>ERZ780157.3640-NODE-3640-length-12692-cov-3.302920_pt1 | contig 12692 bp, 2 predicted proteins | sample MGYA00511169_ERZ780157 | MGnify/ENA primary metagenome ERZ780157 (study PRJEB29588, sample SAMEA1965149) | human gut metagenome | biome: human gut; feature: human-associated habitat; material: faeces | place: Denmark | collected 2008/2010 ... | reverse complement strand
CCGCCTATGCAAAGCCTGCCAAGGTGAAAGTCACCGATGCCTACGCGCCGGATGCTGCGACTACAACCATTGCGGTCAGCTTCACGACGGTGCGCGGCGCGACAGACTATGAAGTACAGCTAAACCAGATTAAGAAAAACGGCAAGGAAACCGGATTCAGAAGCTACACATACAACGAAGAGGGAAATAAGAGAGTCTTCAAGACATACAAACAGCTTCTTGCAATATTAAAAAAGCAGCATCCATCCGGTTATGTAACGAAGACGTACATGGAAAACGGAAAAGTCATTGAAAAGAAAATGACCGTTGCAGAGTTCACGAAAACTATACTTGCAACAAACCAAGCCGAAATTGAATTGGTGCAGGATGACAGCATTTACGAGTTCCGCGTCCGCGCTTACCGCAAGGTAAACGGCAGAAAGGTCTACGGCGCTTGGTCCGAGCCATACACGCTGAAAGAAACGCTGAATCTGGATGAGATTTTCAAGGAACTGCGGCAATATATGATTGACTACGCGGCAAAATATGAACCGCGCTGGCACTATGAAGACCGACCGGGCGGCAACCCGCAAAATTCCAATTACTACTCTGACGGCGAGTGGGGTGGCTTTTCCATCTACTCGAAACAGGACGAAGTGATTGCCAGATATAAAAAGAGTATCGAAGTCTATCTTTCACAGGTGGTCGAGCAAGGCGGCAGTGAGACGGGATTCCTGTATATTTCGCGCGTCGCACCGGGAGACTGGCAGGATGCGTTCAATAAGAGCGAGGGACCGGAAACCTACTACAAGGGATTCTTCTTGTGGTAGAAAGCAGGCAAAATGAGAGGGCAGTATCGAAAGGATGCTGCCTTTTTCGTTGCTAAAAAATAGCAGACTCACACATACCTGCCGGGCATAGGAACCTTGCGGCAGGTAAAGCAAAAGGATGCGGCGTAGAGCCGCATCCTTTTTTCAACCCTTTTACGAAAGCAGTGCGATGCGTCGTGCTGTTTTCTTTGCGATAAAACAATATGAAGGAGAAACAGGAGGAAACATGAAAACAAGAAGAACATGTAAAGAGAAGCTGCTGGCGGTGCTGCTTGCACTTGCGATGCTGCTGCCTGCGGTGCCAAACCTTGGCATGGTGGATACCGCAGAGGCAGCTTCCGCCTACACGCTGCATGAAGCAAACGCCAGCGGCGGCGATGGCGATGCCTACCGCTTCAAATCCGGCAAGTTCATGCAGATCTATGTCGTGCGGTATAATTCCGGTATGGATCGTCGAGATGCGTACATCGAAAGAAACGGCAGCGCGACCGAGGCGCATGAGCCGATCAAAATGTATACGGCAAGGGGCGAGGAAAACTACCTGCTCTACTGCCTCGAACATGGCGTGATTCACAAGGAAAATACCCTGTATAAGCGGAAGTACAAAGATTCCGCGGTGTATTATGCGTATAGTGACTTTATAGGAAAAGACAACCCATACCCACTGGAAAACGTCTACAAGGTCTTGATGATGGCTCCGGTGAAGGAAAGTAGCATCGGCGAGCTAGTGAATGACCTGGGTTTTAAGAATTACCATGACTACGATCCGGGCAAAAACTACACCATCACCGACTGGTATGTGGCATCGCAGATGCTCGTCTGGGAATGCCAGCAGCTGATGCGTAATGAAAAGTTTGTGCGAGAGGCAAATGGCAACAGCTATGAAACCGGACACCGCACAGGGGTATATACCAGTAAGATTCCGGCAGACCACTACTTAAATAACCTTGCAGGCACAAACGCCAAGGATATCTACAACTTCATGGCATCGACCATCAAAAAGCGTGAAAACTTTGACCGAAAGATTGCAAGCGGCTTTGAGAATAAGCCTGCAAAAATTTCGCTTACAGAGGAGGAAAGCAAAAAGGATGTCATCACCAAGACCATCACCGCAGGCTCCTATCGAGGCGAATACAAGGTGGTGGATAGCAAGGGAAAAGAACTCAAAGGAGTTAAGATCGCCTACGATGAGGCGAACAAAAAATATACCATTACCATCACCGATAAATCGCTTTTGGGTCAAAAATTAGAGATCAAGCATGTGGACGCAGTTTCCGAACGTGCGGAAAAATATATCAAGCAGTATGGCAGTAAATATAACCGCTACGTCTGGGAACACGCAACCAAAAGCGGACATACCCAGGGCTTCATTTCCGGTCTGAACGACCCGACCTCCGGCTGGCTGATGATTACGCCGGAGGATGGTCCGGAGCCGCAGGAGGAAAACTGCATCCCGCCGGAAGTCACCTACTTTCCGACCCTTTCCATGCCGATTGAAAAAGTCGATGCAAATGACGGCTGGGATGGAAATAACCATACCCCGATGGGCGGCGCAGGACTGGACGCAACATTTACCCTTGAGCGTCAGATTGGCGGCGGCGCGTGGGAAACCATTGACGTAAGGACGCTGGATGATTTTGGCACAGCATATACCTTTAGTGATCAGCCGTTTAAGACTGCGGCAGACCTTGAGCCGTATCTGACAAAGACATATATTCCGGATCACTACGAGCCAGTCGGCGATCCGCCAAAGCCGACCTTGCACTGTAAGGGAAAAGAAAAATCAAGAACATGGGATGTGACGGTCAATTACCGCATCACCGAAACCAGACCGGACGGACGATATATCGACCCGGACCAGTACGCAGGTGTCAGAGAATATACATTCAGCTACCATGCAAAATCAACCGATGCTTGTAACTACGGACACGAAAGTGAGCCTTGGTCACCACTCATGTATACGATCATGTATCAGACCACAAGGGGAGACAGCGGCACCAATGTGACGATTGGACCAACCGAAGACCCGCAGCCGGAAGATCTGGATTATGGCATGGAAACCTTCGTCGAAGATGTATTTCGAGGCGAGCTTCTGATCATCAAATCCAATGAACAGGAAAATCCGTTCAAGGATTCCGCACTCGGCGCGGATAAAAGTAATATCTCAAGAGCCTCCTACTGGACGATCAAACTGCTGGACGGCTTTGAGGGCGTAGAATATGTGCATCTTACAAGTGAGACCCCTGCGGTGTCACTGGAAGGCACCCATATCTTTACCGCATCACGCGGGGGAGGGGTCGCAAATAACACGCTAAACGGCGGGCTTGGTATGAAGGTCGGCACCAACGGACAGATTCTGCTGCGCGATCTTCCTTACGGCACCTATGAACTCACAGAAGTGAAAGCCGATAATCCGAAATTCGTACTGGAACGTACCATTGTGGTCGTGTCTGAGCATGATGACGGAAACGCGAAACGAATCCCATACGGCACGCAAGGAAGCGTACCGGCAAACGGCGCGTATGCAGGCTACGCTGCAAATGGGACAAATGCCATCGGCGCAAACGCAAACGGAACCGGAGACTTCTTTAATAACCGCTATCAGCTGAATATCCGCGATAAGATCAAAGAAAATGTGATCAAGATCGTGAAAGTAGACTCCGAAACCGGAAAACAGATTCCGCTGAAAGGCACAAAGATTTTCATCCGGTATAAAGGAAATCCGGATTTAACAGACGAAGAAAACGAAAAAGCCTTTGGACCGGGCGGCACTGTCTCCAAGGATATCTTGAATCGGTTCCTGCCGAACGCGGAAAGTATCAATTCCAAGAGTACCAACTATACCTTTGAACTCGATGAAAACGGCGAAACCATCATCCCGTATGAACTCCCTTACGGAAAATATGAAGTCTATGAATGGCTGCTGCCGGATGGATACTTTGTCGGAGAGTACGGCACAGACGGACAAGGAAAGAACCATAACTTCGGGTATATCGAAGATGGCGTATTAAAATTCGGCGATACCGGAAAGTATGGCGATCACTATACCGGAGACGGACATCAGTATGAAGATGTGGTTGCCATCTATGACGCAGACGGAAATAAAGTGGTATATAAGGACAAAGAGCAGTATAGCTTTGCAGAGCTTGATAAAATGGTCACAAACCGCTATACCTTTACCGTCACCGAGCAGGATATGCACATAGACGGAAACTATTCGCATCTCATTACTTCAAACGGTCATGCGGAAGACGCAGACCCTGCCTATGATAACAGTAACTTCCCATATAAGAAGTATTACCGTCTCATGGGCGTGTTGAATAACAGTGTCAAGGGAAAAATCGAAATCACCAAAGAGGGAGAGGCGCTGGTCGGCTTCCGTAAAGAAGAAAAAGACGGGCATACCATTCTCACGCCGGTGTTTGAAAAAGTCGCCAAACTGAAAAACGCAGTCTTTGGCATCTTTGCAGCCGTCGATGAAAACCTAAACGACGGCGGCGAAGGACCGGATATCTATGATGCGAAAACAGATGAAAAAATCACCATTCCAAAGAAGCTTTCCACGCATCTGTCAAATGCCGTCGAGATGGTCAAAGCCTTTGTCGGAAAGCTGCTAAACCCAAAGGAATATCCGGGAAAGAAAAACTATGAAACCGGCTCCTATTCGCATGATTCCGGCGCAGAGCTTTGGTATATGCTCGAGCGTGAAGCCTCCGAGGGCAACGTGAAACGAACCATCTATGTATCCCCGGAGCAAAAGGATACGACCTATACCTACGTCTATGAAACGCAGGATGAAGCATACCGCTATCGCTATGATGTAGAAGTCATCTTAAAAAACCAGGCGGGCGGAAGAAACGTCACGAAGGTGAATGTCATTAAGACCACAAGTCCGCTTGACGGAAGCGTACCGGAAATCCCGATGACCTATATGCACGGTATGGTCGGTACCGAATCAGTCGATGATGCCAAGGGCGAAATCCAAAGCTATGAAAAAGATAAGATCGACGAGTTCGACTGGACCGTCGTATCCGAACTGGATGTGTATAAGAAGCTGTACGTCTTTGAAGCAGACGGTGAAAACGATGTCTTTATTGACGGCGTAGATACCGACCTTGCCAAGTACGCGGCAAGCCGATACCTTGTCAAAGATTATCTTTACTACAAGCTGACGGAAGACGATCTGAAAACCGAAGAACGCGATGTGACAAAAACGGTCATCGACAAGCCGGGTTTTGACGCAGACGGCGACGGAAACTATGACGGACCGGACGATACCCCGCCAACCTATAAAGACGAAACGGTCAAAGTCACAAAGACCAAGTTCGAGTGGGAAAATGAAGGCTGGGAGCTTTCCGGCACTCCGGCAGCAGGAGACCACGCAATCTTAAAACAAACGGAGGGTGGCGAAACAAAATACAAAACCGCTGTCACCGGATACTATACCAAAGGCGAAAAGACAGATCTTGCGCAAGGTGCATCCTATGCCTTCATCGAAACGGACGCTGCGGGAAAAGAACTCCCGCCGTATACGATTCCGACCGAAGAAGGCTGGTCGCGGGTTCCTTTTACAGGCGATGCGAAAAACGATCCGCAGTATGTCATCATTTCAAAGCTTGATGCAGAAAGCGGAAGCACCATTTACCGCGTCCTCTTAAACGATCTGGTCAGCTGGCAGGCGTGTACCGCAGATGGGAACTTTGAGCAGATGCGGGTACAGGTCTATGAAGCAACATACAAGCAGGAAAAGGACGATCCGGACGGCGTGACCATAGACTTTGACGGTCTGGTTGTCGATGCGAAAGCAGATCCGGAGGCAGGCGTTGCAACGACCGTCATCACCAAGCAGGCTGTGGGCGTCGCGGAAACCGTTGATGTGGGAATCGGCTATGAACAGGAAAACGCGCCGGGCGTCATTACGTTCCGCACCGTACCGATCAGCGCACCGGTATACTTTTCATGGCAGGACGGCACGAAAGCCGATATGTACTATAAAGGCGGGGTTTGCTACGCGACGATCAAGATGCCAGCCTCCGCAGTCGATCATCTGTACGAGGATATCGTACCGACCTTAAACTTCATGCACTACGACTCCGAGGGAAATAAAGCGCCGTTGAAACTCGACTGGTACTCGAGTCTTTCCCCGACCAAACCGCGTGTCGAGTTTACCAGTAGAGACGGACTTGCGGGCGGCATTACAGTCGTCGCAAAACGCATCGAGTCCCTAGAGGCAGGCGGCGAGACGATGTACGCAATCGAAATCGTCACCAATCAAGGCGAAGATACCCCGTTAGAGCTGACCTTTGCGGACGGCTATACCATGGATATCTACTGTGCAGAAACTGCATCCGGCAGCGGCGTTGGCGTACTGGATCTATCAAATGTCTATAAGACGACAAGATACACACAGTCTCATCTGATTGAAACCATCACCACAGATGCAAACGGAAAAGCGACCTCAAAGCTGCTTCCGCTTGGAAAATACATCATCAGAGAGCTGGCGGCAGGCGAAAAATACTTAAATGACAGCAAAGAGCAGCTCGTAGAGCTGAAATACAAGAATCAGTTCACGCCGCTGGTGTGGAATCTGCATACCTTTGAGAACCAATACTTTACGGCGCAGCTTGATCTGTCGAAAATCCTCGAAACGGGATTCCAGTCGAGCCAGTACAAACCGCCGCAGCCGGGACAGGTCGTAAAATTCGGACTGTATGCGGCAGAGGAGATCAAAGCAGCGCATAGCGGCATCTTAAAGGTTTTCACAAAGAAAATCAAAAAGGATACGCTGCTTGACGTTTTCACCATCACCTACGAGGAAAATGGCAGCATTCTGGTAAATACCAAGCTGCCGCAGGGACGTTACTACCTCAAGGAAATGAAAACCACAGAGGACCATATCCTAAGCGATCTGAAATATCACTTCGCGGTCAAGGAAGAAGCGGGGGACTATTCGGATGATACTGCCTTTGACTATGTAAACCATGACGGTATCTATGGACGCTTTGTCCTCGAAGAAAAGCATCATGTCAAAACCATCATCATGGTAGAGGCAAGACTTCCGATGCCCGCGATCAGTATTGACGGACTTTCCTATCCGCTGGATGCTGACTTTACCGCTATCGATGAGAAGATCAAAATCACCGCAAATACCGACTATACCGAAATCACCGTAGATACGAAAAAAGGCGAAACGACCAATATCACCCTGCCAAACGGCAAGGTGCTGACAGTCCGCCCGTCTGAAAGCGGAAACGGCTTTGACTATACGGCAGATGGTGTGACAAAGACCTTTACCCCAAGAGGCACCTATACCGGATACCATGCAGCCTATGAAGAGCTTTGGACTCCGGCCCGCGGAGAAGACCTCAATACCTATACACCGGAATTTACCTTAACAGGCGCGGGAAGTGATCAGGCAAATGTCATGCTGAATGCAAAAATCACGCATGAACCGTCTGTGACCATTACCACTAGGGAAGAACTCATTGACCCTGCAAAGCCGGAGCTGGGCTTTACGACTGTCGATGTCAAGACCGGAAACCTTACGCCAAAGGGCAATCAGATCTTCAAACACAGCGCCGTCATTTCTGTGACAAACGGCGTGGATAACGTGATCCAGCAGACCTTTACGCGCACAAGCGGCAAAAAGAGCGTAACCGAAACGCTTGACCCATCGGGTCTGATCACCCTAAACACCAAGGACAAGCTGACGCTTTCGCTGATCGGTACCGATGCACTCGTCACCGTTTCGATGGATAAGTACGGCGTGGTCAGCGCGAAAATCGAAAACGTGCTGCCGGGACTCTTCCTCGAAGATGCGCACCCGCAGATTACTTCGACAGGGGCGTTCGATACCGCAAAGACTTACCGCTTCGCAAAGAATGTCACCCTCGGAAGACAGGACACCTCTGCGGATAAGCTGATGATCAAGCTTAGCTCCGATAACAAGGATGGCTTTGCGATTGAGAACGAGCATAAGCCGGAGGTGGAATTTGTAAAGGTGGATAAGAACGACGTAGCCAAAAAGCTTTCCGGTGCAGTCTTTGAAATCTGGTCTGCAAAAGAGTCCGGAGAATGGACGGTAGAGCCGGACAGCAAACTCGGCACCTATACGACCGATGCAAACGGACATTTCATCGCAAATCTTGATTACGGCATCTACTTCTGGCGCGAAGTGCAGGCTCCGGCAGGCTATGCGCCGGATGACTATGACTATCACAGCTTCCGCATCATCAAGGGCATCCCGAAATATCAGTTTGTGATTGGAAACGTGAAGACGCCGGATACTCCGGGCGGTGGCGGCTCAACCTATCAGATCGAACTCAAGAAGGTAGATAAGGAAACAAGAGAATCCCTTGCCGGAGCAGAGTTTGAACTTTGGTCTGCAAAACTTGCAGACGACGGTATCACGCTTATCCCGGATGCAAAGCTGGTGACGAAGAACCTCGTTACAGGACAGTACGGCATCGCAAGAGTCACCGTCTCTCATAAGGGCAAATTCTTCTACCGCGAGGTCAAAGCCCCGACAGGCTACGAAGCGGATACAGACTTCCATCTGATTGACACAAGCACAACCGTAGACCTCATTACGCGGGTAGAGGTTGAGAACGAAAAGACGACTGAGCCGTTCATCCATACCTCTGCCGCAGGTATAGAAGGGCTGAAAGAGATTCCTGTCGGAACGCGCAGCGTCATCGTTGATACGGTCACCTATTACAACCTGATACCGGGAAAGACCTATACGATGAAGGGCACGATCATGGACCAGGCAACCGGCCGGGCCATTATGGGCGGTGGCAAGAAAGTCACACAAGAAAAGACATTTACGCCTGCAGAACCAAACGGAACCATCACATTGAAATTTACCTTCGACGCTGGCGATTTTGCAGGAAAGAAATTAGTCGTTTATGAACGACTGTATTTGAATGGCGAGCTGATCGCAAAGCATACAGACATCGGCGATGAAAATCAGACAGTAAAGATGATCCGTAAAGACGGACGCATCGAGTTTGAGACCGATCGCGGCGATGATGATGACGGCACGATCGGCATTGTTCCAAAAACAGGCGACAATGCACCACTGAAATGGATGATCCTATTGATGCTTGCTTCGGCCTTTGGCATCTTTGCCGCGATGATTAAGCGAAAAAAGGAATAACACTTGCTTTCCTTCTTTCATCTGCGCATCATGCGCAGTATGTTTTCTCTATGCTGCAGGGGGCCTTGGTTCCCCTGCAGTCATAAATCAGCAAAAGATATAAGCAGAGTAAAGGAGAAATAATGAAACGATTTTTAGCCATGCTTCTCTCTATTGTGATGGCCGCCAGTGGATTTGCCTTTGCAGCAGATCCGCCTGTACCGTCCTGCAGCGCAAAGGGAAGCACAATCAGCGCAGAGTACGGCAATCCGATTTCCAATCGAACGGTGATTTCTTTTAGCAATACGACAAGCGAAGATGTTGTTATCAAAAGCATCACAAATAGCAACGAAGCGGATTTTAGCGCAGACACTGCATCGGAATTTACCATTCCGAAAGCAGGAACGTATGTGTACCCTGTGCGCCTCAAAGACGATAAGGAGCCGGGAGATTACACCGCAAATTTTACCTTTACGGACGCAAACGGCAAAACCTATCCTGCTGCGGCAAAAATCAAGGTCACAGAATGCGTGAGAACGGATGCAAATCCGGTGACTGCCGAGTGGGGCTATGAGGTCCCGCTTATAGTTCGTGTGAAAGTTTCCAATTTCACGAAAAAGAATGTCACGATGGTCAAAGCGGAAGCAGCGAGCGCGGATTTTGAGCCTGCCGACCTTACAGCCGCGCCGATGGTACTGGCATCAAAACAGAGCGAGACATTTGATGTGAAACTGACGATCGGAAAGCACGTCGGCGTCTATAAAACGACGATTACACTTACCGATGCGGACGGAAAGACCTATACGCAGGAGGTTTCTGCGGAAATCGTAAAGAAAAAGCTGACGATTCCGAAGATCGTCGGCACCTATGTATATAACGGACAGAAGCAGACCCTGCAGCTTGATGAAAACTATGATGAAGCTCTGATCGGTATCTCCGAGGACTACGGCAGCGCAGTAGATGCGCATAGCTATGCGCCGGTGCTCTATCTCAAAGATAAGGTAAATACCATCTGGAAAACGTCTGACGGCACGACCAGCGATGTCAATCAGACGCTTTCGTGGGTCATTGAGCGATACAAGATAACGAAACCGACAGCAGTACCGAAAGCGTATGTCTACGATACGACGGAGCAGACCTTTTTACTGGATAACCTTACCGAGCAGATTTTCGGCAAAGATGTGCTTACGGTTTCAGACGACAAAAAAACAAACGCCGGAACGACGACGGTTACTGTTCGGCTAAAGGATACCCAGAACTTTATGTGGGATGACAAAACCACTGCGACGCTTTCTTTCCCTTGGGTGATGAAGCGTGCAGCGATAGAAATTCCGAGTGTGGAAAAAGCAAGCTATGATTACGACGGAAACGCACATAGCATTGAATTTGCCGAGGGCAGCATCGATGATGCGCTGGTTGAGGTCAAGGATAATGCTAGGACAGAAGTCGGCACGCAGGATGTTACGGTGGCCATAAAGGATAAAGTGAACTACGAGTGGAATACCGGCAGCGATGCCGATCTGACCTTTACCTTGGCGATCGGCGAACCGGTCTATAACCTGCCACTGATATCCGGCACGTATGAATATAACGCAAAGACGCAGCACCCGGTGCTTGCAGGATTTGACGAAGAACACATGGAAGTCATCGATAATGCTGCCAGGAACGCCGGAGACCACACCATAACAGTAAAGCTTATTGATAAAGCAAATGCAAAATGGGCCAATACCGGAAACAGTGACGATCAGACCCTGACATGGACGATTGCCAAAAAGCCGGTTACGGTTGTAGCTAAGGATAAGCGCGCTGCGGTCGGTGATCCGGTTCCGGCGCTAAATGCCAATGACTATACCGTAACAGGCATCATCAAGCCGGACAGCATCGGATTCATTCCAACGATTCAGTACAAAACCTCGCCGGATATGTCGCAGGAAGGGGAGAATGAAATTGTCGTCTCCGGACCTGCCGAAACCGCAGACAAAAACTATAGCGTATCGTACCAGAACGCAGTCCTGACAGTGGGAAAATCGCAGATTAAGGAGATTCTGCCTACCGTCAATATCACCTTTGATTTTCCGCTTGCGGGCATGAAGAACCTAGAAATCGAAAACGGTGTAGACAATCTGCAGATAGACACCTATTTTGCGACCGTTTCATTTGAGAAAAATCAGGATGGAAAAATCAAAATTTTCGAGCAAGCGTCGGATAGCGATATGACGGATACGGTCAATGCAAACGGCCTTTCCGAAAACACAAAGGTCTATGTGAATCTGCTGCTTACGGCAAACAGCGGGAAAATCATCGACAAAGCAAAAACGCGCGTCACTGTCAACGGCATCGCCCTATCATCGACCGATGTGGCATCGCTGGCGGGCGGCGCAGCAGTCAAGATTCCATTTACGACGCCAGCATACCGCGTGCATTTTTCAAGTGGAAAGGGAAGCGGCAGCATGGCGACAGACTATGCGTTTTCTGCAGATATGTACAACATGCCACAATCAACTTTCACAGCACCAAGCGGCAAAGAATTTGACAAGTGGCAGGTGAAGGATGCAGCAATCACCTACGCTGCAGGGCAGAACGTGCAGCTGACCGGATCCATAAACCTCATCGCGCTGTATAAAGATAAGGCTGTTATCCCGGCACCGGGCGGCGGTGGCGGCGGAGGATTCGCACCGAGCGGCGGCGCAGCAGGTCCTGCGGAGATTACACCTACGGGAGAAGTACAGAAGCCTACCATCACTGCAAACAACGGCACTGTCGTGGCAACATCAAAGGACGGAACAGCAGTCACCTTTACCCCGGATGCTGGATACATCATTATGGATGTTATCGTGAATGGGAAATCCGTTGGCGCACTTGCCTCTGTAACGAATTTAAAAACAGGCGATACCGTCGAGTGCATCACGCAAAACAAAGCAGGGATGCAGGCGCTGATGAATAACTACGCACTCACTGCACGTTCCAAGGTAGTCAGAATGGCAAGCGGAAAGCCTGCAATCAGAATTACTTGGCATGATCGCAACGGAGATAAACTTGCCTTCGATGGCGTGGAAATCCAGCGTTCCACCAATCGATATTCCGGGTTTAAGAAGCTCTTTGATAGTAAGCGTGGAAAATACTACAACACGAACATCAAGGCAGACAGGAAGTATTATTACCGCGTCAGATGCTACAAGATCATCGACGGTGAGAAAGTCTACACCAAGTGGTCGTGGAAAGCATGGCGCACCGTCAAAGCCAAGGACGTCAAAGCCAAAGGCGGACTGCTGGTATTGAAAGATAAATAAGCATTTATTTATTAAATGTGAGGGTTTTGTAAGAGCATTTCACGCTGAAATGTGATATAGTATTGATGATAGAAATAACAATATGCGAAACCAAGGGGGTATTATGATGAAAAAGATTTTCATTGCAGCGCTTGCAGCGTCCATGTTGCTGCTTGCAGGCTGTGCAAACAACGGAGAAACAACACCGGGCGAAAGCAAGAATGTAGCGCCGCTGGAAGCATCCATTGCGATCGACAATTTGGATTCTGCGGATTTTCCTGCGTCGTTTGACGCATCTTCCTTACAAGAGGCCGATGGCGCGTTCAGCCTGGAGCTGGAAGTATACGATCAGGAGTTTTTTGACGCTGTGGACATCACGACACTGGCCCAAGGCGATAAAATCACCGCAGGCGGTCAGGAATATACCGTAGAAACTGTTGAACGAAGCGACACCGGTCTGATCTCCGTCAACGGCGG
>ERZ780157.3639-NODE-3639-length-12702-cov-3.178857_pt1 | contig 12702 bp, 8 predicted proteins | sample MGYA00511169_ERZ780157 | MGnify/ENA primary metagenome ERZ780157 (study PRJEB29588, sample SAMEA1965149) | human gut metagenome | biome: human gut; feature: human-associated habitat; material: faeces | place: Denmark | collected 2008/2010 ... | reverse complement strand
AAAAAACAGGAGTCTTCAGATGATGGATCGAGCCAGGAGAATATATCAGAAAGTGACCCACAGGAAGTAATGGAGGAGTCAAAGGAAATTCAGGCGGCGTCAAAAGAGGAAGAACCTGGACATCCGGCGGTTTCTGAGCCTGAGCTGCACACTCCGGCTCCTGAGCCTGAGACGCATATCCCTGTTTCTGAATCTGTGATGCATACCCAGGAGGTTTCAGGATCGGTCCCGGAAGCATCCAGACAGCAGATGCCTGTTTTGGAAGGAGTGTCCAAACAGCCAGTTGCTGCTCCAGGATTCCATGTGCCGGAACCGCCAAAACCATCTGTTCCTGTTGATCTGGCAGGACAGCAGACGGAAGAGCCTGTAGCCCGGCCTGTGTTACAGACAGAACAGTATCCTAAGGAAGATCAGTCATCTACGGAACAGTGTCCGGGAAAAGAGAAAACCCAGACTGTTTTAGAAAAGAGCCATGAGGAAGAGAAAGCCCAGGCTGCTGCACGTAAGCAGGAAATCAAGGATATGGTTTCTCTTTATGACGATTCTAATTTCTTCGGAGAGAATGATATTGAAGATCCTTATGATGGATATGACAACGCCGATTATGCAGGCTATGATGATCCTGAGGAACCGGACTACGAGGATGATGTAGAAGAGGAAAGATCTGTTTGTACCCCGGTTAATTATCATGTAGATACAACTGATTCTGCGCTGACCGCCTTGGCATGGTTTTCCGAAATGGTGGACAGAAATGGTGCCAGTGAACAGGAAATGGCATATGTAGATACGATTGTAAAGATGCTTGCAAAATTCTATTTTCCTCATTTTGTCAAACAGGGCTATGTGGATGGCAAAATGAGAGACACTGTTAAAGAGATCGTGGATATGATGTCCGGTCTGGTATGAGTATCAGGGAGGGAGATTTCCCTCCCTCTTTTGGAGATTTGGATTATGAAGATGATAGGTAGATTATTTGATCTGTATACACAGGCGATGGATAACAGTTTTCTTGATGTCCGCAGCGTCGGTATAGACCTGCTCTTTCTGTCTGTGTTTACGGCGGCTGTATGTTTATTGTTTGGTTTTCTGCTGGGAAAGATATTTAGGAGAAGGCTGTATAAGACAGTTTTTCTCCTTGTGGCAACAGGAGTATCTGCCTGCCTTGAACCCATCATGAGAAACCTTCCTTCTTATGTTCTGAGATTAAGGGAGATCTTAGATAACGTGAATTATATCATGAGTTATAAGGACAACCTCAGCCCTTTTCTTGCGGCGTTGGGACTTACGTCGGAAAATGCGTCAAAGGTAAAAAGCATCATATATTACATGAACGGTTCTGAGTGGAAAAAAGTTGAGACCGGGACGGGTTATATGAACTGGTATATGGAAGGGATACACAGGTCGTTAGACAGGACGGTCAGGATATTCGGGTTCCATGTCGGCAGGACAGGATATGAACAGGGGTTTGCGATAGCTGCGCTTCTTATCAGTGTGTTTCTGGCAGGCGTGGCATTTTGTGTGTTCCACATAAGGAAAAGGATATGGAGACTTATTTTTACGGCTGCTGTGTTTGTTGGAAGCTTTGTTTTATGTGAAATACTGAGTTTCGGTACGATCCTTTACTTTGTTTTATCACTGTCCGTCCTGTTGCTGCTTCTGTATTCGATTAACAGTATCCGGGGGCGGTTTAAATAGCAGGTCAGGAGGGAGAATTTTGGAAAGATTATTTGGACTTTTTTACATCATATCGATTCCGTTGTGGATCGTGTATGTATGCATTGATTCTATAGACAAGAACCTGTTTAAGAGGAGAAAGAGGTATATTGTATTTCATGAACTGGTATTCCTCTCTTTAGGCATATGGGCTGTACATGAAAACAGTGACAGGAACTGGATCGTTCCGGTCGTGGTCGTGGCAGAGATCCTGGTATTCTTTTTATACGATCTTATACGAAAGGGGTTCCGTTATATCTTCAGGGGACTCAAGTTTTTACTGTTTCCGTTTTATTATACCATATGTCCCAGAAATATAAAGAAGATGAACCGGAGGCTTTACAGGGATGCGACGGGTGAAGATCCTGAGGAGGAATGGGAGCCGTGGAATGAACCGGAGGAAGAACTTGGGATAGAACAGAAAAATGAGTACCATACGGATGAGGAGGAGATCCGGGGTATGCTGATGGCAGATCATATCTCCCTTAAGAATGCCTTATACGTGTTCGGGTTTAAGAAGATAGGGGAAGTGACTGCGGAGGATTTGAAGCTCCGATATCATTACCTGGCAAAGAGGTTCCACAGCGACAATACGAAAGAAGATGAATGTATCATGAAGGGCATCAATATCGCCCATGAAAAGCTTTTGAATTTTGCAAAAAAATGATTTCTGTCAAGGCACTTACGGTGCCTTGTTTTTTTTATGTTTTCCCGTGTTCATCATATTATTGCTGATCCTGTTGCGACCTTTTCTGGCTTTTGCTGTCAGGTCCAGGGATCAATTTTACATAGAAAGGAGAGATATATGGATGTCTAAAGGTTCTAAAGCTCCTTCAGGGAAAAAACAGGTTGACCAGAACGGATCGTTTATCCGAAAAGGGTCATCTGGACAGGACGATTTCAGCCAGGACTGGAATGAAGGGTTCTCAAGGAAGCCGGATAAGGATCCTTCAGAAGATTTTTCCTATACGGGGCTAACGTCCACCCCGGACCAGATTCCGGGAACCGAAAAAAGTACTCCTCCGTCTTCCGGTTTGAAAGTGGAGCCATCGTATTCCAATTTGACAAGGAATGCTACGGATTATCCGGCAGATATATCCCGGAATACGGAAGCATCACATGCAGAGGACTCAAGGAATGCTGCTTCCCCTCCCGTAAACGGACTCAGAAATACGGATTCCCCGGTTACAGATTCCCGTTACCAGAGCGAGTCCAACCAGATAGAAAGTGATGCACAGAGGGCATGGGAGGAAAAACAGGCCGGGCGGACGGATAACAGGGATTCTGCCCCGGATGCTTTCAGTGATCCGGCAAATGAGTTCAATCCTTTCAGGGACAGTGGAAGACAGGAAGAGGAAGGGCCATATACCGGAAATATCAGGAGTACGACCGACGCATCACGTGCAAGTTCCACTACGGATGCAGGTTCCAAGGTCGTTGCTTCTGCCGGATCAGGAGGCAGTATCGGTGGAAGAAGTGCAGCTGCATCGGCAACCGGGGCTACGATCATTTTCAATGCTCCTCCGGGAGGAAATAATATAGGACATATGGCCATTGGAACGGTGACGCGTGGTGAAAAAAGAGTCTTCACTTCGGCGCTCCCTACCAGCCAGATGAAGCAGACTCATACCGGGTACGGAACGTCTGTCGCATATAATACTGTTGGAAGATATATCCTGATACCGGGAGTAAAGACTGCCTACAACAGGGTGAGCGGAGTGTCGACGACCATAGTCAGCAGGGTAATGCTGCATAACATCCGTAAAGACGGTTTCTTTGAGTCCCTCTACGCACATTCGGATTTCCGGAATGCAACGGCAAAGGCTCTGAGGCAGAGGATGGGGCGTAATTATGTCACCGTTGAGCAGTTTAAAAATACGGGTTCCAGGCTTACGGCAAAAGGCTATGGTACGGACATAAAAGATCTTAGGAAAATGTTAAAAAGCGGTTCCATTGCAGAAAAAGATAAAGCGTTAGTCCAGTCCTATATCCGGATGAGCGGGAACATGAGGAAGCTGGATAAGATCGTAAACCCGACCAATGCAAAAGGCATCAATAATTATTACGGCGTTGTAAAGCAGTCCCTTCGGGAAAGAGGGATTGAACCCAATGCGAGAAAACTGAAAAAGTCATTAAAGAAAGGAAAGTTGTCCGGAGAAGACAGGCTGTTAGCACAGGCTTATCTCGGGATCAACAATATCCATAAGCTTTCCGAGTATAACCGGGTTTCAATGAAAGGTGCTGCGCGTTCCCTGAAAAGAGGCGGGGCGCGGCTGGTGCGAGACTTTCGGCGGAAACTGAAGCAGATGATGCGCCAAACGGAAAACAGTACCATCGAGGGAATGATGTTTACCTATACTATGGCAAGAAGGAGCCTGAAAGTAGCCCGGACTGCGATCAAGCCCGTAAAGGCTGCAGGGAAGGTTGTGGGGCGTTCTCTCAGACAGGCTCATCAGATGACCAAAGCCGGAACCATGATGGCAAGGGCATCCGGTAAAGTGGTCACCCCGGTGATCAAACAGACTTACAAGCACCAGATGAAGAGTGCGATAAGGGGAGGTACGAGACTTACCAGAAAGGTTATCGGTTCCGTGGACAGAGCCGGGGCCAAGATCGTTGCTAAGGGCTCTGCCAGGGCTGCAAAGATGTCCTCAAAGGCAGCTGCGAATCTAGTAAAGGTATCTTCAAAGGTAGTTGCAAAGGTAATGGTGGTCGTCACCAAAGCGGCGATGTATGTGGTCAACTTTCTTATTTCCATTGTTTCCACATTACTGTCTATAGGATTCCCTCTGCTCATCATACTCGTGGTGGCGGCAGTGATCATTGGCATCATCCTTGCCATATTCTCGTTTAATGGCGGGGAGATGGAGGAAAGCGATGATTCGGACACTGTGATGTTAGTAGGACAGCAGTATGTGGATGCCCTGGACACCTGTCATAATCAGTTCAAGAATTATCTTGAAAAACTCAGCTCTGATTCTTCCTATGAGACTGTTACGATCAATTACAGGGATGAAAAAAACGAAACGGTCTATAAAGACTGGGAAAATGAAGTTGGTATGGTAAACGGGGATAATAATATCAAAGAGTGTCTCTGCCTGATGTCAGTGTTATTTGACTTTAATCTGGAAGAATATGTCCCCAGTCCACTGACTGATGAGATCCGGTATGCAGACCGTGAGAAGCTTTATGAGTTCATGGATCTTTACGATATCGACAAATCGGAATATGACGGCACATATCAGAACCTGATCAGATCCTATCTTGTGGGAATTTTTAATGGTTCCCATGATGTGGAGAAAAATGTTACTGTTACATACTGCGGAGGATGCACCAGCCGTAAAAATGCTGACGGAGAGGATGAGTATTACTGTCCGGGACACCGTCATCTGGATGTTACGGTCACCACGTATTATTTCGACAAACTCTTCAGCTGTGCATTAAAACAGACCTGTGCGTTAGATCCGTTATCCAGTACCCTTGTAGGAAGCAATAACATTGAAAAAGTGTGGTTTGGACTTATCAATGCCGGGTACTCAGAAGAGGCAGCTGCCGGTGCCATCGGAAATCTTATGTGGGAATCCGGAGGCGGTCCTAACGATATTGCCCTTAATGCAGTGGAGGATAATGGAGAAGGTGTTGGTATGTGTCAGTGGTCGTATGACCGAAAAACTGCATTCCTTCAGTTCTGCAACCAGCAGGGGGTTGGATGGCCGAACAATGATATTACAGTGCAGTTCAACTTCATGCTGCAGGAACTTCAGGGCGGAGACTGGATGTATGTCGGACATGATTATGGCTATTCGAAAAATACCAGGAAGTCACTGGAAGAATTTAAAAAGATGACAGATGTGGAATATGCTACTTATGTTTTCTGTGCAAACTTTGAACGCTGCGCAAAAGAACCTTTGGCTCATATGGCAGAAAGAGTCCAGTATGCCCAGAATGTTTATGCAAGCTATCATGGCAGGTCACAGAGTGCAGGCGGAGGCACCGGGGAAACACTTCAGCCCGGACAGAAAACGGTATCTCTTGGAAACTTTATGCTTACTTATTACTGTGGATGTTATGAGTGTAATGAGGGTTACAACGATGCACAGGGAAGACCGGTTGGTTCACTGGGTAATCCGTTACAAAAAAACCACTCAATAGCAGTTGATCCGTCTGTGATCCCGTATGGCAGCAAGGTACTGATAAACGGTATCGTATACACAGCAGAAGACTGTGGGGGTGCGATCAAAGGGAACCATATTGATATCTATATGGGAAATGATGCAAATTCCCATGCGGAATGCGATAGATTAGGCGTAAACTATGCCGAAGTATTTTTAGTCAAATAGGAGGTGCGGAATGAAGAAAAAACATGTTTTGATCTTATTTACTGTTCTGGCTTTATCTGTCACCTCAGTAATGAAACTGATTCCTGTTTCAAAGGTAGCGGCAAGCAGCATCCTTGGAGGAAACAAAAATGAAAGCATCCTTGATAAGCTTACCCCTACCCCGGAACCGGGGAAATCTGATAAGAATGAGAAGAATGACTCCAATGTTCTGGGAGAAAAGGATTCCCTGTCTACGAACATGACGGATTCACTTACAGACCTTATGAACAACCTGCTTTCCAGAGTCGGGGATGAAGAATATTCCCTGCTCACGAAAGTTTTATCCCAGACGGATGATGACCTTATTGAGGATGACAGTGATACGGACGACGGGGATAAGGATAAGGATGATGAGAAAAAGGCGTCCATAAACCGTGTGGTCTATATCGGGGATTCCCGTACGGAAGGACTCAGGGACGTCAATTCCGATTCGAAGAATACTTTTATCTGCCTGTCAAGTATGGGATATGACTGGATGTTGAGTACTGCTTTCCCACAGGCAGAGTCTTATGCCTCCTCCGGTACCGCATTTGTAATCTTAATGGGTGTGAACGACCTGTACCACCAGAACAGCTATATTTCAGCGATCAACCAGAAAGCTGCGGAATGGAAGAAAAAAGGTGCAGTTGTCTATTTTGCATCTGTAGGTCCGGTACAGAATGACCCCTACACTTCGAATAGCGAGATCGAATCTTTTAACCGTGCGTTAAAGAACGGACTCAGCTCGGATGTCGGGTATATCGACCTGTATGGAGAGCTTAATAAATCCGGTTATCAGACAGTTGATGGAACCCATTATACAAATGCCGTATCCAAGAATATACTGTCTTTTATCGGAAAGCAGGTTGCGCTGGGCGGATCGGGGAATTCTGACCCATATGCCACAGATGGCAATAAGGTCTGGTGGTGCCGTAATAACAAGGAGATGGCTCTTCTTGAATATAAGGTATCAGACTGGACGAAATTTTCCGGGCTGGATGTAAGCTTAAGGGCAGATACAAAGATCGAGGCAAAACTGTCCGATGAGATCAAAAAGTATGAAGAGGAGCTGGAGGCAGCAGCCAAAGAATATGGATTTGAAGCCTATGTTGAACTGTTCAAGGCTCTTGCAGAACAGAGGCATTACGATGGGAAAAAGGATGATATCTTTGATATGTCAGGGACATCCCTGAATCCGAACCCGGATAAAACCCTGAGCAGGGCTGATTCCATTGAGCTGGCGGCGGAATTGTTTTCTGCCTGCATCACGGCAACGACAAAAATTGATAAATCCGCAATCCCTCCGGCTCCCTCTGATGTAGACGGGCTGAGGGTTATCCTACAGGCTTTTGAGTTTGAATCGGATGGCTTTGTTGATTACTGTAAAGGAGAGTATTCAGAGGATAAGGCTTTAGAGTATGCAAAAACTAAGTCTGGGAACAAAGAGAGGACAGATGCGAATGAGATACAGCAGAAAGGTAAATGGGATTTTAAAGACCAGAAATATCCACCGAAAGTTTTACAGTTTTACCATGTTCTTGGGTCTTCTGGAGGAATCGGAACGTATCCTGCGAACGGAATGAAGATTCCGCATTATTTGCAGACAGATTATGCAAATGTGCCATATGGCAGCAGCAATATAGCCGCATGTGGCTGTGGCCCTACAAGTTTTGCAATGGTTGCCAGTTACCTGACAGGAACGACGATCACTCCTGCAGATGCGGTTGCCTGGTGTGGAAACTCCTATTATGTCTGGGGTGCGGGAACTAGCTGGTCTTATTTCGAAGCAGCTGCGAAACACTTTGGCTGTGGGGCTGTCAGGGAGTCGTATGATGCTAATGAGGTATTGAAAGCTTTATCAGAGGGACATCCTGTTATCAGTTCGCAGCATGCCGGGCTCTTTACAAGAGGTGGACATTTTATTGTGCTCAGGGGTGTTGAAAACGGAAATAAAGTCCTTGTAAATGATCCGAATGACAGTGAGGCAAAGAATTATATCAACCGGTCTTTTGACATGGCCTCAGAAGTCGATATAACAAGTGATGCTTATTTTATTTTTGAAAGCACTGGGCCTTCGACCAAATAGTGCTGCGGATTGATTTCCTGTCGGGATAAGACAGAGAAAGGGGGGTTAAATGTTTAAAAAAAGGATATTTTGGATGATTCTAATTGGATGCGGGGTAGTCTTTCTGACAGTTCATCATTTCAGTCAGAAAAAAACAGATCCGTTACCGGAAAAAGAAACAATCGAAGTAACAGCAACTCCGGTTCCCTCTGAAACGGAAGAACCAGCGCAGGAAGAAGGCGTGAAAGAGATTGTTTTTGAGGATGAAGGTATGGATGAAGTGATGTCTTCCCCAGAAGAAGAGAAGCTGCAGGATGAAATCCTTACACTGATAAAAAAGTCAGGGGTACAGGGGATTGATTCTGCTACATACCTTAAAGATCAGACGGTAGAATTAAATGAGGATGATACCTGTTTGTATTTCCGTCTTTCTGATGGCTCGACGTTACCAGTCTGTTACAGAAAGTCCAGTGATAAGTTTTACCTTGGATATACAGAAGTTCCGAAAAAGGGCGAAGAGAAAAATCTTCTTTCCGATGATGCCTACTTAAGAAACGAGGGTGGCTCCAAGTAATCAGAAAACCGGTTTTTCATTTTTTGAAAATTAGCCGCCGCATTCTCGTGACTTCAGTCATGAGTTAGGCGGCTTTTTTTATCATAATCCGCAAAGAAGACTTCATCTGAATTTCTGATTCAGGTGGAGATGAATTTGCCTATAATAAACTATGAAAACCGGTTTTTCTCATATTATTTGGGAAAATTTAAAGAGAGGAGAGTTTGATTTTGATTGATACAAAGACAATAAGGACACAGCAGGAGATCATTGCCAAACGGAACATGGCACTTCCTAAAAAATGGATCCTTGGTATTGATGCAGGGTTTTCCAGTTTGAAGGGATTTGCTCCGAACAAGTATTTTTGTTTTCCGTCTTTTGCCCACAAGCTTGATTCTGAACTTCAGGTTGTAAATGAAAAGGATATTCTGTACCGCGATGAGAGCGGGACATATCTTGTAGGGGCATCTGCGCAGAACCAGATCGGTTCGGATGATACAAATGAAACGGAAACGGAACTCTATGCAAGAAACCGTTATGCAAATAAGAAATTCAAGATTGTGATCGCTACCGGCATGGCACTTGGGATCAGCGAGAATCTTTATGGTAAAAAAAGTGATGAGCAGGAGATCGTCGTTCAGACGGGGCTTCCGACCGCTTATATCACAAAAGACAAAAAGTCGATCATAAAAGCATTTTCTGAACATTATGTATTTGAATTAAAGATCGGGACAGGAAACTGGAAAAAGTACGATATCCAGGTGAAACCTGAAAATGTATCTGTTATGCCTCAGCCTGCTGGCAGCCTTTATTCCGTAGTGATCGATGAGACCGGGCATTTTCTTCCAGATACAAAAGAATTCTTTTTGAAAAATATCCTGATTGCAGACGTGGGTTTTGGCACCTTTGATCCGTATGGACTGATCAACCGTAAATTGGTGCTGAAGGAATCCCTGTCCAATATCGGTATGCGGCGTATCCTGTCAGAGACATCTGCTTTATTAAGGGATTTATACGGAGAGGATATCCGGGTTCCTGCAATGCAGAAGTTCCTTGAGAAAGGATATGTTGACGTTCTGGATGAAGAGACCATGCAGTCGGAGTCCGTACCGATCGCTCCTTTGGTTGAAAGGGCGAGCGAAATGGTATTCCAGGAGGCAGTGGCTTCCCTGAAGAACATGACTAACTATATGAGGGACTATGATATCCTGATCCCTACAGGAGGCACCTGTTCTTTATGGATGGATAAGTTTAAGGAACATTTCAAAGGAATGAAATCCCTAACGGTTATCCCGGGCAACCGGAATGACAAGCTGCCGTTACTATATGCAAATGTCCGCGGGTATTTCATGTTTTGCCACATGAATTCTAAGGCAGGTGGTTGATTTGAAGATACGAATTCGATTGTATCACTACCACGATCTCGATCTGGTGTCTCTTTACAGGGAAGGCAGGATATCCATCCCAAAAGCAGTAAAGCTCACATTGAATGCATTTGCCCGTAAACGTTATGTCAGGCTGGAGACAGTCGATAAGAAATGTGAAAAGATTGCCAAACCGGTATATATGTTTAACATCATCTTAGATGAGAAAAAGGACAAAGATGCCATTGATCTGTTGAATAAGATAGACAAGGGATACCGGAACAATTTTATCAAGCAGCTGCTCAGGGTATATCTGTGTTTTGTCCTTCCGGGCTGTTATTCGGCACAGGAAAACCTGGAGTATTTTGCAGAACGGGAAAAGGGGATTTTTGGGGAACGCGAAGTTGTCCCGGCTCCGATCAGCAGATATGTGAGAGAAAAGACTTCCGAACAGAAACGTGTGACGGGAGCTCCGATAGAAGTTAGAGGAGTTGTCATAAAAGATCTGCCTCCTGAGAAACCGGAGGACGTAAATATCCCTGAAACAAAAGACTCTTTTGGGAATTCCAGGGAAACAGATCCTTTAAAGAAATCTCCGAATGAGGGGATGGAGCCGGAAATCCAGGAAAATGCTTCCTTGCAGGATTCTTTGAATGATGAGCTGGCAGAAACTGGTAACTCAAATGATGAAGAGGAATCTGAGTTAATGGGTCTTTTCAAAAACATGGTAATTTAAAAAGGAGCGGAATCCCGCTCCTTTCTTATGCCCATCTTTTGCCACAGATTTCACTCTAATGAAATCAGCAGATTCTTCTGGTGAAATTCTTGCCATTCTATGAGAAATTATTCTTCTTTTAAAATTAAATCCGCGGTATTCCCAGACCACAAGTGTTTGGAAACGCTGCGGATATTATCATACTGCAATCTGATACTGAGGCCTGCAGAACTTAACTTTAGGAAGAGTTTTGATGTAATAGCTTTTTTCGCATACACAATAGCCTTCAGGAATAACTTCTGTTATTTTTTTTCGTATTTCCTTCAATTGTCCAAAATCTTGCTCCCTGTACTTTTGTTACGAGTCCGGTATGCTCGTAATCGCTTCCATTATAGAAAAGGACAATATCTCCTTTTTTCGGGGTATTATAGGATGGAAGATAATAAGGAAGATAACGGCAGGCAACATAAGGCCAATCTTTTAACAGCTTTTTGGCAGTATTTCGTCCATATGTTTTCATCATACACCATGAGATAAACATTGCACACCAGGGATCTCCCTGATAGTAGTCATCTACGTCTCTGGCATACTTGGTATAGTTGTTATATCCAGCATTTGCTGTTTTATTATCCAGGTTTCTTTCCGTACGTTTCTCACGATATCCAATTTCTTTTCTGGCTGTTACAATTAGTGCATCTATTGCATTGTTAGTTTTTTTATTCAGATCTAAGACATTGATTGTACAGGTATATGTTATTCCCTGGTTTGTTGCTGTAATAGTAGTTTTTCCAGTTTTCTTTCCAGTAATCTGTCCAGAAGAGGAAACGGTAGCGATAGATCTATCAGATGATTTCCATGAGGTTGTACCGTATGCATTGTTTAGCTTTAAAGAAACTTTCTTTCCGGCATAGATAGAAACAGAAGTATTGCTGATGGATACTTTTGGAACTGTTATCCGGCATGTGTATTTCTGATTTTTATATGTAGCATAGATTTTTACAGTTCCATTGTTAACACCGGTAATATAGCCGGATTTGCTTACAGCTACAATCTGTTTGTTTTCAGAAGCCCATGCTACCTGATTGCTTACAGCATTATAAAGATAGAGCCTGGATTTCTGGCCGATCTTGATGACCGCGGATGTTTTACTTAATTTCGGGGGTTTTTAGTTGCCGCTTCGACCGGAGTTGGTACCGAGAAAACCTGTGTTGGTATCGGAGCAGAAAACAGCAGGGTTATGACAAGCAACCAGGATATGAGCTTGTTCATAAAACAGGTAGGGCTTGTGGTAGTCTTTTTTTCTTTCATTATCATTCCTCCATTCTGATATTGGAATATCCAATTATTTGCAAATGTGAAAAAAATAAAAAAGCTCCGATTCCTGTTTGCTATCTTAAATATATCAGACCGAAAAAATCCTGATACCGTTTGTTTGGCGGTACCAGGATAAGGTAAAAAAGTGAATTCGAATTCACTTTTTTATCCTGTAATTAGTAGCCATGTGTGATTAGTAGGAAAAATAAATTTTTCTGCGAAAGTACCGTCCAAACGCTCTCTGAAACTTGCAATTAGTGAGGGAATATTTCATTTCTGCGAAAAAAACTTGCAAAAGAGGGTTGGTAAATACTGTTTCCAACGCTTTATAGGTAGAGGAACAATTATTTTTCAAAAATTCTTCAAAATCATGTCCGTTTTTGTTCGTCCCAGTACAGAGTATGTGAAGGGACTAATGAAATTAAAAGAAAAAATGATAAAAATGCAAAAAAATATCACGATTCTTTTGCATCATGTCAAGTCATTTGACTTTAGTAATTAGAGGACGTTTTGGAATGTTCTTTCGCTGAACCTTGCTACGAAAATAAAACTCGTAGCCAAAAACTGAACCTTGACAACAAATGTTTTCAACAATTATGAAAGCATCACTATAAAGCAGT
>ERZ780157.3638-NODE-3638-length-12705-cov-3.840079_pt1 | contig 12705 bp, 17 predicted proteins | sample MGYA00511169_ERZ780157 | MGnify/ENA primary metagenome ERZ780157 (study PRJEB29588, sample SAMEA1965149) | human gut metagenome | biome: human gut; feature: human-associated habitat; material: faeces | place: Denmark | collected 2008/2010 ... | reverse complement strand
CCTCGCTGTTCACTGGCTACACTGATAACGTGATTCGCGTGTGGGATGTGAAGTCGATGTAAGTGGAGTGAATCGGTTAGAGGAGGTGAGGGTTGTCAAAGTTCTTTGAGTTTACTGTTTATTCCCTGTTTGTTGGAGCGTTGTCAGAATTACTGTGATTGTGTTTCGCGTTGCATGAATTGGGAACAGATAATAGACGAGAGTTGCTCCTTTCTGTTTCCGTGACGCGTAGCTCTGGATGATGCATTTGGCGGTCTCTCTTCCTTTTCGACGATTCGTTGCGTATTTTCGTCACGGCGAGTCTGAGCGTGTAGCAACCGTGGAGGGAGTTTTTCCTTGGCTTCTCCTGTCCTCCATTGCAGCGCTACCATCTGCAAAAGCGAATTCTCACGAACGTAAACTTCTTCGCGATGAATTACCTGCTCGTCGTGGGCTGCGTGATGGCGTTGGGAATGTCACCGTGTTTTTCTTGTATCACGAATAGCGTGTACGACCCGTTATCGGTCGCTGTGTACTTGTTTATGGCAATGGCAGTTTTGTCGAATCTGGCGTTGTGCCTCATGTGTAGTGTCACTCTGCTCCTGCGCAGAATTCGGCTATCCCAAGGGATGCGCGACAAGTTGGTGGTGTATCTTCTGTTGTGCTTGTCTAGTGGGCGTGGAGTGCGGGGCTGACGTGTAGTCCATTTGATTATCCTCGTTCTTACACATCGTCTGCGCAATTTCATGCTCGGCTTCTTGAGTGTTGTTTTCTGTTCCGTCATTCTCGTCGTGTGAGTTGTAGTTGTTGTGCTTCACTCTGGTTTTCACAATCGGTCAATCAAGGCGAGAATCGCGTACAAGAACTCCGTCTTCGCCATGAAGGAGAATGATACGGCCATGCAGGGACTGCTATTGTCGCTCGATGAGAGCGAGGTGATCAAGAGCAACATGGCGTATAACATTATCCCTTCCTCTGTAAGCAGTGTGTCCAATCGGATGGTTTCTTCTATTGTCTAATTCTATATTGTGTGCATGTGGGCGCGTTTGTTGCATCAAACAGGGACAGCGAAGAGAAGCTAAAACGCCATCGAGTGTAGATGAAGTGATTCCCTTCTTCTGCAGCTGGGATAGAAACCGACGCGTAATCTCGTTCGTGTCGTCGGCGTATTTCCTCGATACCTCTTCCATGTCATGATACCTACTCCTCACCCACTCTTCCCGACTCCACAATGCATCCTTTCTCTCCTCCATCTCGCGCGCGTACTCCTCGAACAACTCCAGCACCGACTCCGAACTCGGGAAGGACGGTGGCGGCTGCAACACTGTGACAGGCGACGGATACGGTCGAACAACCGTCGTGTTGTGGAGACGGGATCGGATCTGCGAACCGCCCTCGTCGGTGTTCTTCGTCTGCAGTCGCGGAGGCGAAGACATGGGACTCGAACGCCGACGCGGCGCTGGCGGCGACGTGGCTTCGTTCAACCCCATCTTGCTGTTGGCTTTCGGCGCATCGGCTGTGGATCATCAATGACCACTGTACATACCGGGGTTGTACTTCTTGTACAAGGCGCTCTCGAGATGCACTTCAAACGGAGACTGCTCCCTCGCAGCGGCGTCGCGCCACGCGTACCACCGCGAAGCGAACTCCTCGTAGGACAGAATCGCATCTGCAATCAACACCTCATCCTGCGCCTACGCGTCTTGGAGTCAACGTACTGCCAGATGCCGTTCTCCGGGTGCGGCGACCGAACCACCTCCACGCCGATGGAATGAAACCGGTTTGTCTTCAGTTCCTCCTGGATGACGAGGGTGTTCTGATGAGGAGAAGAGCAGATCGACCTACCATCAGCGCCTGGCGATAGGGCAGCAGGATGCGCTGCTGGTCGCGACGCTCCACGTTGACTCTCGCTCCCTTGTTGTACTCCGACGAGAGGTGCTGTGGGTCGATCAGAGGGTAGCTAGGATGAAGAGGAGGAGAGAAGCGAACGATGACACGGAGGCCACACAGTCACGCAGGTGGTGGACGTAGGCAGATTGCGGGTGGGTGCGCGAGTGAATCACATAGCACTTGAGGAGGTGCTCAATGTACTACGCGTGATCCGTCACAGAAGGACGCACTCGTTGCTGGTTCTGCTTGATCGAGGCGTACGAGGAGAGGAGGAGCTGTTGGAGAGAAGACAGCTCCTGGGAGGTCATCGACACATCTACAATCAATTGGGGAGACGAAGGAAACCGAGCTCGTCCTCGCACTCGCGACTGAACATGAAAGTGTCGATTGGCGACTGTGACGGAGCGCGATCGGACCAGATGTCAATCGAGCAGTAGGGCGAGTCGGTGGACTGAAGATAGAAGTGGATGTCCTTGACGCGACTCATTTCCCAACACAACGTGATCACTACGGATCAAATCGGGAATGGACGGCAACCCCCTGATTGTATATTCTCGCCTCTCCAGAAGAGGCAATCCCGATCCACCAGAATCGTCCCCACACCGATGTTCAACTAGGGGTTATGCAGACAGCCGAAAGGAACTGTGAGATACAGTAGATGGAAATTGTCGAACACTTTGCAATTCGCGGCGGGTTCCTTATCCGTGAGATACGCCTTCCAGGCGGAGGCGTTCAGATTCGCCTTATCTGCGATTTCCCGCAATAGCGACTATGGGTGACAGTCCAAAGAGCGAGGAAACATCGTCGGAGTCGTCGGAATCGCTTATGACACAGCCGTTCGGTCCTACGAAATGAGGATCGAAGCTGCTTTCGCATACGTTGCGGCGACGAAAAGGAAAACGTCTGCTCGTTTACTGATTCAGTCGAATGCCCCAGCACTTGTCCAAGCTCGTCGACGTCCGCTAGAGATGTTCTTCGGCTCATTGGACACGCGATCGCTGCACGCTGCGGCTGCTCGTTCTTTTTGTGTTCCGCTTATCCGCAGGCAGAAATCCTTTATTCGATGAATCCACTTATCCTGTTCTGCTTTGCATTTGTAGAGCATGCCGTCGCAAATGACGCAGTAGATCCTTCACTTCGCTTCATCATCGATCGTGTATGACCTCCGAGGCGATGTTTCGAAGGGTTTCTTTTCGCTAAACGTGGGCGTCGGCAAGACGGACAATAGTTCCGTTCCCTTCTCGTTCCCCCTGCTTGTGGTCGGTGCTTGCTTCTTTCCTTACGTGCACAGGATGTGTCCTCCTCGGCAACAATGATTCCGGATACGATTTGCTCCACCTGTCGCGTGTGATTCGTCGTTGTTGTCTCAGGGAGTAGGGGAGCAACAGGTACGATAGCACTGTGTCAAAGACGTACAGCGCAGTGGGTTGTTCCTCCGACTTCTGTGCATCCAGTAGTCTCCTCGTATCGCTGTGATTCGTAGGCGCGGAAGACATGTGCCCGTCCTCTCACTCTTCGGAGGGAAAGTGCTGTGATACGCACAGTAAGGGACTGTGCCTGTGGAACAGTGCCATTCAATTCAACACGCGCTACCCGTACGGGTCAGCACCAATTCTCATAGTGTAGAGCGTCTGGCGGCATCATCAAGGAGGAGGTGACCGTTGGCGACTATTCCGTCTCGTCCTACGTGGTGGACGTATTGTGCGTCCCTTTCTTTTAAGTCATTCCTAGCGATTCGTCCTCGTCTCTCCCCGAGGGAGTGGAGGGCATTCTCGGAGTGAGCGAAGAAACGTGCAATCCCACGTGCGTGCCTCCCATATACAAATCCATCCTGGCTGCGGAACACGGCTCTTGTGCGTCATCACGCTCTGCGTCACCGAATAGACAAGAAGGAAGACATGCGCTTCTCCGTGTGCTTCGGAAGGACGTCAGGGAAGATGTACTTCGACGCGTACGACCCCGCCGTGGCAGTGGGCGTTTCACTCCTCCCTCCACCGTAGTCCTCTCCCGCCATCGTTTCGTATCAGCGCAAGGAGGAGATCGGGTACACGTTCGACCTCCAGGATCTTCGCCTCAACAACGAGAGCTACACGGGTCTGACGGCGGTAGGGACGCGAAGGAGGAGTGAACGCTAGCTGGGTCTGAACCGCGTGGCGCTGCTGGAGTCCGTCTTCAGCGAGATTCGGCTGCCCGAGGACCTGTACAACAAGTACGTGAGCGAGATGAAGGAGAGCTACGGCAGTCTGGAGGGCGTGGCTGACGGCAGCGTGTTTGGCGGGGCGGGCATTCGCGACATCAGCGCCTACCCCACGTTCGATGTGAAGATTCCCGGAGCGCTGCTGCACCTGCCGCCTCAGCTGTACTTCGTGAAGAAGACGACCGAGAGTGGGGAGCGGTACTTCCTCCAGATCATGATGAACCACTTCGAGGTCGATTTGGGTGATGGGCGTGAGGAGTAGAATACGGTGCAGCTAGGACTGGCGGCGATGCGGGGATTCATCACGGAGTTCGGATACGAGACGGTGTCCTTCGCCTCTGTGAATCCTTCGGTGTGTGGAGGTAGCGCTCACTCCCGAGCGTGACGTATAGACGATACGGACGGCGCTGTGGGCACGGTAGAATGGGCGGAAGAGAGGGAGAAGATCGATTTGCTGAATCCGGTCACTCTCGTCGCAATCGTTTCGTGCATCATGATGATCGCTCTTCTCGTGTACTTGATTCGATCTACGTACTCGAGGAAGTGCGTTCTGTGAGGTGCGTGTGAGCGATAGGCATATGCCGGTGAAGCCGTCGTACGTGCCGACTGCAGATGAACCGTTCAAGGACCAGGAGGGTACGAATGGGCATGATCCTTGTTGTGTAGAAGAGTTGATTCACAGAACCGTGTAATCGTTTCATTTATCTCCATGACGTGTTTGTTGCAAGAATTGCTACTATTACAAACGGAAGAGAATGAAAGGAGATAGCAGCGAAGAGAGAGGCGAACCCATAACGAATAAGAGAGTAAATTCAAAGTCATGGTGGATGAGGGACGGTTCCTATCCGTTGCCGAGACGGACACAAAACGTATAAATCTTTCGCCTTTTACTAAAGATTTCCGTGTGTTCATTTCATGAAGGCACAATTGGATGTTTCTTTGCCTAGTATCACTAGGTCCTCTAAGTGAATTCATTGTTTCTCTATGAGTGCTTCAGGAAGGGAGGTGCAGGATGAGGAGTTGATTCTGATCGTGACGAAGTACCTGGAAGTGTGCACCACTGCGCCACAATTGATACACAGGACAATGGCTACGCGAAGACGCTGAGAGAGTTCAAGAGAGAGAACATGGTCCGGAAAATGGACTACAGCGAGGTCCCTGTGGGTCGAATTCGTGAGAACGTAGATCGGGTCGATCAACGGACTGAAGGACATCATGAACGACTACTTGCGACTGAAACAGGAGGAGGTCGACCGACAGTCGATATCGCGCAACATATCCATCTCCATGGGTCCGTACGTGGAGAAGATGTTCAAGCGCCTCGACGTGGTTGTGAATGGAGGTGATCATGCTCAGACCCTGCTCACGGACTACAAGGACTATCGTGACATGATCGAGGACCAGGTGAAGAAGATAAACGCAGCCTTTGAGAAGGACACCATCACCGAGTCTCCAGAAGTGGCAGCGAGTGATACCGTTTGCAATCAGAAGTGATAGTGAGATCATAGCCACAACCGCAGACTCCAGAGTGCGATCTCCCCATGGAGCACTACCTGCACCTGTATCGCACTCTCCCCGTACTTGGAAGAGCAGTGGGTAAGAGATAGACGATTCTCCCTGACCTGATCAACCAGAAGCTCAGCAGTGGTCAAGCGATCGAGTCTGCGTGCGACGTACATCTAACACGTAGTGAGAACGCTATCGATTCGATCATGGACACGCTCGTGCAGAATCCGGAATACAACGAGCTCTTTCCATCGTTTCCTGCGAACAGCGAGGAGGGCGGAACGCCCAGTGCGCGGTCGACCCCGCGGAAGTCGAATCGGAAGAGCACCCCGATCCGCAGACAGCCTCAGGATGTGGAGGGTGATGCAAAGAGACAGAGGCCGAGCGAAGAATAGAAGTCGAGCTGTTTGTTTGGAGAGTGACGAGAATGGACCCGATTTTGGAGATCAGGGGATATGGATAATCATGGAAACGCGGACGACGGAACGTGCATTTCACCCCAAGCGTTCAATTCCTAAATAGACAATAACTACACTCCTAGACATGTCTGAAGCTGCTGTAACGGTTCGTGTGAGAAAGTTCATGAGAAACCCTCTTCTCAAGCGTCGTCAGATGGTATGCGCGCGAGTTTCGGGATTACGGAGTAGACCATTGAGATTATCCACCCCAAGCGCGCTTCCGTCTCCAAGGACGAGCTTAAGAGCATCCTCGCCAAGAAGTACAACGTTGCCGACGATAAGTGCATTATCCTCTTCGGCTTCCAGATTGCTTTTGGTAGTTGACTCGACATCGGCGTTTATGAGCTAGGTGGTGGTCGCTCCTCTGGTTTCGCTCTGATCTACGATTCCATCGACGACGTCAAGAAGTTCGAGGCCAAGTACCGTCTCGCTAGAGTAGGAGGTGAATAGGAACGGCTAACGCGTGTAGTTCGGAATCCAGGAGCAGAAGAGACAGGGCAGAAAGATGCTCAAGGAAAAGAAGAATCACGAGAAGAAGATCTGGGGTACCGGCCGTCGTGCTGCTCTCCACAAGGCTAAGAAGGCTCAGGACGACTAAGCGGTTTGAACTGATTCAGCGTTCTAAGGTGTGGTTACCTTTGTGGCGTGTTTGTTGTGCACAGTGCCGTGGAGTTCGCATTCGTCATGTTCCATATGGAAATGGAAGTTGTGCGGAAAAGGGGAAAGCCAGTCTTTTCTTATGGAAGAGTCAATTCGTGAAAGACAGTATTTGTGCTCGCTGTACTGTCAGTTGTAGTATTAGGGGAGAGAATAGCGCTGCGAAGGACGTGGATGACCAGGTGTCTTCGCAACCCGAAGAAAAGGAACTATATGTGATCAAGAAATCGTTCTCCGGAAGAGTGAGCGACTTCATTCAGTCGCTGATCGGCAATGGCTACGACCTCGTAGCGAAGCCTCACACTGCCACGTGGCTGGTGCTGTTCATGATCGTTACGATGTACCTGACCTGTTTTGTGGCAAAGCCGGGTTGGATGTCTGTGCGCTTGTTCATCGTAGAATCGCCGCTAGATAGTATTCGCTTGGGTGTCATTTTGATTTGTGTGTTCATTATCGTATTCGCTGCTAATCAAGTGGGGATCAGGACTGTTGCTCACCGGTAGTTCCAGGAGGGGCCTATCAAGCGTCCCCATCCTGTCGTGTGGAAGATCATTCTCGCCGTCGCCGTTCTGTACGAGTGTCTCTTGCTGTTCATTCTGTCGCTGTCCCCCGCCAAGGCGCGTGAATTCATGAAGTTCTTTGACCCGAGTCTTGGCGTTCCTCTGCTGGACCGCGATTACGCCTCCGACTGCCGCATTTACATTCCAGAGAACCCGGACCACTTTAAGAACGTGAAGGGCGTGGTAGGTGACATTTTCATTCTCGCGCATTTCCTCGGCTGGATCTGGAAGTCGTTCATCTTCCGCGACTGGAGCGTGCTGTGGGTGCTCTCCGTGTGGTTCGAGGACCTGGAGATCACGGCGCAGCACATCCTGCCCAACTTCCAGGAGTGCTGGTGGGACAAGCTGATTGCGGACGTTTTCGGATGCAACTTCCTGGGCATGTGCCTCGGCATGTGGATCAACAAGAAGCTCTCCGCTCGCGAGTACAACTGGGTGAGCTTCCCCGAGATCAAGACGCCGACGGGCAGAGCGAAGCGTTTCATTAAGCAATTCTCTCCCATGAGGTGAGCGTGCGGGTGGCTCGTAACGCGTAGCTGGAAGCCGTACGACTGGAACATCTTCGGCTCCTTCAAGAGCTTCATGCAGACGGCGTTCATCTGCGTCATCTTCGAGGTCGCCGAGATGAACGCCTTCTTCCTGAAGTCCTGTCTGTGGATCCCCCCGAGCGTTGGGTCTCCTCCTCATACTCACGCGTAGCACCCTCTCGTGGTCATCCGTCTAGTCATCTGGGGACTGCTGTCGCTTCCCGCCATCCGCGAGGCGTACGACTTCTTCCACGACCCCACGAACAAGCGTCTGGGACAGAACTTCTGGACCGCCATCTGTCTGGTGGTCACGGAGTGTCTGATCGACTACAAGATGGGCGAGGTGGGAGTGTCGGCGCGAGGTGATGGTTAGGGCGTGCTGTACGGACCGAACATCGCGCCCTTCCCGACCACGGTGAAGTGGTGCTGGGGCATCTTCTTGGGACTGATCGGGCTGTGGGCTGTGCTGTACTTTGCCGTTTGGGGAGGTGGGGTGTGTGATGCGTAGTTCGGTGGCGGTCGCGTGGTCTACTCCGGTCACGTCACGGGCGAGAAGAAGTGGAAGTGGATCTCGAATGTCATCGTGTACTCCATTCCCCTGCCCATGATCTATCTCCTCTTCTGGGATGTTGCCTTGAAACCGCACATTACGTTTAACTCTGCTCCGTTGGGTGTTTGGAGGAAACATGCTTTTGAGGCAGTTTGGTTTAGAGCTAGAATCCATAGAAGATGACTCTCAGGATACTCAACAAGACATTAAAGAAGAATAGGACAACAGCGAAGAACAGAATGACAAAGCGCACATCACAAACGGAACAGGACGGCTCAGGATCCGTCTCTCTGCTTCTGTCTATGTATGACCCCAATTGTCACTCTCCCACTGTTGCGCATCACCTTGGTGTAATCGCGCATCACCTTGGTGTTATCACGCATTACCTCGGTGTTCGCGAAGCATCCTGTATTCGGAGATAACGTGAACAAGGGTGACAGTTCTACTCATAACGAAAGTATCTCATCTCTAACGATTCAGCACAAGTACATTCTCCACTCCGCTCTCTCCTTTGAATACATAGGGACCAAGCCACAGTTTATCCAGAGATGGACAATCTACTCCTCATTAGCTGAACACGATCGATTACTCAGAATAACCGAATACGATGAACTAGAGAAACATTCCGTACCAAAACGGATTACTGTCAGCGATGGCAAGTCGCGGATGCGGCAGTTCGCCTTCATTAGGGAATGGGAATCAACAGAAATGCTCCGTAGAGAATCGATACCATGAACAGTAAACTGCGTTACCTCATTGAAGCAGTTGGAGTGAATAGATAGTCGCTGCAAGACAGAGAAGTCCGAGAAGTCGAGAACACTACTTGCATAGTAATCACAGCTATGTACTGTGATTGAAGTGAGTGTGTGAGGGAGGTTGGCAAGATCATACCGATCCTCGACAATTCCCTGATTCCTTCTTAACGCGATTGCCCTTCTCACTTTCTCCTGGTATTGGAGTTCTCTTTCTTTCTCTTGTTGCCTTATCCTCTCTCTCCTCTCCTCTTCCTCGATTCTGCGTTTCATTATGGACTTGAACGGTTCCGTCGTCCCCAGCAGCTCTGCATTCTCCACATAGACAGTACGAAGTGCAGAGAACGACTTGCGAAGACCCAGCTTCTTCAAGTTGGGGATGGCGGCAAAAGTCACCTTCTTTGTGGACAGAAACGCATTTGCTTTTCCAGTGAACTCACTCAACCGAGGTAGGTCTATGACTCAGGACAAGGGCCCTCAACTACTTCTCATGATCAACTCACTGTCCTCACAATCCCCCTTGAAGACAGAAGACCCAAGTGATATGACCTCCAACCCAGGAAGGTCTACGCATGAGTGGGTTCTGGTTGACAAACCTTCAAAGCAAGCCATCGCACAGTGCGAAAAGCAATCATTATCAATCTCCACCTTCTGCAGCGAGTCACAAGCCTTCAGGAGGAAAACAGTCCAGTTAGAAAAGCACTGCTTCCCAATCTTGATTGTTTGCAGCTGGTGACACTTATTGATTTCAAAACGGGTTCCTTTCGTCTTTGTGAAGCATCGCATACCCGTCTCGACCTTCTCCAGGCTCTCGAACCCGTCCAATACCAATTCACAGACATACTGGAAGCACTCATCTCCGATGATGAGCTCTCTCAGGACAGGATAGCAGCGCAAATTGATCTGGGATACGGTTTGCGAGTTCCCAACGCCAAACTGGACATGCAAACCATCTACTCTTAGGTCCTGCTGCAACAGGTCTTCATACTTCCCGACTAGGAGAACATGCTCGAGCTTCGTAGGTCGTTTTTCGTCTTTGTCTCTTGTGCCAATCAGCTTCTTTAGCACGGTGCTTTCACTCCGTCGTATCCGTTCCACTGCCTCGGCAACAAACGGGTGCTAACAGTCACAACACTGCTAATCCCTTACACTTAGCAACTCATCGACGGAGGGTCGCTCCTTCACATTCTTTGTTAAGCAGGCATTCACAAAATCGACAAAAGAGGGAGACCACTTTGAGGAGAGAATGGGAGGAGTCTTGCTCTGAATGCGACTGAGAAGGGCAGAAAACACACATCCAGAGAAGGGGTTCTTTCCCTCAGCCATCTCAATTAGGGTGACTCCCAGAGACCATACGATACTCTGAATCGACGCATGATCGTCAATGATTTCTGGAGCCATATACATGGCTGAACTGTTCATTCTTCTCAGCTCCTGGAAGACGAACTCTTGAGGGAAACACATTCCGATGCCGCCAATTCTCACCACTCCCTCTTTCGATAGGAACATGCTGTCTGGTTTTATTACCTATCCCTTTAACACTCGAATACAAACATACATTACATGCAACTCCGTGCTTCTTCAAACACTCCAATGCGAGTAAGCAACAAGCAGCAACATCGCGTAATTGGGCCTCGTTAAGACGAGTTCTTTTCATAATGTGGGACATAACGCATTCCTCGGGATAGTAATCCATAACAACCTGTATCTTAAACAACTGAAGCATCTCTTACCCACTCCTTGTCGTCCTTCATATAGCTGTCAATATATCTCACGGTATATCGTGATTTATGCCCCTTGACTGATTCCCACGCTCCCCTCATCCGGGATTCAAAATATGTGCAGTCCATTACACAAATCGCCTCAGGGCATGCATGACCATCCTTTATCGCTTTGTACACACAACTATGATCTCTATGGATAATCTGAATCCTTCACGATTACCCCTCGCAGATCAATTCTCCCAACTCGCGAGAACGTGAAAATCGATGCATTACAAATGAATAATGAACGCTGAAACGAATCATGGAATACTTGGGGTTTGAGGGGATTGAAGCACAGAGCGTCAACACTGTTACTGCTCACGCTGGAAACGCAAAAACCCCCAGAAGAACCTATCCACCTCGATTCACTAACTCCATCCGTTAAGCACCCATTTCCACTTCTTCTTTCATCCAAAAGTATCCACAACCCCCGCACTTCCTCATTCAGGCCCATTCACCCAACTGTGTTCTTCCTTCGCCTAAACCCACACACTAGCGTGTCAACTCCATCCCCGCCTCCAAACTCGCAAACAACTGCATCATCAAAACGTTGCGATGACGCAGTGCCAATGAAACTCCCATCCCTTTTTGTGGAAACTCCACTGTTCTGGGGTCGAAAGACAGTCCTCTGCTCGTGCTAGCTCGGTGCTGATCTGACAACTCGTTTCTACTGAATCATGCTCCAGGACGCGATCTGTAGTGCGATTGAGTGGTTTCTTGGAGTGGGATGATGATTTGGCGTAGGGTGCTTCCTCAGCGTTTGTATTACATGACCGTTTCGGAAAAGCCTCAGGACACGGACGAGATGCACTTCTTTTGCACTGATGAAGTGTTCATATACAACAACTACTTCCTCGATTTCGGACCGCTGAACATAGCCCAGATCTACAAGTTCTGCGTCGTCGTGGATTTGTGAGCGCTCGCTATCCCATTCATCGTAGAAAGCTCAAGAGCAATCGGTTTAGAAACAAGAAGCTGTTCTACTACTCTCGACCGACTCCGTCTTTTATGGCGAACTCTGTTTTACTGATCAGCTGCTTTTTGGTGATTGTCTAGTCTTGTGCTCATTGCGTAGATGATCAAAAGAGGGTTCTCTGCTGAAGGGGCCTTTACCCCTTTTGAGAGGGTGGAACTGCCCTATTTCCACGATGCGAGCGACGGCAAGTGTATGTCTGTGCGTCATGCTTCTCAAGGGTAGGCGATTTCCAGTTGACGGTTCGACACTGTCTGGCGGGACTGGAGAAGGCCGTGCAGCACGGATTCGTTGATTTAGAGCACTTCGATGCCGGAGCCTATGAGCGAATGGAGCGCATCGAATTCGGCGACATGAACTGGGTGGTGAAGGACCGCATTCTCGCCTTCTCCGGCCCCTACGAGTTTTCCGAGGTGATCGACGGCGTGAGGACGCTCACGCCCGACGACTACATCCCCATGTTCAAAGATCTCCACGTGGACGCCGTCGTTCGCCTGAACCGCCCCTCCTACAACAAGAAGCGCTTCACGAAGAGCGGCCTGCAGTTCTACGACCTGTATTTCCCCGACGGCGGACTGCCCGAGTGTAGCGGCACTTCTCCCACTTGACGCGTAGTCAACCAGCTTCTTCGCTTCATGGCGATCGTCGAGAACACCCAGCACGCCGTGGCGGTCCACTGCAAGGCGGGTCTCGGGCGCACGGGGACGGTGATTTGCGCGTACATGATGCACGAGGCGGGTATGACGGCGGAGGAGGCGATCGGGTATTGCCGTCTGTGCCGACCGGGAAGCGTCGTGGGCTGTCAACAGCACTTCCTGAAGGTACTCGTGACGTGTTCCTGTGAGCGATAGCGCATTGAGTCTCGTGTGCTGGGATGCACGGAGGAGGACATC
>ERZ780157.3624-NODE-3624-length-12757-cov-2.703511_pt1 | contig 12757 bp, 16 predicted proteins | sample MGYA00511169_ERZ780157 | MGnify/ENA primary metagenome ERZ780157 (study PRJEB29588, sample SAMEA1965149) | human gut metagenome | biome: human gut; feature: human-associated habitat; material: faeces | place: Denmark | collected 2008/2010 ... | reverse complement strand
TCCTGCTTTTTCTAATTTGTTATTTATTTTAATTCTTGAAAGTGCTTCTTTACCCATATTTACCTCTCCCTATTTTAATATAAATAAGTGCTAACTCATTAAATATTATATCACACTTTTTTTATACTTTTTTGACTTTTAAATAATTTACGGAATATTTTACAAAATACTACACTTTTTTCCAATTAAGAGTTAACATTGACACAACCTAGGAGGTCTTTTATGAATAAAGCATTATTTTATAGAAAATGTTCAACAGCTGAAGAATATTTTAAATTGTTTCATTCATGTCCTGATTTAGGATTTGAAATGAATTTCATCATTGCTAAAACTATTATTCTTTCTGATGAAGAATATAATATTTTTATCAATAACTTTTTGTGTGATAATTTAAATATTGAAAAAATCACAAACGAGCTATTTATTGATGAAACCGATTGTGTTCATTGTGGTTTCTTCACTGTAGATGGATTATCTGGATTCTTGGTTTATCCTTCAGGTTATAAATATGCACGATATGTAGCATTTTATCATTCAAAAGAACCATACAGGAAGGAGGTATAAATGTTTAGACGAAATAATGGAGAAGACATTTCTGATCATGAATTTCAAAAATATAATGAGCCACATCTTAATAGATTTAAAACATATATGTTGGATTATGTTATTCCTGATATGTGTGCTTTCTATATTAGTTCTGGTTATCAGTTAAATGCCTTTTATTCTGATACTTTTGATTCGTTTATAAATGATGTTCTTGCCATGTTAAATTGTGAATATCAAATTTCAGGAAATCTAAAAGAAAAAATCAGAAAATGCTTGAGAATAAAATACGGGTTAATTGTTATCAAAGAAAATCCATTAAGATTTAGAACAGAGCAATAATGAAAGAAAAAGCAATTAAATTGAGAGATGACTTTGATGATGTTTCGGATGAAGAATGGAAAGAAATATCTACTCCCTTCTATAAGTGTCTGGATTCCTGGCTTAATGACCACAGATACTTAATTGATGAATTTATAGCCCTATATATTTCTAAAGGTATAGAATATAATTCCATCTGGTCAGGATCCTTTGAAGGGTTAGTTAATGGAGCAGTTGAAACTCTTTCTGGTTATTTTATTGGCAAGAGAATTAACTATGATAATTTTGTTAATGTTCTCGATAATAAATATAATCTCAGAATGATTCAGGAAGATCCCATGATATTTGAAACAACAAAAAAAGCCCAGGATTAAACCTGGGTTTTATTATGGTATTAATAATACTTGACCTGTATGTATAATATCTGGATTACTTATATTATTAGCTTTTGCTATTTCTGGATACTTACTTCCATTTCCATAGAACTTTTTGGCTATTCCCCATAATGTATCTCCTCTTTGGACAGTATAGTATTTTCCTTCTTCAGCTGTTGATGAGCTAGTTAAATCGGATTCTTTTACCCATCCTAATCCGTGGTTAATATTATATGGGCATTTGCCATTCTCATTTATTAAATAAATCACAGCATCTAAATTCTTTCTGGTTTGACCTGCTCCATTTCCGTAGCTATCTCTATATAATGTTCCTGTAAACTTTACTTTATCTCCAATTCCATATTTTAGTTTTCCTTTTGGTTTATCAGGGCTTACGGATCCACCATATTGTGGTAATGATTTAGATCCTGTAAGGTATGGTTTTGGATCTACCCAGCTTCCATTTACTTTTACACCATAGTGAAGATGAGCTCCTGTTGAATGCCCGGTACTACCTTTTGTTCCAAGTTCTTGTCCTGCAGATACAATATCTCCTACTTTTACTTTTACACTTCCATATTTCATATGGCAATATGTAGTATAAATATTGTTTCCATGATAAAGGGTTACATAGTTTCCTGAGGCATAGAATTCTGTATATCCTTTAATTGTATTTCTACATGCTGTTACTTTTCCTTTAGCAGTAGCTACTATTGTAGTTCCTGATGTCATATCTATACCATAGTGATATCCTGATTCTGTCTTTTTAGTTACAGAGTTATAAAAAATCCTTTTTCCAAAGTCTGAGCTTATATAAGATGAGTTCAAACCTTTAAAAGGACTCTTTTTAATATTATTTAGTGTATATCCCATTATTCTTCCTCCTCCGAATCAAATCCTTCACAATCTTCTTCAATTGATATTGGATCTTCTTCTGCTACTATTTCAACTTCTTCTGTTGTTTCTAATTCTTCTACTTTTTCAAGTTCTTTATTTTCCTCGTTCATCGTTACCACCACCTTTTTCAATTTTTATTTGTTCTAATACATCAAATATTTTCTTTGGCAATGGTAATCCCATAGATCCCCAATTCTCCAATATTGATATTCCCTCATTTGCTACAAAAAAATAAATAACAAGACTTCTAATAGCTCCTGTATCTCCAACTATTTGATCTAATCTCACTGCCATAGCCACAACTATTAAAAATCCTACCTTCTTTATGATTCCTTTGGCTCCAATTGAACTATTTACTTTCTTATTATGAATTGCTTGGCATACACCTGTTATGTAATCCAAAGCAATAAATATTAATAAGGTTTGAAGTGCTATATCAAACCCACCTAAAAAAAACACTACTGTTGTAAGTAATGTTCCTGTAATAAAATTAATTATTTGTTTCATTTTTCTCCCTTCTTTCTATGCAGTTCTTTTCCACATATAAACTACTAAATATGGTGGCATGTTATCATGAGCTTGACCTCCACCTGTGCTATTTAATGTAATAGTATGAGTATGAGAACCTGCTCCATCTGTATAGTGATTTCTCGAAGTACTTGTACATGTTGGCCAACTCTCAAATTTTGGTGGAGAACCACTTGATGATGTACTTCTCGCATTTGGTATATAGTGGCTATGGTTTCCTGGATCAGTACAACTTGCTTGGGTATGTGTATGGGCTGGTATTTGATTCACATTCAGTGTAACTGTTGCTGAACCACCCGTTGCTCCATTTGAATATGAACTTCCAGCACCTAATAAAAATCTATTTTGTAACTGCACCCATGTTCCACCAAATAATGTTCCTGGATTCGTGCTGTTTACTGACATATAAATAGAACCTACTGGATATGTTAGATTCAAAATCGATTTACCATTTATTGTATCTACATCTAATGAATTATTATTTATAGGGAATTTGTTTACTCCGACTGATATCTTGTTAATATCAAAAAACATAATTGGCATTCCTTTGGCTACTGTGAAGTTATATGTTGTATTTCCAAATTTATCAACAATGTATACTTGAAAATCCCAAGCATAATTCTTATCTATGCTTACACTCGTTTCTACATTATTACTAAATGATACATAACTTCCCCAAGTGGATGTATTCGTTTTCTTATATCTATACTTTAATTCTGTTATCGCATTTTTTGAATTAACACTTGATATAGTTACCTGTGCTTTTATCTTTGTTGTATTTTCATAATTGTTTACCCTTCCTGCTTTTATAATAGCTGTTGGATTTACCCAATCTAATATTGTAATAGTTTTAGTTACTGTGGTTGCATTTCCTCTACTATCAATTACTTTAACTGATACTGAGGTATTGCTTCCGAGATTTATTACACCATAGTCTATTGTTGATCCTGTTGTTTTAGTTTGAGTGCTTCCATTAAAGGTTATCTCATATCTACTAATAGTAGCTGAGTTCTTGGCTGTCGCATTTGTGAAAACAACTCTTAATGTTGATTTGTTTCTAACTATATGTTGATTGTTTCCTGTTATTGCCACAACTGTACTATTGGTATCTTGATATGTTACCTGTGAGCTATTAAATGTTGGATTTGAGTTAGTTACTTTAGCCGTAAATCCAATACTTTTTGTTCCTATCAAAGTGCTTCCACTATATGTATCTACATATATTGTTCCGATGCCACTATTTGCTGAAGGTACCTGTGCATACAAACTTGAAGCATCACTACTGGTACTCCAGGTTGCACTATTGGTTACTCCTGTTGCTAATGTTTTAATCCAACTTCCGAATGCAATCCTAATTGTATGTGTAAAACTTGATGAAAATCTATTAGTGTTAATAGTTATTGAATCTCCTATATTAAAACTCGAATTTGACAATGTTGGTACTGATGCTCTGGCTATTGTTGGTAGATTAAAGTTACCTGTATCTAGATCTGCATTTTTAGACATATATGGATATGATGATAATGATGTATCATGTCTGAATGTTGTTCTTACATTTATTACCTGTGTTCCATCATCTTTATGATTAATTGTTCCAGACCAAGATCCAAATTGTTTCCACACTCCTGCCTGGTTTTGTGGAAGTTCTTTTATTGCTGTATAACCTAAATCTGTCCAGGATCCATTATTTATACTTAGATAGTTTCTAAGTTTAGGAGAAGTAAATTTATACCATCCTGCACTAGCTTTCTGTGTAGCATAAAATCTTTTAATTGTTATGGTCGAAGTATTGTTTTCTATTGATTGACTATCTAGCCATATCTCAACCTTCATCTTATACCAATCTGAGTATGATCCTGCATCAATATTTGTTAATGTGGCTTCTTTAATTAATGTCGACATAATATTACCTCCTATACTAATGCAACAAATCCAATACCAACATTATCTCCGGTGGATATTGAAACTATTCTCAATTTACTAGCTATTGTTATTTCTTCTTCTACTACTGATTTTTTCATATGGAACTCATCTCCATTCATCCAGAATATTTTATTGTTCTGAGAATCATATCCTGCGAATTCATCTGGATTTATAATTACTCGGCTTCCATCTGTTCCATATATGCATATACCATTTTCATCGAATGTTCCGATTAAGACATTGGCAACATTGTATATTTCTATTCTTCCGGCTTCATTAACTCTAGCTCCTACTTTAAATGTTCCACCTTTAACAAGTGATGCTGTCATATTTATTACATTAATGTTTTGCATATCAAGTGTTCCATCAATTAACCATGCTGATGAGAAGGTTCCATTGATTCCTGTGTTTGAAAATCCAATTCCTTCTGCATTTATCATCATTACATTAGTAGCAGTTTCTTTTGGTAACCTATCCACAACAAGTATTCTATTGCCTTCATATATTACATAGCTATCTCCAAGTTTTCCCCAGATTTTAGAAGTAGCTGAATTTAGTTCATCTTCTAATTTTACTTTTACCACTTCATTTGCCTGAGTGATTTCCTCGATGGTGTCACTATTTATTTTCTTAATTAAATCTTTTAATTTTGAAGTAAAGTTTCCGAACTCAACTTCTATATACTTATCTCTTATGCAGTCATATCTTAGTGCTATAACATTTGTATTAATGTTGATTCCAAGTTTTTCATGCTCTACAACGATTACATCTCCTAAATCTACAACTCCATTAATTTCTGCTTTAACTTTGTAGTTGCATTTGAAGTATTGATTTTCAACTAAGTATGACGTAGCCTGTCTTCTTAAATCTTGAATTAGAGCTGTTGTATATGCTTCTTCATCAAGGTTTCCTTCTTCATCTTTATATGCTTCTGGATCAATATCCTGATCAAATTTAATAACTTTAGTATATGGAACATCGTATTGAATATCTGATTCTAGGTATATTTCAGGTAGTGTAATTCCATCATATCCTACCGGTAACATTTTAGTTACTACATCATCCCAATTCTCTTTGGCTTCTATTTCTTTAGAGTTTTTACCATACTTTATTGTTATTCCTCTATCTTGGCCTAGTCTATCCATTATTCCTATTGTCCAATTATCTCTATAGATATGTCCATTCCATTTTTCCACTAATACTGCTATTGCTTCCTCTAGACTTTTTCTAACTATTCTTACAGAGTTTAATCTATTAATATTTGAAATAGTATTAAAAGGAGTAGCAGAATCACATGCATTATTAATGTGGTCTAGGGCATCATTACAATCTTTCGTATCCACATATGAATTGACAATTACATACTTAGAGGAATCCTTCCATAAATGATTTCCTCGTACTATGATTCTATTATTTCTTCTTTTTGGATTTGTAAGTCTGAAGCCCTGTTCTCCCCATCTAGTATTAGCTCTAATTATCATCCCTTCTTCTAGATAATCTTTATCTTCAATTTTAGATTCAATATCTATGTAGTATTCTCCATTATCTTCTATATAAACTTCTGCTTTTAATGGATGTAATATCTTCAAGCCATTATGATTAAAAAGTGTTTCTGTTGAATCATATACTTTTATCATTACAACCACCTACTTTTTGGTTGCACTTTTATTCTTGTTAATGATCCTGTCCAACTTATAATATTTAAACCTGAAGAAAAAACAGGAAACTCTCCTGTCATATTTCTATTCTTATATTCTCCATTTAAGTATGCTTCTTCTTCGGTACTATCAATTATTACTTCTGATTCTCCTTCTGGGAATGTGTATTCGAATACTACTACATTATTAACTTTTAATTCTATCGTTCCAGATCCATATAGTGTGATTACCGGTTTTGACTTTTCTATTCCCTGGTTATTAACTCCTATTGATGTTTCAGATCCAATAGTTAGATCTATTTCTGCTTCATCTTTTAAATATTTAAATGGCTGTGTATAAAACTTAACTACAGCTTTTTTAAATCTAAGCAATTTTTCATAATCTACTTTATCCAGGATATTGCACTTGTATACTTTATCCGGCTCATTAGACATTACCAATTCTCCGGATCCGGTGAAGTATTCTATTACTTCATCTATATCATAGTTTCTGGTTAATCCTATTCTTATATTTTTTACATAACTTTCGTATCCTAATTCTTCAATGATATCTCCATCACGACCATCTATTTTTGTAATTGTGGTCTTCATTTTGGGTTTTGTTATAGGTGGCAATTCACATATGATTAAACCATCAATTGTATCGCTATTTATTCCATTCCAATTTATACTTAACATTATGAATACACCACCTTTTCTACATTATCAATTACTAATTCTCCAAATGTCTGGTCAAATGCTTTGAATGTCATTCCATCTAATGCTTCTCTAAAAGCATCTACTAACACATCTTTTGAATAAGTATTTCCTTCTATATTTAATCCATCGTAATTTGTATTTACACCTACATCAAAATCTTTAGGAATTGCATCTTCCATCATGCCAGATACATTATCCATTTCTTTTTCAAATCCTTCTCCAATACCTAATGCTAAATTGGTACCAATTTCATCTCTAAATACTTTTGATGGTGAACTAATTCCGAATATTGATTTGATTCCATTTAATATAGATTTACCAAATCCTTTAATTTTATCAAGTACCCAATTCTTAGCATTATTGATACCATTCCATAATCCCTGTACCAAATTTTTTCCTACATCCAACATACCGGATATTCCTTTTGTTATTCCTTCTTTTACTTTTCCAAGTAATTCTCCACCGATAGAGACCATCTTACTAAAATAATTTTTTATACCATTTAGTAATGATGTGATAATTTGTGGGATTTTAGATAACAACTGAGGAATTGCCTTTATTAATCCTTCTGCTAGTTTTACTATTAATGTGATACCCATTTCTAATAGTTTTGGTAGATTATTAATAATAGTATTTATTAGTTTATCTATTATGATTGGTATTTTATCTATAAGTATTGGTATCGCTTGAATTAATCCCTCTGCTAGGCCAATTATCAATTGTATTCCAGCATCTAAGATTAAATCTATGTTATTTATTAATGTTTCTACCATTAACATTACAGCTTCAACTATTTGTGGTATCAATGTTGGTAATGCCTGGGCTATTCCGGTTATCAATGATACAATTACTTGGATTCCAGCTTGAAGTATTTGTGGTAACATCTGAATAAGTGCATTTAGTATTGTAGTTATCATTTGGTTGACCGTAGCCATTAGATTTCCTATGTTGTTAGTTATTCCTGATACTAAATTTTGAATTAAATTAACACCAATTTCTAATACCTGTGGAAGTAATGTATCTGCTAGGCCTAATATCAAATCTACTAATCCATCCATAACAACTTCTATTCTTGGAACAATATTATCTGCAAATGTCATGATGCTATCAACAAGGTTTCCTATTAAAGTTTCAAAATTAGCATTATCATCTGCTATTCCTGTAAGTAAATTCTGCCATGCTGATTTCATCGAACTTAAGGATCCTGATATAGTTGTACTTGCTTCTTTTGAGGTTGTTCCTGTGATTCCAAGTTCTCCCTGGATTACATGAATAGCTTGATATACATCATTTAAATTCTTTATGTCGTATTTTACTCCACTTATTTTTGTGGCATCTTTAAGTAATCTTTCCATCTCGGTTTTCGTACCACCATATCCAAGCTTTAAGTTATCAAGCATTGTATAGTTCTGTTTTGCGAATCCCTGATATGCTGATTGGATCATAGACATACTTGTACCCATTTTATTTGCATTATCAGCCATGTCTATTACGGCCATGTTACCAACTTCAGCAACTTTAGCTGTATCTCCATTTAAGGATTGTAATAAACTTGCACTAAATGAAGTGATTGTTTCCATGTACTCATTAGCACTTAATCCAGCTGTTTTATATGATTGATTAGCATATTCTTCAACTACATTAGCACTATCTTTAAATAAAGTTTCTACTCCACCTATCAACTGCTCATAATCTGCATAGTTTTTTATGGCTTCTTTTCCTATGTTTACTAATCCACTAGCTACACTTTTCATAGCACTTGCTAATCCTTTGATTCCTGCTATGATTCCTTCGCTTATAAGATTTCCTTTTATCAAATCTCCTAAGGTTATGGTTTCTCTACCTGCATCTTTTTCAGAATCTTTAAAATCATCTACAGAATCAGATGCTTCATCCATTCCTTTTTCTGTTTTATCTAGCATTTCGTTATTACTATTTAATTCATTAGTTAATTTAACGACATCTGCTTCTGCATTGTTTAATTGAGTCTGATATTTATTTATAGATATCTTATTTTTCTCATATTGTGCTTCGCCATTAGCTAATTCTTCAGATAAACTAGCTACCACTTTTTCTTGGGCTTTTATTTCTTCTGATGTTGCTGATGTACTAGACTTTAATTCTTCCAATTTTTTCTTTTCGTTTTCCAGCTTAACCATTAATTCCATGATACTGGCTCCATTTTTATCTTGCTGTGTTTTAAAGTCTTCTAATGCAGATCTGTAAACATCTACCTTCTTTTTTCCTTCTTCTATTTGTTTATTTAAAACATTATTACGAGAAGTTAATGCTTCAATAGACTTATCATTTGAATTATATTGTGCAGATACCAGCTTCATTTCACTAGCCATAACTGTTAGATTACTTGTTATTGTTTTTAATGCTCTGGTATATTCACTTTCTCCTGTCAGTTTTATTGATCCACCGAATGATCCTGCCATATGTTACCTCCTTCCTACTTTATCCATTCCTCATCTTCCATTACTAATTCCTCTAATCTTTGATAACTTACTTGTTTTAGAGTAAAGTCATAATAGTTTTGGTAATGGTAGTATAAATTTTTAAATGTTCGGTAGGTTAACCTTCCGACTTCTTTTCTTGGTATTCCCAATAGTTTTGTTCCTACAAATAAAATCCACGAGAAATCTATCTGTTCGGATTCATCCTCGTGGACTATATGTTTTTTGGGTGTTCATCTTTAACACTTTCTGTAATAGCTTTATTTAATTCTTTAGCTGATTCTTGAATTCCAGCTTTAGTAATAATTCTTCCTACTTGCTTTAATGTTAAAAATGGCTTTGATGTATTGTTTTCTTCATTTTCCATATCTATGGCTTCATTAATCATTTCACAAAAACCATATATTAATGCTTTCGCATTTGGCTCCCCATTTTTGCTATCTGTTAGCTTTCCCCATTTTTGTACACTTCCATATTTTGCTTGTATTGATTCCATTACATTCAAGTTAAATACTAATGTGTACTTTTTATCATCAACTTCAAAATCAAATTTATAATCTTTCATTTAATTTCTCCTATGGTGTTGGTTTAGCTAACAATCCTTCTAGGTATGTAATAGCTTCGTTATAGGTATCAAATGTTTTTGTTCTAGACCATGATCCATCAGATAATTTTAAGACTGTGCCTTCTAATGAAGTAGTAGAAAATTCTACACTTTCTCCTTTAGTTTTTTCATCTGGCAATGCATCTTTGAACTTTACTTTATTTAAGAACTCAACTTTATATTTGTATGCTCCGTTTACTACTTTAGTGATAATTCTACCAAATCCAACATATGGTGCTACATCAGAATCTTTTCTAATTATTTCTCCATCTTGAGATATTTCATGCCCTGTTAAATTAGACATTGTAGTATCATCATCTTCATCTACTGTGATTGATACAGTTCCTTTTTTTACTGTGTAATCACTTTCTGCTAATCCATCATCAGCATATAATTCTGCTGAGTTTAGATCTAATGAAACTTTGCAATCGACAGCTTTACCTAATTGTAATGCTCCATCGTATGTTTCGGTTTCTTCATCTAATATTCCATATCTAAAATATTTTAATCCTATTCTTGCCATATTTATCGCATCCTTTCTTTTTCATATTCTATGGTCTTATGGTATAGTCCTGTATCTTCTTCATACATATCTGGACTACATCCTGTTCTTATGAACTCATTGTTTTCCATTATGATTTGTATTGCATCTTGTATCGCTAAATAATTACCATCGCTATAGATATCTATATCAACTGATATGACACTTCCAATTTCTTTATCTTCTCCGAATAGCTGTGGATCATCATCAGTAAATGTATAAGTTACATATGTTTTGCTATTTCCTTTATATTTAATAAACTCCACTGGGATTTTTATTCCATCGACAGAGAAGTTATCAAAAATAGTTTTTAATAGTTTATATTCATTCATTTTATATACCTTTCCTGAACTTTAAGCATTGCATCAGTTATGCCTGATGTATCTTTAAAAGCTTTTCTCATAAAAGGTTTCTTTTTTTCTCCTCGGCTAGTTCCGTATTCACGAGCTAATGCTTTTAATGGTATTGGTACCTTATCATCATCGTATCCGTAAAAACCGACTTTGGTATTAATAGCATCATCGCTTTTGGTTTTATAAGACTTAGTTACTTTTAAACCTTTTTCTAGACTCTTGGTAGTTTTAAAACTTTTTTTCATATTACTTTGAATGTTTCTATATACTACTTGAGCTCCAGCTTTTGTCATTTCCATCATCATTCCTTCTGCATTGTCAGAAAGTTTATTTAATGATCCAACTACTTCGGTTGGTAATTCAAGACTAAATCCTGCCACTACTTAGTCACTTCCTTAGCTTGTATTTCTAATTCGATATTTTCTTCATCGATATTATTTAAATACTCTATGGTGTATGTCTTAGAATTAAATTCTATTAACATATCTCTGGTTATAAGTGTTTTAGGATATCGTATTGTGAAATTGGTATATGCTTTTTCAAAATCAGAATTATTGGCTATTAAAGTAAAACCTTTTGTGGTCTTAACTTTAGCCCAGGTAGTAAGAAGAAGAGTCTTAGTGGAAGTTTTAAATCCACTATCATCTTCTCCTGGTGCTACTTGATATATAGATATCTTTTTATTGTATTTACCTGGATCTAGCATATGTTGTTTACGGAGTGCATTCCAAGTATGTTTTCTACAACATGATTCAAATTTGTTTTATCAACATATAAGGATCTGTTGTCATACATGTCTTGGCATAAAATAAAAATGACTATTACAAAGTCATCAAATTCATCCAAGTCTTCTACTCCTGTATTATCCTTTACAAATGCTTTAGCAATACCAATCAATTTGGTTAACAAGTTTTGTTCTTCTTGGCTGACTTCTGTTAATCTGATATAGTCAGCTATATCATTATAAGTAATATCGCTTACTTTCATTAGTGTTTCCTCCTATCTTTGAGGTTTGCCTGAACAACTAATTATTCGTATTAATTAGAACCTGTTTTACATACAAGTTTTGAAATCTTTTGAGCATCTTCTACTTTAGCATCAAATTCCATCCAAGCTACAACACCAACAGCATGTTGATCTGCATATTTTTCTCTTAGGACTTCGATTTCTAATTCTTCTACGAACTTAGTAGCAAGACCTGACATATCTCCATAATAGATAACTGTCTTTCCAGATCCAATATTATCCATATTGTCTGATTCATAAACAGGTTTTCCTAGCAATGTATATCCGAAGTCATTAGTGATATCATCTTGTAATAGATATCTTCCGTTTTCATCTTTTAATAATGCTATTGCTGTTAATGTTTCAGGACTCATGATCCAAATTGCATTCTTTTGGAATCTTTGTTTTACTTTTCTTTTAGTTTTAATAACTTCATCAGCTGTAATTCCTGTTGCACTAGCAGTTGTTACTGATAATGTTACTCCGGCTTTTAATCCTGCTACTTTATTTGCAGTACCATTAATTAATTCGCCTTCTACGAATACAGCAATAGATTCAGCCATTATGTTAATAACTTCTTGAACGATATTGAAGTCACTATTATTTACTAATGATTTAGAAATCTTAGCTAATGCTCCTGCTAAGTATCCTGTTAATTCAATATTAGCGAATGATCCGATATTACTTTCTAATGATACAAATTCAGTAGCATATGCCATGTTAACTTTTGCACTATTAGTTTCTGAGTAATATGGTATTTCTAATTTTCCTTTTACATTGTACTTAGTAGATTTTTCTAATAATGGTGAAATATCATAAACTTTCTTGATAATTTTCTTAGCAATTGTTTCTG
>ERZ780157.3623-NODE-3623-length-12758-cov-3.334252_pt1 | contig 12758 bp, 21 predicted proteins | sample MGYA00511169_ERZ780157 | MGnify/ENA primary metagenome ERZ780157 (study PRJEB29588, sample SAMEA1965149) | human gut metagenome | biome: human gut; feature: human-associated habitat; material: faeces | place: Denmark | collected 2008/2010 ... | reverse complement strand
TGTTCTTGCGGTTCTGATACTCCGCGTCCTGCTCCTGAATGTGGGCGGAGTCCTGTAACATGATATCCAGCAGGTCGGCGGTGAGCTTGTACAGCTGGTTGGGGAAGCAGAACAGGTGGCCCTCCGTCGGGACCTTGAACACGTTGCGCAGGTACGCCGCGCCGCCGGGACGCTGGTACGGGTGCAGATCGGGCACCTTGTGGTGGTGATTGCAGGCGTAGTAGTACGGAAGGTACACCAGCTTGTCCTCGTAGTGCTTGCTGAAGTGCGGCGGCGACACCATGAAGTCCTGCTGGTTGAAGTCGATCCACGGCACGCTCATCTGGCCCGGGAAGCCCAGGTAGTTCGCCTGGATCACGCTGGGCCGCTGCGCGAGGACGGGCTGCTCGCCGTTCTGTGTGTAGCCGGAGAGGTCAATCAGCACGTCGAGATCGAGTGCGTGGAGGATGGCTGCCTTTTCGTCCTCCGACTCGTGGATGATGGAGAGGAGGCGAAGCGGGCGGTTGGCGTTGTGGACGGATTTCTTCAGGTCGAACACGTCGCGCTTCTTCTTGTACAGCGAGGCGTCGATGATGTTCTTCGCCTCCACGCCCAGCTCCTCGTTCACCACCGTCACGTTCGCGACGTTGGTGGACGCCGTGTTGATCAGAATCACCTCGCAGCCCTACGGGTGAGAGAGCGTGAGTGTGGGTACGCGCAGGTAGCGGAAGGCGGTGCGCATCAGATGCATCATGGGATGGTTGTAGTACACGTCGCCCGACACCAGACCCACGCGCAGTACGTCGCGGTGAACGCGGTCTAGAGATGATGATGTGTGTGGAGAACCACCCTTCACGGGAGCGTGTTGGTACTTGAACTTGTCGCGGGCGTAGATGTACTCGCCGAACATGTGATTCACCTTCGTCTGCTCCTCCATCGGTGCGAACACGCTCGCGCGGATCGGCGCCAGCGGCGGCATCACGCCCGTGCGCGCGATCGCCATGTACTTGTCGAACTGGTTGTCGAACGCGCGCAGCGCCTCGCGCTTCAGCGGCACCAGACGCTTCAGAGCAGAGATGTACTGCTTGATGTGATAGTAGTTAAAGAGCTGTTTGATGTTCGTCGGGAACATGGCCACCACCTGCTCCAGCGCGCGCATGCCGCCGTGGTGGTCGGGCGGCGAGAGCGCCACGTAGTTGTCGTAGAGCGAGGTGAAGAGGTCGATGATGTTGACTTCGAGGCGATTTCCGCGCTTCACCAGACTAACCGCCTTCTCGATGACGAGGATGGCGGTGGTGTGCTCCTCCATCTTCTCGTACACACGACCCATCATGTAGTAGCACTCGGACATGGAGGGGTAGGTGGCGAGCACCTGCTGAAATGCTGCTAATGATTCGGCGAACTGGTTCTGGTTGAAGAGCGCTACCGCGTTGTTGAATCTAGAAGTGAGGTTAGGCTATACAGAATGACAGTAATCCCTCCTTCGGAGGCAGAGCGCGATGGCGATGATTGTTCATCTGCTTCATCCGCCTCGTGTCTTCGATGGCTTCGTAGCATGTAACTGCATGTGATGGACACAATAGGTGACTACATAAGCTGTTGTAGAAGCAATCGTCCGAAATCTGGGAGGGACGGACCGCGTTCAGCACCTTCTCCGCCTCCTCGCACGCACCAGTCTATGTGTCACCAGTGTGGGAAGAGAAAACCCAGGAGAGCGTGAGACCGTAGTAGTACGCCGCCTTTTCGTTTTTCGCGTCCGATTTGTACAGGTCGGAGAATCTACGGTGAAGAGAAAGCAGAAAGAATGCATCGTTTTCGCCGTTTTGATATCGCCGTAATCAAACAGAAAGACGCCGTAGTTGAGGACGTTCTCGTTGGAGGGATCCAGTGAAGAGCACTTCTTCATCGGGAAGGCGCCCTTCTTGAAATCGCGTTGGGACTGGTAGTACTTTCCCATGATGCACCACGGTTTCGCTTCATTCGGCTTCAGTCTACGCGTTACTGTATGAAAAGAGGAGGACTCTGTCGCCCGTGTCAAAAGCTTGATTGCATCTGCTTTCGACTTGATGTCTTTGTTCTTCAGGATTGCCACTCCCTTCTTGAGTGCCACCTTGTACTTTTTATCGTTCTCTAGTCGATGAGATGGTAAAGAAGGGGCAAACGAGCTGGATTCGATGCACTTCCGTACACCGTGACGATGAAAAAGGTGAAGAGGGTAACGAGAAGAGGCAGGGAGTGACGCATCTTGCGAAAATGAGAAAAAGGGGTAAGCGCAAGAATTAGTGTGCACGGTGGGTGAATTGAATGGGAGTGTTGCTGTTGTTGTTGTGAGAGAGGTGTGGGTGTTTCGGGTGTGAAAGGAGTTGTTTGTGGTGGATGGAGAAGGGATGTGTGTTTCTTGGGGTTATTGGGTTTGTGTTGTTGTGTTTTATTGGAGGTGTGAGTATTGAGAGGAATCTCTTCTTGTGTGATGATTTGGGTCGTTTGGAGTTATTTGGAGTTGAACATAGTTGAATTGGGATAACGATATCGTGATGGGAATATGAAATGACGTATTTCAATCACACAGATGGGATTACCGTTTCAACGGGATTGGCTGTGTGTAATGGCTTTTCCAATTCATTATGTTGAATGGTTTTGTTCCCCCATTGAATCCTGTGAGTGAAGATCTTGTCAGATAAGCGTCATCTTCAGTTAACTCAAATCATCGGCAGTATTCCATTTCTTCAAATTGAATTCGATGTCGATCAACCCTGTAAACCATGACCAACCGGATAGGAAGGAAGATGAGGTGATGAGCAGCGCATCCTCTCAAAACCAGAATGAGTGTGTTGTAACAAAGGCAGAGGAGTGGGGCACGCTTCCTATGAATGCAAAGTCAATCACAGTGAAGGCGTGCGACGACTACCAGAATGAAGTGTTGGATTTGTCTCGTTTTGCAGAGTTGGAGACGCTGAAGATTGGCGATGGGTGTTTCAACTATGTGAGCAAAGTGAGTGTGGTGGGACTGAAGAAGCTGAAGTATGTGGTGATTGGTGAGAAGAGCTTCCAGAATGAGAGCAACGACAGTGAGTTGATCGTGAGTGACTGTCCTGAACTGGTTTCGTTGAGTGTGGACAGTCAATCGTTCAAGGGGTTCAAAGGCTTCAAAGTGAGTGAATTAACGGCGCTGAAAACAATAACAGTCGGAAACGACTGCTTCAAAGAATGCAATATGCTATTGAAAGACTTGAAGAGCATTGAATCGCTCTGGATTGGCGTGAACAGCTTCGAGAAGAGTCGTCACACGGTCATCGAGAGTGAGCATTCAGCATCCTAATAACGCTCAGACTGTCCAAAACTGATGAAGATCATTCTGGAAACCGGCGCGTTGCGAGGCGTGAACAGCGAGCATTGTGACGTGGTGTTGAGAAGTGACAACTCCACAACGCACTCATGAATAGACCTGCCCGAACTGTTCAAGCTGGAGAAGGGAGAAGGCTGCTTTGAGAACGGCAAAATGACCATTGAGAGTGAGTCACGAGAAGCAGAATCATCGCTAGATTGCCCCGAGCTCAGAGAGACGAAGAAGAAGGAATCGGGGAAGGAGAGTTGGTTCAAGAAGAACCTGAAGTGGGTTTTGATTGGGTGCGTCGTGGCGATCGTCCTGTTCGTGGTCATTCTGGTACTCATTCTGCTAAACTCAGAAGAGAAAGCGCCGTTCGTGCGAAGACAGTTCAAGGAGTGCTGGAGCGACGAGCTGATCTGGAACGACATCACGGAGCTCACTATTCCCAGCAATGTGTGCAACGAGGAGACGGTGACGGGGTTGGATTTGAGGAATTACCCCAAACTGAAGTCCGTCGTCATCGGCAATCAGTCATTCATGTATGCGCGTCAGGTGATCACGATGGGGCTGAGAGACTTGGAGAGAATGGATATTGGATTCAGCAGTTTCACCAAGCACCCGGGCAGTCCCAGTAGCGAGGAGGGTCTCTTCCATGTCAGTCATTGCCCCAGCCTGAAGAAGATACGAGTGAGACGAAACACCTTCTCCGATTACGATCAATGTGTGATTGTGGCTCTGCTGTCGTTGGAAGAGGTTGACATTGGCGCGATGGGGGAGTGGAGCTACAACTTCTACGGAGCGAAGCTGGATATGATTGGTACGCTAGCCGATGGAGAGTTAGGACTAGAGTTGCCTGCGCTCAAGACAATCAACTTTGGGCAGCGGTCATTCCATGACAGCCCGTACATGATCCTTCAAAGTGACTTCTGCTCCCTTGGGTGATTGCGTAGACTTGCCCAGCCTGGAGACCATTGTCTTCGCCAGGGATGCTTTCTGGTTTTCGCTGGATAGGAGCGAGCTGATTATGTCGAGTGGCTTCGGCTTGTTTGAGTAAACGAATAGACTTGACCAGTCTTTATTCCATCACCACGCCGTTTGAGAGTGGCACCTTCATGAACGTTCGTCACGTCACTCTTGAAAGTGGCTTTTCCTGATGGAAATGAGGCGTAGACATGCCCAAGCTCGTCATGGTGTCCGTTCCCAGGGCATTCAGTCATATGACTGACTATACCATCACGGGGGTGCGTGCTTCGCGTCTCTCTCACGAATAGACATCGGGGCTCTTGCCGACTATTTCCACTTCAAGAGTAGTTCAGACGAGTGTTTTTCTTTGTTTTACATAGAATGTAATGCGTTCTTCTAGTGTGTGTGAATCCCCACTCCCCCAACAATTTGAATCCACGTTCTTCTGTCGATACGCACTTCAAAAGAAGCATTCTCGTTCACTCCTCTTTGTGTATTACGCGACAGCATACCAACTGAGATGTCTCGCTTTGAATTGCTCTCAGAAGAGAGAGTCCTTGCTTCTCCCTCGTCAAAGGACGGAATCTCCCCCAAGGAAGAGAATGACCTGCGGACATCGTCCTGCGTCTTCATTCGCACCCTCTGCAAATCTCTGGACTTATATCCTTGCTCATCGCTATACTCCCTCGTTTCCTTCATAGTGAACAAAATCATACGTCGTTTATACCGCCTGCGTCTTCTTTCAACGCTTTTACAGTGTTCAGTCCTACAAATCGCACGATCGTTTTGTACGCTTCGATGGGCACGCTAACGGTTAGATTATTGCGGCGGGATGCTGCTTCCTCGCTGCCAAAGTGGAGGAGAGCTTTCGCAAACCAGAGGAAATCGCTAGTCAGTTTTGCGTGCTCCAGCAGAATCGCGACGCGGACGCCATTGCTGTAGTTTCCTTTCCTTCGTGCATGATGCGTTTTAGGACATCAAAATGAAGATTCTGCTAGCTGAACGCATTATTCTGAACGTGCTGTCCTTTGACCTCATCGTGGAGCAGCCGTACAACACGATGATGACAATCGCACAGGAGCTGCATAGTCGTTTATCGTTCCTCCTCTCATGTGTAGTCGGCGAGAAGCAGCTTCAAGCGGCGTGGCGCTTCACGAACGATTCGTGGGATTGAGTCTTCATCATCACCCGTAGTGTGCTCACGACGGTCGCCATTCAGTACACGGAGGGGACGATCGCGGCGGCGTGCATTTATCTGTCCATCACGGGATATAATGTGATGCCTATCGAGCAAGCGATGCCCGTCCTGCTTTCCGCGAGTGGCGCCGACGAGACGCAGTTGATGAGCTGCGTGCATACGCTGAAAGCGTTGTATCATGACTTTGATCAGTTGTTCCAGTGGGTTGTTTGTTGTTATGTCGTGTTTTTGAGAGTGATAGTTGTCGGTTGTCGGTTTAGTAAACGACAGTTGTTTGAAAGAACGACAGTTGAAACACCGCTTATCCCAACAAAGACCCCAATAACAAGAACTATCCCTCACAAATGCTACAATCTGCGGAGAATCCTTCACCAGGTCGCACTTCAAGTCCACCAGCACAATCTCCATCAACTCAAACACCAGCTTTCCGCACGCCATCGGAATGACCGTGATCTCCTTCACCATCTCGCTGTTCCCCAGAACCCTCTCCTCGCTCTTCAACACGCCGCCCACCACCCACCGCTTGTCGCGACGAATCTGCATCGCCACGCGCTGCGACGCCGACGACTGGTTCTTGATCGTGATCACCACACGCTGCGGCACTCCCTTCGTCATCGTCGTTGGGTAATCGAAGGCGACCACGACGGGAGGAGGCATCACACGCACGGGCGACAGCGCAACGGTGAGTGTGTTCGGCTCTCTGTCGAACCTAGTGAGTGAGGTGATATGGGAGACTCTACAGCGTGTAGCCCAGATTGAGGCGAAGTGGCTGGTTCCACCCCACGGGCAGACGCGTGCGCAGACGCCAGAAAGCCGTCTGGTCTGCGTGGAAGACGCTGGCGTCGGGTTGTGCGGTGAGTTGCGCGGCGATGGGCGACGACGACGCGTCGATGAGTGTTGGAGGGCTGAACTGAACCGATGATATGAGAACGTGGACGGAGCACTCGATCGAGAATCCGTACTCTCCGAAGACGGGAATGGCTGTGGAGTCACTGGATTCGTCGCGTGTGTTGGAGATGACGCGTGTGGTGAATGTGAAGGGCTGCTTGATGTGGAGTTTCAATTCCTTCTTCTCTTCTTTCAACTCAGTATCCTCACAACACTCCTTCAACACAACGCCCACACAACGCTCCTCCTGCGACGACACCAACCAACGCTCGTCTGTCAAATCCACTCTCAGACACACCACGCCCTCCTTCTCCTCCAGCACACAACACTCCTTCAGCTCGTCATCGCAACGCAACACCACCACCTCGTCCTTTTCCTTCTCCACACCATACTCGAACTCGTTCACCGTCCCCGCGATACACTCCTCTTCCAACGGCATATTGATGTGTGATCGCGGCTTCTCCGCCACGCGCAGCTGCGAGAGAGAGTGGTGCGTGACGCAGAGACGAGAAGCGTGAAGCGAGGACAGCGACGGGCACAGCGGCATCGACAACCGCGGGAATTCCTCAATCTCGAGCGCGACGGAAGGAAGCACTCGAAGACAGGAGACGGGAAGCGACAACTCCATCACGGATTCCTGGTTTGGCAGGAGTTGAACGGGACAGGGCACGGAGAGGGAGGCGTTGATCGTGATGGTTGAAACGGTCACAGGAGCAGGAAACGAACTAGGCGTTACTCACCCCCCACACCCCAACTTCTTCACTACAAGCTCGCACGCCACATCCGCGTCGCTCCACACACGCGTCTCTCGCGTCATCACGCACCACAGGAACGGAAGACGCACCTACGATTCACCCTTCACACCATTCCACACAACTCGCTTCTCCTCGTCCGACACGCGGTCCCACAACGACCGCACCGTTTTGAACAGACGCTCCTTCAGCGACGAAGCGACGCCGAGCGGTTCACAGCACAGGAAGACGAGCAATTCCAGGAGAGTGGCTTCTTCGTGGAACTGGAGAGCGCAGCTGGCGGCCACGACGGTACACATGCGAGCAATGTGATAGAAGCCCTGATCGAACGCGCGGTACATCACGCACTTCAACTCGTTCATGCCCTAACCATAAGTCTCCTTGTTCTGTGGTACGGAAGTGTCGTGCAGTTGCAACACCGCATCGATTTGCGAGAAGACCGAAAACGGCTCTTCTTCTGGAATGGCAAAAACTGTGCTGTTTTGGAGCGACTCCAGATACAGGGTTCGGAAATCGGTCTTCACAATCACTCTCTCTTGCAGCCCTTACCTGAATCTCGTACACCTCGCAGTACTCCTTCTCCGACGCGAAGTCCGCGAATTGGAGGAAGGACACGGAGAGAGAGGCGTCCGGCGTGGGCGCAGCCAGCACGGATTCGAGGTGGATCGCGTACGCCTCGCGCAAATAGAAGGTGTGCAGTGCGTAGCACTTCTTGATCATCAAGGGAGTTTCGCTCTTCTCGGATGACTGCACGACCTGCGCGTACTGCTCGATGATGAACTGGTACTGCAGCGCCTTCCACAGCGCGAACAGCGCGCTCTGAGGGTGACGCGTCTGGCAATACACTCACTTGGTCCTCGTACAGCAACGACGACAGCGCGTACACGCAGCCCGTGATCTTGCGGAAGAGCGGGACGAGGGCCTTGCTGCCCTGGAGGAGGAGGTTGTAGAGAATGATCTTGTAGTTGACGATGGACAAAATCTGCCTGATTTCTTCGTTGTTGCGACTCGCGATCTAGCCGTGAGAGAGGAGGAGAAGAAGCACATCGCCGAACAGCGTCAGACAGAAGTCCTGCACTCGCGAGTAGTACTCCAGACAATTCGTGTAGGTGTATGTGAGGTTGCTGTCTTGGAGCGTGAGACTCGAGAGGCATTCATTGAAGAAGCTCATCTTGAGCATCATCCGAATGACTTTCTCTATTCCTTACGACTCTAATGAGATGATACCAGGAGGAATCTCCGCCTGGAACGTGCGCATGTCGGAATCGAGCATATCCAGTCGCTGCGAGTAGTAATCAAAGCAGGTTCGACGGACTTCCCGTTTCATTTCCTTTACGCCACTAAACGAGGAGCCAATGAGTTCCTCCTCGTAGAACAGGTAGGACATGATATCCTCCTTCAAGATGGAATTCAAGCTAGAGGAAATGACATACTTTGAGGATTACTCTCGAATAAGCGTGTCTTCACGCACCCCTCCTTGCGATGACGCGTTCCGGCTTCCCGAGCACACGAATACGGATATGTATCTCGTAGCACTGTTCTCGTAGCACGATTTCACCTGCTGCAAACGCTGCGTGATGGAGGACAGCCACGCATTGCGGTCCCTTGCCAGTTTGTCTGTATCCACACTTACACAGAAGATGCAAATCGCAGGACGGTAGTGGGAATGCTTCTGATACCACGCGCCTTTCATAATCCGCTGCGACTCGTCTTTGTTCTGTTCCTTCATTTGCGCTAGCATCGTACTGCTTCTGGCATCCAGGAATTCGATATTGTAGCGCTCCGAACCATCTCGGAAGAAGCGATCCGCCAGAAAGACGCCGAGACTCGAATCTCCCGAAAAGACGATGAGCGGTGCCGATATCCTGGTGATATCACTGGGAAGAGGAGGTATCATGGATGCTACGGATGACGAAGGGTGCAGGGGAATGGATACTTCACGGATGGTAGGAATTCAAGAAGAAACGATACGCTCTGTGGGAAAGAATGACCATCCCACGGATTCAACCCCACGGTGGTGAAAAACCACACTCTTTCCGTCAGAATTGGGAATTCGGCAACGAGCGATGAGTCAAATCCGAATAACCGACAAACGTCTTATTCCGCAGATCAAGGAGTATTTGGAGCAGTCCGTTGGCTCGTTGGTGACGGAGAGCAGCATCGTCGACTATCTCACCTCTCGCTTTCCCGAGTTGTTTGTTGCAGTGCCTTCTCAACGGTAGATATCGCAGGAAGAATCAAACGATGTTCGCTAGGGAAGTCAGTCGTGCCTACGCGATTGCGAAGATGAGTCTCGCCACCAAGTCCCAGCCCTCGTCTCCTGTTCCGAACGAGGAGCAGAGGTGATGCTGCTTTCTTATCCTGATGGTGTAGTGGTGAGCTGTCTCCCATGTCCCAGGCGTCGGACTCAGACGCAAAGCAGAAGAGAAGGAGACCCAAGCCGTCGTCCTCGCCGCTCAGTCTGAACGATAATCTCCACGCCACGTTCCTGTCTTCCGCTGTGATGAGGAATAGATACACGACGGTGGATAAGGAAAAGGACGATGAAGCAAAGTCGAAGAAGACGAAGCTCTCTGATGATCGTGATTCTGATGGTATTGTTCTTCGTATCGATTGAGGATTAGATGGCTACAAAACATGGAAGCGTCCCGAGGAGCGATTCATATCCTAATGCGTCATTGTCGTGCATTCCTTCATTCGCACTCCGACTTGGCCGGAATCGATGGCGTTCTCCAGGATATTCGCGAACTCATCGAGTACCCCCTTACCCACCCCGAAATCTACACGCACATCGGAATCGACCCTCCCCGCGGAATCCTGCTTCACGGTCCTCCGGGCTGTGGCAAGACGCTCCTCGCGCGTGCAGTGGGCGGCGAGTTGGGAGTGCCTCTCATCAGCATCAGCGCGCCCGAGATCGTGAGCGGCATGAGTGGAGAGAGCGAGGAGAAGGTGAGTCAGATTCCGCCGTGTGACGCGATAGCTGCGGAAGCTGTTCGACGACGCGATCGCCATCGCCCCCTCGATCATCTTCATCGACGAAATCGACGCGATTACGGGCAAGCGCGACAACAGTAACCGCGGGATGGAGCGTCGCATCGTGGCGCAGTTACAGACGTGCATGGACTCGCTGAACAGCAAGGAGATGAGAGAGAAGCCTGTGATGATCATCGGAGCGACGAACCGTCCGGACTCGCTGGACAGTGCGCTGCGCCGAGCGGGGCGGTTTGATCGGGAGATTTGTCTGGGCATTCCGGACGAGAGTGCGCGAGGCGCGATTTTGAGGTTGCTGACGCGGCAGATGCGGATTGCGGGGGATATTGATTATGACGTGCTGGCTGCGAAGACGCCGGGGTATGTGGGTGCGGATCTGAGTGCGTTGACATATCCTGTTGAGTTGTGATGTGTTGTGATGTGTTGTGATGTGTTGTGATGTGTTGTGATGTGAGTTGTGATGGACTGACTCTCAAAACGCCTTTCCTTCACCGACCACAAAAGAAGCAGCCATCATCGCCGTCAATCGCATCTTCCACAGCCTCTTCGTCGAACCCCTCAACGCCTCTCCTGACACCCCCACCGACACTAACACTAACACTAACACTAACAACAACAACAACAACGACATCTCCAAACGCGTCGAAGTCGCCGAACAAATCAAGGAGCGCGCCGCCATCCCCGAGGACCAACTCAGCCAACTCGCCGTCGACATGAACGACTTCGAGCTGGCGCTGAAGAAGGTGCAGCCCTCCTCCAAGCGCGAGGGCTTCGTCACAGTGCCCAACACCACGTGGGACGACATCGGCGCACTGTCGCACGTGCGGGAGAAGCTTCGAATCAGCGTCGTCGAACCCATTCGCAACCCACAACTCTTCAAAACCATGGGTCTCTCCATGCCAGCGGGCGTGTTGCTGTACGGGCCGCCGGGCTGCGGCAAGACGCTTCTTGCGAAGGCGGTGTCGAACGAGAGTCGCGCTAACTTCATCTCCATCAAGGGTCCCGAGCTGTTGAACAAGTACGTGGGCGAAAGCGAGCGTGGCGTGAGACAGGTGTTCGAGCGCGCCAGAGCCAGTTCGCCGTGCGTGATCTTCTTCGATGAGATCGACGCGCTCTGTCCCAAGAGGTGGAATTGTTGGGGGATCCCACTCACGGTGTAGAGGCATGGACGGTGGCAGCAGTGGCGTGTCGGAACGCATGGTGAACATGCTGTTGACGGAGATGGACGGGTTGGAGGACAGAAAACAGGTGTTTGGGATCGCTGCCACAAATCGACCCGATATTATCGCCCCCGCCATGTTGCGTCCGGGTCGGTTGGACACGCTGTTGTTGGTGCCGCTGCCCTCTGAGGACGATCGTTACGACATTTTGAAGACGATCACGAAGCACTCGCCATTAGCGCCGGATGTGGATCTGCAGCGCATTGCGAGAGACAAGCGATGCGAAGTGTGCTCTGATTTCAATGGTGACGCATAGAGATTCAGTGGTGCCGATTTGAGCAATCTGGTCCGTGAAGCGACGCTCACGGCCATTCGACCTTCTCTGCTGTCGGGACAGCCCGCTCCTTCCTATGTGACCCAAGCGAACTTTGAAAGTGCGCTGGAAGTGGTGAAGCCGTCCGTGAGCAAGGACGACTTGGAGAAGTACTGCAGAGAGCCGAACATTCGAGATTCCATGTAGTAGTGGACTGTTTGTTGGACACGAGGAGCATCGTCGTGTTGGCGAGGTTGGCGACAATGAACTATTCATCCGCTCTCGAATCGTGGGTTCTGCGCAGCATGCCCCTTCTGGTTCAGTCTGAGCAGGACATCAACGAGGGATTTGGTCTGGTGGCGCTCTTCTACCACTACAACGCGCAGTTGCATACGTTTGAGTTTCATTACATTTTCAAAGTAGATTGAAGCCGTCTATTCAAAGGTAGGGTGAATCCGCGTATTCCAGGTACTTCTCCGAAAAGCCGAATCGATTTCTGTCCTTCTTCTATATGACGTTCAACCGGCTCAAGTACAAGCGCACGGCTGATGTGGACACCATAATCTATCACGGCGTGGACGCCATTCCTTCCAAAACGGCCGATTCGCCACCCAAATGGACCTACATCGAGCTTGTGGACTATTCGGGTGATTCACAAACCATGCGGAGAGGAGACAAGCTCAACATGCTGAAGTTCTTTTCGTTGGTGTACCATCACAATGCGTATATCAATTACGACGTCTGGACGATTTGGAAGGGAAGGCCCGTTGTGTATCTAAACATATCCTTCCTAGCTTCTTTATACCCTTCTTGACTTATCAAACAGGAAATCATCTGTTCTCCAACAAGGACAACAATCCGCAGAAGAAAAAGTATTACCACTACTGCGTTGATTACATTCTCGTATTTCATTTGATCATGAATGTGATGGACTAGGAAGGAACGAGAGAAGATGCCGAGCGTTTCGCCAAAACCGTGTTCCTCTCCTCCCTTCCTCACGGCTAGATGATCCCCAAACCCAACCTCTTCTACCCCGTGGACCGAGCGCTGAAGCGGAAGCGCGATACGCGACGCATCTATCCCAGCAAAAGCATATGCACTTCTTCCCCTCTTTCCTGCAACAAACAACTCTGCTTAAAGGTTCTTGTACTTCATCGTCTCAGTGTCGAAGCCAGGCATCGGGAAC
>ERZ780157.3622-NODE-3622-length-12767-cov-2.554830_pt1 | contig 12767 bp, 10 predicted proteins | sample MGYA00511169_ERZ780157 | MGnify/ENA primary metagenome ERZ780157 (study PRJEB29588, sample SAMEA1965149) | human gut metagenome | biome: human gut; feature: human-associated habitat; material: faeces | place: Denmark | collected 2008/2010 ... | reverse complement strand
CCCCCAGCCATACCGATGGCGGCGGTACCCCACATACCGGCGGCGGTGGTCAGTCCGCGGATAGAGTTGCCGTTTTTGAATATGACACCGGCACCCAGAAAGGATATGCCGCTGACCACCTGGGCGGCAATGCGTGCAGGGTCGGCGCCGCGAAGACCATCCAGCGTAACACAGTCCAGGAAAGCGTATTTTGAGACGATCATAAACAGCGCGGAGGTGCAGGCGATGATGCAGTGGGTACGGATGCCCGCCTCCTTACGGCGCTTGCTGCGCTCCAGGCCCACCAGCGCGCCCAAGGCGGCAGACAGCAGCAGGCGAATGAGAAATTCCAGATTGTCGTAAACAGTCAGGGTCGCTTCGGGCACATATTGCGTCAGTCCGGAAAGCATAACAGTCTCCTTTCAGCGGCACAGGCCGCAGGTATGGTACAGCAAGTATAGTGTGCATCGCCGTTTCTTATGCGGTATAGCGGCATTGGTCGGTAATAGCCTTCTTCAGCCGCCGCAGCGTCGGATCGTCCAGATCCCGGGGATAGGACAGATCCGTCAGATCAAATTCACAGATCGTACTGTCCGGGTGCATGACAATGATCCGCCGTCCCAGCAGCAGCGCCTCCTCCAGCTGGTGGGTGACCAGCACGATCGTGCGGGGCAGCTTCTCCTGAATGGCCAGGAGTTGGCTCTGCAGCTCCGCGCGGGTCAAAAAATCCAGCGAGGCAAAGGGTTCATCCATCAGCAGCAGTTCCGCCTGCCCCGCCAGCACCCGGGCCAGGCCCAGTCTCTGCTTCATGCCGGTGGACAGTTCCACCGGAGTCAGGTCGGCGTAGTCCTCCAAGCCCACCAGCCGCACGAATTCGCTGGCGCGCTCATAGCGCTCCTCCGGCGTTTTTCCCACGCCGCAGGCCATGGCCACATTCCGCTGCACGCTGGTCCAGGTGATGACATAGGGATCCGGACTAAGCATGGCACTGTGCCAACCCTCCGGAATCCGTATTGTCCCGGTGTCAGGCATCTCCGTCCCCGCCAGCAGCTTCAGCAGCGTGCTCTTGCCGCAGCCGCTGCGGCCCACGATCACGGTAATCTCACCGGCGGGAATGGTCAGCGACAGGTCGCGCAGCACCTGTCGGGTACGGCTGGGCCGCGTCTCGCCGGTCAGGACGATATCCGTGCCGTAGGTGGTATAGGCCTTATCCACATGGTCAAGAACAACTGCGTCCATAGCGATACCTCATTTCCTCGTTTCGGCCGCCGGGCAGATGGACGGCACGGCTATCATAGCCCGGGCGGTGGGGCTTGTCAAGCGCCGTCGTCAGCCCAGCATCCCCAGTATCTCCTGCAGGCTGAAATTCTCCCGGTAATAGTCCAGTTCTCCGGCAATCAGCTCATCCAGCACACGCATACCCAACACCTCCACCGGTGCCTTGTCATCCGTCAGAAGGCAGTCCCCACCGGTGTAGACCGTCAGATCGGCGGCCACCTCCGCCATCATGGCGGCGTAGTCCCCGTCGGTCAGCGCGGCGCGGCTGGCGGCAAAGCGCTCCGGCAGGCCAGGCGCGTTGGTGCAGAACACCTCCGTATTGGTGTTTCCGGGCACATCGGCCAAGTAGGTGTACGCAAACACGCTGGCCATCGTATCGCAGAGGTACTGGTTGATGGAGCCATCCTCCCGGGAGGTCATGTTCAGGTTCACCACCATGACACCCTCCGGCTTCAGGTGCTCCGCCACCGCCGCGAAGAACTCCCGGCTGGACAGCTGGAACGGAATGGTGATGTCCTGATAGGCGTCCACCATGATCACATCAAACTTCTCCTCCGACGCGGTCAGGTAGGCCCGCCCATCGGCTACAGCCACCTCCACTTCCTCCGGCAGGCCAAAATAGGTGCGGGCGATATCGGCGATCTTGCCGTCGATCTCCGCGCCCTGCACGGTCATGCCCGGAAAATAGCGGACGCAGTATCCGGCGTAGGTGCCGGACCCCATGCCCAAGATCATGGCGCTGCGGCCTGTGTTATCGGTACCGTCCATACCCGCCATACAGGGGGCTGCCAGCGCGTAGTCGTAGTACATTCCGGTGAGCTTACCGTCCTTGTTCTGCACCGACTGTACACCGAAGAGCACATTGGTGGAGAGCGTGGTGGTGTGGTCGTCATCCTTGACCTGAAGGTAGTTGTAGATGGACTCGTCCTCCAGGGCCAGATTCCTCTCCCAGAAGGCAAAACTATAGGTGGGCAGCGCAAAGCACAGCCCCGCCACCAATACCACCGCAATGATACCGGTGACCGTCCTTTTTCGTTCAAAGATGAAGTAGACAATGCCGATGGCGGCCAGCACACCCGCAAAAATCAGGAACGTGGCCGCCGTACCCACCGCCGGGATGGTCAGAAACGTGGGCACAAAGGTACCGATGATGCTGCCGATGGTGTTCAGCGCATTTAGCTGCCCCACGGTCTTACCGGTATCATCCAGATTGTCCACTGTAAACTTGGTCAGGGACGGCGTTACGGTGCCCAGCAGCACACAGGGGAAGGCGAAGATCACCAGGCAGGCTGCCAGCGCCGCCCAGACCAGAAAGTTCTTCGTTACGAACGTGGCCAGCAGGAAGGATATCCCGGCGATCATCCATCGGCCCGCAAAGGGTATCAACGCGATCCAGATCGCGGCGATGATGACCCGGCCATAGAGTCGGTCCGGCGACTTGCTCTTGTCAGCCATCCGTCCGCCCCAGATGTTGCCCACAGCCATAGCGACCATTATAACGCCGATAATGACCGTCCAAACGATTTGAGATGAGCTGAAATACGGCGCCATCAGGCGGCTGGCGCCCAGTTCCACCGCCATGACGGACATTCCCGCGAAAAACTCTGTCAGGTATAAAAACCACTTACTATGAGTCAGCTTTTTCTCCATGGTACAAGGTCCTCCTTATAGGCTTCTGTCCACCCCGGAAACTACAAATGGTTCTCCCTGGATCGCCTTATATTATAGCGTAGCATGACCGTTTCCGCAAGTACCTCTCTGTTTTCATGGCCTTCCCGCTGTTCTTCAGCTGCGCAGAAAAAGCCTCCGTTTCCGGAGGTTTTCTCTTATTTTGTGTCAGTTTTCTCGGATCGTTCTTGACAGAGAATAACGAAGCCAGTATGCTGATAGCAACGGGAGGTGAGGCGCCATGATGGACGGAAATATCATATTATCCGTGGCGAAGGCCATGGAGGTCCTACAGGTCCTGAGTCAGGCGGAAAGTCCGCTGTCTCTGAAGGAGCTGGCCACCCGGTGCGGATATCCGAAGAGCACCGTATTCGGCCTGCTGACCACCATGCGGGCCTATGACGTGGCGGCGCAGATGCCGGACGGGAAATACACGCTGGGCCTGCGGCTGTTCGAATATGGGCGTCAGGTGGAACGGTCCTGGGACATCTCTCTGGTGGCCCGCCCCTATATGGAGCACCTGTGCCAGCGGACCGGAGCGTCCGTTATGCTCTCGGTGTGTGAGGGCGGCAGCGTGATCACGCTGGATCAGGTGGAGACCCGGGACAATCTGCGTATCGTGTCGGATATAGGTTCCCGGCTGCCAATCTACTGTACGTCGCAGGGCAAGGTCTTTCTGGCACATATGTCCCGCACCAGTGCCGAGGCGCTGCTGCGCGCGCAGCATATGACCCAGTTCACCCCGCACACCATCACCGATCTGACCGCGCTGATGCAGGAGATCGATCTGTGCCGTACCGACGGCTACGCCATTGAAAACGGCGAATACAAGATCGGCCTGCGCTCCATTTCCGCACCGGTCTATACCGTGGAGGGCAAAGCACGATACACCGTTGGCGTGATCGGTATGTTCCGCAGCACCCGTTCCGATGAATTCCTTGCGGCGGTGGAACAGGTCTGCGCCACCGCGTCCATGATCTCCACTGCGCTGGGCTATCGAAAAACGGAGGAGCTTTTGTAAGCCATACCTCCGCCGTTATCGGCGCACTGGAGAACGCACTGCACATGATCGCTGCCGAGGGTCACGGCTGAGCCGCGTATGCCTTTGCAGCGTTTCCGGCAACGGCGAAAACGGCTTGTTTTCCAGTCAGTATCCTGATGGGTAATGAGAATGTGCCGAATGGACTGCGGTGCAATACCCGGCCATGCCATCTTCTCCGCCAGCCGTTCGTAGTTATAGCCGGCGTCGATCATGATGGCAGTCCCGCCGCCTGTTTTCAAGACGCTGTCTGCTCTTTTCTCACATTTTTTCGTCAAATACCCCCGCAGGAAAAACAAAAACACACGTCCGGCCCAGTCAGGCCGGACGTGCGTATATTCTCAGGCCTCACAGGAAGCGAGACCCGGTCAAAGCGCGGTCCCATTCTTCGGTACGAACAAGCCACGCATATCGGCACACTCCAGCTCCAGCAATGCTTTTTTCCTCCGGATGCCGCCCCCATAGCCGGTAAGGCTGCCGTTTGTACCCACCACACGGTGGCACGGGATCATGAGAGAGATCGGGTTATGCCCCACCGCGCCGCCCACCGCCTGCGCGGACATTTTGGCCAGTCCCTGCTGGCGAGCCGCTTCAGCGGCGATCTCTCCGTAGGTCATAGTCTTTCCATATGGTATCGTCAGCATGATGTCACAGATACGCTTACGGAACGGTGTGGTATCATAGCGCAGCGGCGGCAGAAACCCCGGTTCCTTACCGGAAAAATAGATATCCAGCCAGCGACCGGCCTCTGCAAACAGCGGGTGTTCCCTTTGTGCAGTCACTTCTGGCAGAACGCTACCAAAATACCTCTGCCCGTTGAACCATAGACCAACAATCGCCTCATCGTCGCAGGCCAGCGTGATCGTACCCAGCGGCGACACATACTCGGATGTCCAGATCATCTCTTTCCCTCCACACTCTTTTTCGGATTATGATCTTTCAGCTCCGGAATCGCTCCGCCGGCCACTGCCCACAGATACAGGCTCGCCACGCTGCCATACGGGCTAAACCGACGGCGGTATATCTCAAACCGCTTACGGTCAATGCTGCGGTGGTGATAGAGCATCCGCAGTCCGCGCTGAATAGCCAGATCGTCGTAACTAAACACATCGGGCCGCTGCATACAGAACAGCAGGATCATCTCCGCTGTCCAGATGCCAACACCCTTCAGACTGCTCAGTTCGCGGATCACCTCCCCGTCCGTTTTCTGCCATATGCCGTCCAGATCAAACGCACCGTCCCGGGCCTTTTGCGCCAGATCTGTGATGTATTCCGCCTTACGGAAGGTCATACCCAGGGCTTGCAGTTCAGGGACTCCCGCCGCAAGGATGCTCTCCGCGTTCACCTCACCCAGCGCATCCCGCATCCGCTGCCAGATGGTCGCCTGCGCCTTAGTCGATATCTGCTGGCCGATGATATGATGGACAATGGCAGAGAACAAGTCCGTATCCACGGCACGGTCGATATATCCAATACGGTCAATGACTTCACCAAGCCGCCTGTCTTTCTGCCGCAGATAAGAAAGCTCTGTTTCCCCGTATTCGAAATACACCACTGTCACCGTCCTTTCATCTTCACATACAGGCAGGCACCGCCGCTAAACACCGTGAGACTATGATCGGATACAGTTCCCATAGTGCGGGCTGCGCTCTGACACAGAGTATACCATCCGCCCCCGCTGTTTGCAACCACCGGTCCAGTTATCGTCAAACCCACCTCAAACGATACGTTGGTTTCACGTTTTCCTGTCGGCTGCCTATCGACAACATACGCTTCGGTCAGCCGGAGACACCGATGTACTTGAGGCCATTCTTATCTCACCGTAAGAAAATACATCCTTATGAACGGAAACGGTTGATGCGTTTGGCTTTGTGCCAGACGCATCTATACCGGTAATTCTTTATGGTACGCCCGACTGGATTCGAACCAGCGGCCTACAGAGTCGGAGTTATCAGGCCGTCAAGCCGGAAAACCCTGCGGCGCAAGGGCTTGGTTGAGATTGCACAAATTTCTGCCATTTTGAAGAAAAACCTCGGAAGCCTTATCGGACAGGGCTTCCGAGGTTTTTCGCGGTAGTAGTCAAATAGCAGTCTGGTCAACAAAGAATTGACATGTTCATGTAGGCTATATGGCTCCGTTTACTTTCGGTACTCAATCGGATTATCCTCAGTTTCGTGAATCTTTCGGGCATATTCCAGGATCTCCGCTTCAAAGGTACGGCATATTTCCAAATCCTGCGTACTGCTTCTCAAGCTGCGCAGCAGGTAGACGCACCACGGCTCCGGCTGCTCCTCCAGCGTGTAGATCTGTAGCGGCATCAGCCGCGCCAGCTCATAGGCGGAGCTGACGGGAATCAGCGCCCAGTAATCTCCATGCTGGAGAAAAGACCGTACGCCGGACGCGGTATTGATCTGCACATGACATCGGTTATCACTGCCGAACCACTTCTTTCTCCACAGGATCAGACCGTTGAAATCGCCGCCGATAAAACGGACCTCCCGCTCCGGATCCAACTCACTGGGGCTGATGGGATGCGGCGGCTTCGGTGACTCCGCACGGCGGACGATACACAGGGGCTGCCGATCGATACACCGGACAGCCAAGCCTCCCTGTAGGGACTCATAGGACGCGAAACCGAAATCCGCCAGTTCCTTGGAGACCAGATCATACGTGTCTTTGGAGTCGCACACCTTTATCTGTATCTTCTTTTCCGGATGCCGTTCGGTGTATTGCCGCAAGAACTCGTCCAGCAGACGGTCGTAGGTGCTTCCGTTGGTGGCGATGCGAACGACAGAAAGCGCCTTTTCTTTTACCGCCTCCGTCTCCTCCAGTAGCAGCTTCCACCGCTCCGCCACCGAGATGAACTCCTCCCCCTGCCGCGTCAGCTCCACGCTGCGCTGGCCCTTGAAGCGCAGCGCCAGCTGGCAGCCCATCTCCGCCTCCAGCGCCTTCAGCCGGCTGCTGACCGCTGACTGGGACAGATATAGGTTTTCCGCCGTCTTTGAGATATTGCGGCAGCGCACCAATTCCAGAAAGATTGTGATATCCTTATGATCCATGGCAGACTCTCCTCCTGTGCGGTATGCTATCGATTTTATTATATCCGTAAAGTGCGTAAATGGCAATGCAAAAAGACCCGCTGTCGCGGGTCTTTTCGTTTTGTGCAAAGGAAAACATAATTGCTGTTATGCGTTGGCCGTCTCTTCCGGCTTCTCAAACCTGCGGCCGATTCCGGTAAGAATACTCAGCAGGAAGATAAGCATCAGTCCCCAGCAGTGGAAGTTATAGGGGATAATATCCAAGAAAGAGAAGTTGGGATCCACGCCATCGATGGCCAGCGCCACACCCAGAGACACCAGCGTGGGATTGCCGTGGGGCATCAGACCGGTAGCGCCGCAAGCCACGCCGTCCAGAATGTTGGCGCCGCGGCAGCGGTCGATGTGGAATGCCTTGGTGATGCGGCGCACCAGAGAGCCGAAGAACACGATGGCGATGCCGCTGCCGCCGGTGACGACGGAGCCGAGAGCGGCCGCCAGATAGCAGATCAGTTCACCGGAGCGGGGAGATTTGCAGTGCTTCATCAAGCTGACGGTCAGGCCATCGAAGGCGCCGCTGCTGTTGAGGATCTCCAGCAGCTGGAACAGCAGGGTCACATACAGCACCAGCGTCATCATGCCGGACATACCGGCCACGATGGGGCCGTCGTTGGCAAACATCTTCGCCGGTGCAATGGTGCCCAGTACCAGATTCAGCACAATACCGCTGAGGTTACAGAGGATCAGGGTGCCCATGAGATCCCAACCCTTACGCATAAGAATGACCATGAGCACAGGGAGTACCAGCAGGAACAGAGACTTGGCGGTGCTGCCGTCCAGCTCCAGATCAGCGGGGATATTGGCGTCCTGCGTCAGACCCACAACGGCAAAGAGCACGGCAGCAACAGCGCCGGAGATGGCGGCATAGGGAAAACGGGTACGAACCACCTGAGAGATGTCCGCCTCCTGCGTCAGGGCGGATGAGATTGTGGTGTCGGAAATAGGAGCCAGATTATCGCCGAAGATAGCACCGGAGATGATAGCGCCGCACATCAAGCCCATGTTGATGCCCAAACCGTGGGCCAGCGGCAGCAGCACCGGCGGCAGCACCTCCCAGCTTGCCCGGCGCATCGTGCTGGCGTTTCCGGTGGAGGTGCCGCAGGAGGTGGAGATGAGCACGCAGGTCAGGAATGCGATCATGGGTATCCATCCGGCGTTCAAGCCCAGACGGGTGATTCCCCAGATCAAGGCATCGATCAAACCGCTTTGCCGTAGGAGCTGCGCCAGCATACCGGCCATGATATAGGCCATGATGATGGTGCCCAACATGGGGTTCTGAAGTCCCTTCAGCGTGATCTTGCCGTAGTTTTTCTTATCCTTGGCCAACAGGAAGCCCAGTGCCAGAGCAAAGAAGGTAATACCTGTGAGGCGGGCCAATCCGCCGCCGCCAATGATGGTACTGACAAGCATACCCACCAGCATGAACAGGACAGGCAGCCACACGCCGATCTTTCCGCCGTAGAATCCTGATTTCTTTTCCATAGGGGAAACCTCCATTTCTTTTGTTCTTCTCTCGTTTATTTGCAGGAGCCTCCGCTCCTGATGGTCACTTTTGCTGGAGCTTCAGCAGCGCGTCGGTGATCTTCCGCGCCGCCCGCTCCAGATCCTCGGTGGCGTTGGCGAAGGAGAAGCGCATGCAGCAGGCCGTCTCCTCGCCGTAGGCGCTACCGGGCATGCCCACCACGCCCGCGTTCTCCAGCAGGTACTCACACATCTGGGTGGAGTCCATGCCGCCGATATCGAAGAACACCCATGCGTAGAAGGCCCCCTCCGGCTTCAGGCAGCGGACGCCGGGGATCTTGTTCAGCGCGCCGGTGAACATATCGCGGCGATAGGCGTAGGTCTTGCGCATCTGCTCGGTCTCATACTCGCAGCTAAATGCCTCTACGGCGCCCTTCTGCAAAAAACCGCTCATGCAGGACAGACTGTGCTGATACAGCTTATAGGCCACGTCGTAAATCGCCTTGGGTGCCGCCAAATAGCCCATGCGCCAGCCGGTCATGGCTGCGCTCTTGGAAAAGCCGTTCATGGTGGCGACACGGTCATGGATAGAGGGATAGGCGCCCATGCTGATGCTCTTTGCTCCATCGTAGACCAGCTTCTCATACACCTCGTCGCTGAGCATGTACACCTGCGGATGGCGCAGCATAAAGGCCTCCAGAATATCGGCCTCGTCCTTGTGAAGAATACGTCCGGTGGGGTTGTTGGGGTAGTTGATGATGATAAGGCGTGTCTTGTCGGTGCAGACGGCCTCCAAAGCCTCGGCGGTGATGCGGTAATCCTGCTGATAATCCAGCTTTACCTTGACGGTTACGCCACCGGCAGCCTGAATGATCGGCTCGTAGGACACCCATGCGGGATCCAGAACCATCACCTCGTCTCCCTCGTTAAGAATGGCCTGCACCGCCAGATAGATGGCGTTCTTGCCGCCGGGCGTTACCATGATGCAGTTGACGTCATAGTCCAGACCGTTTTCCTCCCGCAGCTTCTTCTGAATGGCCTGACGCAGCTCCGGCAGGCCGGGGCCCACCACATAGTGGGTATAGCCCTCCGTCAGACTGCGGATGGCTGCCATAGAGATGCGGTCAGGTGTGGGAAAGTCCGGCTCGCCTCCCGCCAGACCGATAACGGTGGGATCGGTTTTCTGCATCTCCTTGGCGCGTGCCATCAGTACCATGGAGGCAGAGGGCTTCATGCTTTCAATACGATGGTTCATGGTGATCTCCTCCTTCTTATTTCAGCTTCTTCGCCACGTCCCGCAGCAGACTCTCAGAAGGGGCCTTGCGGTCAATGGTAGACGCTTCAGCGATAAGCTTCAGCAGGGACACACCCTCCTCCTGCGCCACCTTGCGAAACATGGGCAGGAACGAGGAGTGACATCCGGATAATCCCAGCATCAGCTCAACTGGAGCGATGGCTACGTGGTAGTGATATGGCTTCATGGTAGGGATCAAGTCGTCCTCCAGATAGTGCAGCAGTCCGAACAGATCCACCTCTGGCAGGTAGCCCTCCCTCTTCAATGTGGCGGCGGCCAACTCAGTGGCGCAGTTGCCTGCGCTGCGGGCCATACCCAGCAGACCGCAGTCGATTTCGTCAGCACCGGCTGCCACGGCAGCCAGCGCGTTGGCCTGAGACAGCCCCAGATTGCTGTGACCATGAAAGCCGACAGGAATCGTCACAGAGTCCTTCAGCGCCTTGACATATTCCGTGGTCTGGTCGGGAAACATGGTTCCGGCAGAGTCCATGATGGTAATGCGGTCTACACCGGCGCCCTGCAGGAGTTTTGCCTCCTTTGCCAGCTCCGCCGCCGGAAGAACGTAACCCTTCATCAGCGAGTAGCGACAGGTAAGTCCCGCTTCCTTTACAGCTGCCACCGCCTTGACAGAGCCTGCGCCGTCACCGGCATCAGCGCCCACCCGCAGGAAATACAGACCTGCGTCGGCAGCGCCGCGAACCAGCTCTTTATCCGCCAGCTTTGCCAGCATAAACATACCGATACGTCCACGAGACAGGTAGGGCTGCACCGCCTCGAAATACTCCTCGTCACTGGGTGCTTGCTTAGCATCCGCCTTGGCGTAAGCGCCAAGACCCTTGCAGTTACCGCATTCAATATCCGGAATACCTGCCTCCAGCAGCGCACCGATGATGCTTTGGGTCAGCGAAATAGGAAAACCATGACCCACCACATTGCCACCGTCGCGCAGGGTATTGTCAAAAAGCCTGACCATAACAATGCCTCCTCGTTTTTATCTGTTGTTGATAAATGCATGCGTGTTTTACTGATTTACTTATAGCATAATTTCAAATATATTAAAAGTTTTAATTTCTGGCAAATAATATCACATATTTCGATATTATCCTTATGGCGCTTATCATGGGAGCAACCTATGGTCGCATTGATAGCGACGATTTCCCGCGGGCGCTGTAAAAGTCATCCCTACGCTCGTAATGTAGTTCTCCTTCGAACAACGTACATCGGCCAGATAAACCTAAAAAGCAGAAATTTAACCAATAAATATTAAAATGGGGCTGTCTCAAAATAGCATTTCTAAAAATTAACCCAATAAAAAAGTCGTGAAAATCCGATATAAACTGGATTTTCACGACTTTTTCTAACATTTTACGATGGCTATTCTCTTACGATTTGCATTTTGAGACAGCCCCATTTAGTTCAGTTGGATATGAGATAGTAGTCGGAGTTATCAGGCCGTCAAGCCGGAAAGCCCTGCAGGGCAAGGGTTTGGTTGGTGTTGCACAAATTTCCACCATTCTGAAGAAAAACCTCGGAAGCCTTACAGGGCAAGACTTCCGAGGTTTTTTGCGGTAGTAGTCAAATAGCAGTCTGAGCACTTCACAGGTCATGCGGCTCAGATGCAGCGGCTCCCGTTTTCAGCACACACAAACCGCATACTTCACACGATTCCCGTACTGTGTCGATTTGAGCAGTCCCAGTTTTTCAAACTTCAACACAAAGCTGCGGATCGTCGCGTAAGCGGCGTTCCCGAAGTCCTTTTCCAACTGCTTGGTGGAGAACTCCGCGTCGCCGTAAGCGGACAGAACAAACTCCCACAGTGCTTTCTCCTTCTCAGTGACCTGCCCGTGGGACAAAGCCTCCTGGAATACGGCAGTGGTCTGAGCAGCCGGAAGCGCCCCGTTCAGCTTATGATATACATTTTCAATGAAGTAAACCAAAAACGGTGTTGCGTCCACCATGCCGCTGATGGCCGCGTTCTCCTCCACCAGCGTATAGGCGTTATAATACCCCTTGCGGCTTTTGTTGATATACTCGGAGAGCGGCACAAACAGCGCTGAGAAATACCCTTGCTGCACCAAATACCACAAATGCATCAGCCGCGCCATTCTGCCATTGCCGTCAAAGTACGGATGCAGATACGCCATGTAGAAGTGGATCAGCGCCGCTTTCAGAAGATCGTTGATCTCGGATTCTTCATGGATAAAGGTGACCAATTCGCCCATGCGTTCCGGCAGCGCCTGCCAGGGAAAGCCCGTATGCTCCACCTTTGCACCGATCACATACACGCTGTCATGCCGGTAGAAATGACCGGGCAGCAGCCGATCCTCCTCGGGTAGATAGCCCCCGATGGTCATTTCATAGAGGTGGTGAATGGTCTCCTCCGTGATTTGGTTCGCCGGGTCACTGATAAACTCCAGTCCCTTTTTCATGCCCCAAATACGGTTTTCACTTTCGTCTGTGGGAGCAAGGCCGGAGAGGATCTTGCGGACGCTGTCGCGAGTAAAATCCACCTGCTCGATGGTGAAGGTGGAAACGATCTCTTCCTCCATCGCCTTGACTCCGTAAAGCTGTGTGCTGTTCTGCGGCGTCAAAAGCACCTTGGCGGCAGAAAGGCGCACCTGTGCAATGCTGCTCAGATAGACGATGTTCTGCCCGGAGAAATCCTTGAGCGGCAGCGAATGATAGAAGCCGTTTTTCAGCAGCTCTGTGAACTCTTTGATGTCGGCCTGCGGGAATTGATAGCCGAGCTTTCTCAAATCCAGAACATTTTTATCGGACAGCATCTTGGTAAACAGCGCGGCATCCATGAAAGCACCTCCGTCGCTGATTGCAATTAGTATCAACAAGTATCAGTATAACGAAGTGTGCCCAAAATCACAAGAGAGAAAACAGGTTTTTGATCATTTTCAATGTGTCGCCTTAAGCGCTTTCCGATCCTGCACACATGGCTGTG
>ERZ780157.3616-NODE-3616-length-12773-cov-13.613068_pt1 | contig 12773 bp, 13 predicted proteins | sample MGYA00511169_ERZ780157 | MGnify/ENA primary metagenome ERZ780157 (study PRJEB29588, sample SAMEA1965149) | human gut metagenome | biome: human gut; feature: human-associated habitat; material: faeces | place: Denmark | collected 2008/2010 ... | reverse complement strand
TTTGGATATTTTAATAAATGAATAATATTAAATTATTTTCATATATTTTAATGGGAGGAAAATTATGAAAAAAATAATACCATTAAAAAAGGAATTGAATTTTAATAATAATTTGGCTGAGGTAACTAGTATCTCATTAGAACACAATTTAAATTTAGAAAACGAACATGTTTTAGGTGAACTTATAATTACTGGTACATATAAAATAAATGATACAAGCATAAACGTCGAAAATTTTGATTTTAAGATACCTGTTGATATTGAAATTAGTAATCGTTATGATATAAGTAATTTAAAAATTGATATTGATGATTTCTTCTATGAAGTATTAGATAATAGTACATTAAATGTATCTGTTGCTATTGCATTAGATAATTTAGAAGAAAAAGTGATAAAGGAAGAAAAGGTAGAAAATACAGTTGATGTTCCAATTGAAACTGTTACCGAAAATATAATTGAAGATGTAAAACCATTTCCAATTAAAGAAGCAGAAGAAAGAATTAGCCAAGAAGAAGTAGGAAGTATATTTACTAATTTTGATGAATCAAAAGAAACTTATGTTACTTATAAAGTTTGTATTGTAAAAGAAGGGGATAATATAGATAGTATATTATTAAAATACAATATTACAAGAGAGACTCTTGAACAATATAATAACCTAAGCGAAATAAAAATCGGTGATAAATTAATTATTCCAGCTGTTTATGCAAAAAATTAATGAAATTTTAAAAAAATATAATATAAAACCTCATCGCTATGAAAAAAATGGGAAAGTTATAATAGTAAGCGATGAGGTTAATAAATATGTTATAAAAAAAAATCAAAGGAATCAAGAAATCTTTGAATATTTAAGAAATAGAAGTTTTGACTGTTATCCTAAAATATTAAATGATTCTAATGATTCCTATGAAATAAGTGAATATATTTATGATGATTACATTCCAGATGAACAAAAAATGTTAGATTTAATAAAGTTGGTTAGTCTTTTACACAATAAGACAACTCATTATAAGGAAGTAGATTTTGCAGATTACAAAACAATATATGAAACCTTATCAAACAATATTGAGTATTTATATAGTTATTATAATGACATTATAACACTTATTGAAACTAAAGTTTATATGAGTCCAAGTGAATATTTATTAGCGAGAAACATTTCAAAAATATTTGGTTCATTAAATTTTAGTAAACAAGAGTTAGAAAAATGGTATAAATTAGTTGAGAATAAAACAAAACAAAGAGTTGTTGTTCTACACAATAATTTAGATTTAAGCCATTTTAGAAGTAATACTAAAAATTATTTACTTAGTTGGGATAAAGCTAAATTAGGAATACCAATTTTTGACTTATATATTCTATATAAACGCCATGGATTAGATTTCAATTTTGAGGAAATTTTGAAATATTATGAGTCTTCTTACAAATTGCAAGAAGATGAAAAAATTTTATTTTTCATTTTAATTGCTTTGCCAGATAAAATAGAATTTGATGGGACTTTATATGAGCAAACCAAAAAGATAGGTAAATTTTTAGATTTGTCGTATAAGACCGAAAGTCTCATCTCACCATATTATACGAAAAAGGAGCCAAGCAATTAATAACCATAAGATAAATAGTAAAAAGATATTTAATCTTGTAACTATAAGCAAAGTAATAATAAGTTGCCAAAAAAATATAACACAACAAATTACTAAACACATTAAGCATGTTCCTCTTGACCATCTTTTAAACATTATACTCACCTAATATTATTTTATGACTTTTAAAAAAAAAGAATTGGGTGTATACTATATATAGGTGGTTTTTTATGAAAAAAAAATACAAAGTTTTTAATATAGTAGTATTTATTATTGGGGTTTTGGTAGTCTCTTTTACTATATTTTTCATATTTAAAAAAGAGGAACCTAAAAAATTAATTGATTTTAAAGGTATGACATTAGAAGAAGTTTTAAAATACGCAAATGAAAATAAAATAACGATTAATAAAACTTTTTCTAATGATGATACCATTTTAAAAAATTATGTAATATCACAAAGTGTATTGCCAAATACAAAACTTACTGAAGGACAAGTTGTTGATATAGTAGTGTCTATAGGACCAGATTATGCCAAATACAAAGTTGATGAATTAGGATTTGTCCCAATTATGATGTATCATGGAATTCATGATAAAAAAAATAGCGAAACAGAATATACTGGTGGGAATATCGATTATGCAGGTTATCAAAGAACAACAGAAGCATTTAGAAATGATTTAGAATTCTATTATAAAGAAGGATATAGAATGATTAGACTAAACGATTATATAAATGGCATAGTTGATGTAGAACTAGGTAAAAGTCCTATCGTTTTAACATTTGATGATGGATTAGAAAATAATATCAAAGTGACAGGGTTAGATAGCGATGGTAATATAATAATTGATCCTAATAGTGCGGTTGGAATTTTAGAAGAATTTAAGAAAAAATATCCGGATTTTAATGTAACTGCAACATTTTTTGTAAATGGTGGATTATTTAATCAAAAAGAGTACAATGAAAAAATTCTTAATTGGCTAGTTAATAATGGTTATGATGTTGGAAACCACGCGTATAGTCATCCAGATTTTACTAAAATAAGTGGTGAGGTAAGCATTAAAGAAGTGGGAAGTGTTTATAAAATGCTTGATGAAATTATTCCAGGAAAATATGTTAAAATTGTTGCTATGCCTTTCGGCTCACCATATAGTACTAGTCATGAAAATTTTAAACATATAATGAGTGGTAACTATAATGGATATGAATATGAAACAGAAAGTGCATTAAGAGTTGGTTGGGAAAGTGAAAAATCTCCTTATTCTTCTTCATTTAATAAAATGTTTTTAAAAAGAATTAGAGCATATGATAATAATGGAAAAGAATTTGATATTGAAATGAACTTTGAAAGATTAAAAGACACTAGATATGTATCTGATGGAAATAAAGATACAATAACAATTTTAGATGCAGATGAAAAATATTTAGGAGAAACTTATAATTTAGAAGTTATAAAATATTGATTTAAGGTTAAAAATAATTTATAATGATATAAAAGGTAGTTGGTGAAGATGAATAAACGCGGATTTACATTAGTAGAATTAATAGGAACAATTGTAATATTACTTGTTTTAAGTTTATTAGTTTTTCCTAATTTATTAAATTTAATTAAAAATTCAAAAAAAGATATAAGTACTTCAACTAAAGATTTTATATATGGACAAGCAAAGTCATATATATATGATAATGTTAACGGTTATACTTTAAAAGAAGGAAATATTTATTGTATAGGGTTGAAAGATTTAGTAAGTAAAAATTATTTAAATACTCCATTAAAAGATGCTGAATCTGGAAATGATATCGATTTAAGTAAGCAAATAGAGGTAAAAGTTAACAATAATGATTATAGTTATGAATTAGTTGAGACTTGTACTCCTAAAAGTTATTACACTGACAATAGTGGTGCAAATACGCCTAAATTATTTAATAATATGGTACCAATCAAATACGAGAATAATAAATGGTTAGTAGCTGATTTATATTCAAAATGGTATGATTATAATTCTAAACAATGGGCAAATGCAGTTGTATTAAATAGTGGAGTTACTAAAAATGTAGGTGATGAAGTAACAGAAGAAGAAATATCTTTATGGTATGTATGGCTCCCAAGATATAAATACACTATATTTAATGGAAACAATGGAAGTGCAACAGCACAACTAATCAACGTAACCTTTGAAAATGAAGTAGATAAAACTGGTACAGTAACATGTACTGATAATGCAGATGGAAGTGAAACATGTACTGATAATACATATGGAAGTATAGTAAATGGTACAAGTACATACACTCACCCAGCATTTAAATTTGGTAGTACTAATTTAAATGGATTCTGGGTAGGAAAATTTGAAGTAAGTGGAAGTACAAGTGCAATCACAGTTAAACCAAATGTAACAAGTTTAAGAAGTCAAACAGTATCAAGTTTCTTTACAGCTATTAAAAATGTAAAAACAAAATATGAAATAAGTAATGCAGATTCACATATGATGAAAAATATTGAATGGGGAGCAGTAGCATACTTAAAACAAAGTAAATATGGACTTGGAACAACAGATATAGCAGTTAATACAAATTCTAGTTATTATACTGGTGGAGGACAAAGTGATGCATATAAAACAAATGTAGCCCAATCAACAACCGGAAATATCTATGGAGTATATGATATGAGTGGTGGTGCATATGAATATGTAATGGGTAACATGAAAAACTCAAGTAATGCATTCTATTCAAGTTATGCTGGATTCACAACTGCTCCAGATGCAAAATATTATGATAGTTATAAATATGACTCATCAAGTAATACAACACATGCAAGAGGAAAATTAGGAGATGCCACAAAAGAAACTTTAGCTACTTTTGGAAACACTAGTGGTGGATGGTATTCAGATTACGCGTACTTCCCGAGCTCAAGCTACTCTTGGTTCTTTCGCGGGGGCGGCTGTAGCCTTGGTACTAATGCGGGGGTGTTCGGCTTCAGCGGCAGCGGTGGTGGTGTCGGCAGTTACGGCTCGGCGCGTGCTGTTCTGTCGAATCAATAACAAATACAAACTGATAAAATATTTTATCAGTTTTAATATTGCTAAAAATAAACATTTATTGTATAATTAAATGAGAATAAGGAGTGGTTTAGATGGTATTAAGAAAGCCGTATGCCTTTTTTATAAAACATTTTAAGCTAATACACTTAATATTAGCAGTTTTATGTATTTATTCAACAGTACAAACACATAAATTATATACTTTTTTCAGTGATTATATTTATAAAACAGTTAATGTTATAGGACAAGACCTAGTTGGTTCATTATATACTGGTTTTATGACTTTCGGACCGATTTTAATAATTATATTAACAATTACAATAATGGTTATAATGATTGTAAAAGAAAAACCATTTACATTTTATATAATAAATATATTAATATTTATATATGTAATAATTATTTCACAAGTATGTCAATCTACACTATATGATATGCAAATAACCTTGTTAGATATAAGAGCAATCAGAATAGTAAGAGATTTAACTTTGGTTAGTTTTGTAATGCAAATAATAAGTTCTATTATTATTGGAATTAGAGGAACAGGCTTTGATGTTAAGAAATTTGATTTTGGTCAAGATTTACAAGATTTAGAAATAGATGAAAGTGATAGAGAAGAATTTGAAGTTGACTTTTCAGTTGATAGAAATAAAACAAAAAGAAAATTAAAATATCAAATTAGGAAGTTAAAATATATTTTCAAAGAAAATAAATTGGCATTTATAGTAGTTACAGTATTTATATTATTAGTAACAGGAGGTTTAACTTATTATTATATAAGTACAAGACCTAGGGTTTTAAATCAAGGCGAATTATTTAGAGGAAATGGTCTAAGTTTATCAATTGAAAATAGTTATTTAACTAGATATGATTATAAAGGACAAGAAATAGAAAAAGATTTTTCTTTTCTAGTTTTACAAATTAAAGTACTTAATTTAAGTAAATATCAAAATACTCTTCCATTTGCAACATCAAAAATCGTTATAGGTTCTTATTCATACACGCCAACTTTAAATTATGAAGAATATTTATTTGATTTTGGTAATATTTATAAAAATGAAAATATAGGTGAAGAATATACTTATAAAACTTTAATATATAAAATTCCTACTTTACTAACTGATGAAGAAATATTGTTTAATTATGTTAATAAAGTAAATTCAAAAGAAAAATTCTTTAAAGATGAAGTTAAAATAAGATATATTGATTTAGATAAAGAAAAAGATAAAAAAACTTATGAATTAGGTGAAGAAATTAGTTTTGAAGACTTACCTTTTAAAAATTATAAAATTAAAATTGATTCTTATGAAATTAAACCTTCATTTAAATTAGAATATAACTATTGTTATAAAAAGGAATGTACTAAATCATATGAATATGTAAAACCTAGTATAGTAAGCAATTATGATAAAGTTTTATTAAAATTAAAAGGAACTTATAATTTGAGTGATGAAGTAAATATCGAAGGTGTATATGATATTTATGATTTAATTGATAAGTTCGGTTATTTAAAATATGAATTAAATAATGAAGTTAAAACTCAAAATGTTAAATTTAAGGAAGTTACTAGTAATAAAGCTAAAGAGATGGATACATACTATATAGAAGTATTAAAAGAATTACAAAATGCTTCAAAGATATCTTTAATTATTAAAATTAGAAATCAAACTTATGAATATACTTTAAAATAATAAAAAAATATGCTATAATTGAAGGGAGTTAAATATGAAAAAAATATTATTATTACTTGTATTACTTTGTCTTCCTTATACAAAAGTTAATGCTTTCTATTGTACTTATCAAGAACAAGCAAGATTAAAAAGCTTAGCTACTAATGTAAATATAAGTTATGATTTCAATGAGAGTAATAAAACTTTTACTTTTAACTTAATTAATTTAAATAAGGATTTGTATTTCATGGATAGAACAAATGATAAGATTTACAATTATACAAAAAATGAAATAAATTTGACGGGTTACAAAAGTGGACAAAAAGTTAAATTTGAATTTTATTCAGATGTTGAATTTTGTGATAAAGTGTTATATACTTATGTAGTAACACTACCAATATATAATCCTTATTACAAAGAAAAAGTTTGTGAAGATGTCCAAAATTATAATTTGTGTCAAAAATGGAGTAATCATGGTTTAAGTAGAACAGCTTTTATTGAAAAAGTAAACGAATATAAAAAAACATTAGAAAAACCAAAAGAAGATGAAATAAAAGAGGAAACTAAAAAACATATTTCTCTTTTGACTAATGTAATAGAGTTTTTAACAAGTTATTATTATATTTTTATAATATTAATAGTTGGTATTGTTGTTACAGTAATAATTGTTAAGAATAAGAAAAGTAATATATATAAGTAGGAGGTACCAATGAAAGAATCGTTTTGGGGCGCTATGGTCGTAGGACTTGGACTTGTAGCAATATTCTTTATATACTTTTTTCAATCGGTAACTAATGTTGATGAACATAACTACCATTTGTTAAAAGAAGCAACCGAAGCTGCTATGCATGATGCATTAGATTTAGGTTTATATAGAGAAAAAGGAGAAGTTAGAATCGATAGAGAGAAATTTGTTGAAAATTTCTTAAGAAGATTTGCTGAGAGTGCAACTTTATCTGATAATTATCAAATTGATATTTATGATGTCAATGAAAAACCACCTAAAGTTACCTTGGTAGTTAAAAGTGGAAAGGATACTGGTTTAACTGGAGAAAAAATGGAATTCACTATTGAAAACAAATTAAGTGCAATATTTGAAATACCATATTAGAATAAGAAAGGGATGATTTTATGAATAATGTTTTAGTTTCAATTAAAAGATTTTTTAAAAACAAAAATGTCGTTACAGTATTAGGAGTAATATTAATATTAGGTTTATTATATTTTGGGTATAATAGAACTATTAAAGAACAAACAAATCCAGTTAGAATTCCAGTTGCTACACAAACAATTCAACCAAGAACTTTAATTACAGATGAAATGGTTACATTTATAAGTGTGCCAAAGTCAATGGTATCAGATAACGTATTGAAGGGTACAGGTAGTATTGTAGACAAGTATACAGCTGTTAATACAGTAATTCCAAAAGGAAGCATGTTTTATTCAGATGTATTAGTTGAAAAAGAAGATTTACCAGATTCAGCATTTGTTGAAGTTCCAGTTGGACAAACACCATATGCATTATCTGTTACTAGCCAATCAACTTATGGAAATTCAATTTTTCCAGGTAACATTATCGATGTTTATATGAAAGCAACTGATGAAAATGGACAAATTATTGTAGGTAGATTATTAGAGGATGTTAAAGTATTAGCTGTTAAAGATAATGCAGGTAACAATGTATTTGAAGATACAACAGCCAATAGAACTCCATCAACACTATTATTTGGTGTTAATAATGAAACTTACGTATTATTAAAAAGAGCTGAATACTTAAAATCAAAAGGAGTTGAACTATTCCCAGTTCCTTATGGTGGTAATGTTCAATTAACAGGTAATACTAAAGTTGATAGAGAAGAATTAGTTGAATTAATCGATTCATTAAGTATCGGTTATATAAGTGAAGATGAATTCCAAGATCAAGTTCAAGACGAAATTGAAAAAAATCAACAAGAACAACAAGAAAATCAAAATAGTCAACAAAATAATGGAGCACAATAATGCACGAAACATTATTTTCGCAAATTGATTTTGGACCACTATTACCATATTTAAATAGTGATGATGTCACTGATATTTCATACAGTAACAATGGTCAAATATGGTTAAAAACATTATCTCGTGGTATCTTTAGGGTTGAAAATCCTGAAGTAAATAATGCCATGATGGAAAAACTTGCTTTCCAATGCTCAAACGTTATGGGGAAAACATTTAATATGGCTCACCCATTCTTGGATTCAGAAAGTCCAGAACTTCGTATGAATTTCGTTCACGAATCAATTGCTACAAATGGTATTGCATGTGTTATCCGTAAAACACCAGCTAAAATAAGACTTGAAAAAGAAAAAATAATTGCTGAAAAGTATATTACTTTAGATGTTCATGATTTTTTAGTTCAATGTGTTTTAGGACATTGTAATATAATTGTTTGTGGTGAGACTGGTAGTGGTAAAACGGAGTTTGTTAAATATTTGGCATCTAAAACAAAAGAAAATGAAAAAATAATTACAATTGAAGATACTTTGGAACTCCATTTAGATAGAATATTTCCTCATAGAGATATTGTTGCAATGAAAACAAATAATGTTGCTTCATACTCAGAAGTATTAGTTACTTGTATGCGTCAAAACCCTAAATGGATATTATTATCCGAAGTTCGTAGCGCTGAAGCAGTAACGGCAGTTCGTAACTCAATTTCATCAGGACACTATATTTTATCTACAATCCATGCTGACAAAGCATCCGCTATACCTACTCGTATGTATAGTTTGCTTGAAACTAGCCAAGATGTTGAACAATTCTTAAAAACAATTCATAGATATGTTCAATTAGGAGTATTAGTAAGAGGTTATCAAGATAAAGTAACAAAAAGGTTTGTTCGTGAAATAGGAGAAGTTACAGAGTTTTATGTCGATGAAGACAATAACTCAAGATACAATGTTATTTATCAAAAAGCGCCAACTGGTAAAGTAATAAGACATAATCCAACAAAATATTTAATCGATTATATTGAAGGACAAGGTGTTACTCTACCAGAAGGGTTTATTAATCCAGCTTATGATATTAAAGAAGATTAAGGAGGAGTAAAAAATGAATGAGTTTATTTTTATAGCAATAGCCTTTATACTAATTTTTATCATTGTATATAGAAAAAATAGTGGTGAAAATGTATACAAGTATATAAGTAGAAATGTAGGACTTATATATGAAAAATTTGCTCCTTATTCTTTTAAAATGGTAAGGGAAAAAGTTAAAGAACTAGGACAAGAATATACACCTAGACAATATGCAGTTCAAATAATATCCTTTTCCGTAGGTGCGGCAGTTGTATCATATTTATACTTTTATAACTTAGTTTGGTGTATTGTATATATAGCAGTTGCGGTAGCAATTATTCCTTACTTAGCTTATTTAAGATGTAAAAGATTATATAGTGAATTTATATTTGAACAAATTCAAGTTTATACTACCAACACTATAATGGAATTTGCAACAACTCAAAGTTTTGTTAAAGCCTTAGAAGGTGTTTATGAATCTGGTGTATTAGAAGACCCAGTTAGAAGCGATGTTAAGATGATGATTGATTTGGCATATAAAAATGGTACAATTACTGAATCAGTTGATTATATGAATAGTAGATATGATTATTACATAGTTAGAAATATGCACCAACTATTTACCCAAATTACTAATGAAGGTGCAAGAGATGCATCTGGTTCGTTAGAAAATATGTCACTTGATATTGATATGTTAGTTGAAGACGTTTATAGAGATAGAATCGATAGAGCAACATTCCATAAAAAATTCTTACAATTTGGTGTTGTATTATATTTAATGATTATGTTAGTTCAGTTCTTACTTGGAACTGAAACATATCTTGAAATGCTTAATATTTGGTATGTTCAATTATTACTACACGGAATTATAATTATTAATACATATTTTATCCTTAATGGAGAAAAATTCTATAATGAGAATGTGGGGGCTGAGTAATGTTATTTTTAGCAATCGGTATAATTTTATTGTTTATAATGTTTTATAATAACTATATTGATACTCAAGGCTTTATTAAAGAAACTCAACCTATATTTGGATTTCTTAAAGAAAGTGATTATGAATTTTTAGTTAGTGTAAAATATGGTGGGATTGATAAAGTTGATATTAACAAATTATTTGGAATAAGAGTTAGAAACGGTTTATTGGTAATTGTATTAATGTTATTCTACTTTATTAAAGATTTAAAATTTATCTATATTTTAGTTTCTGTAATAGTAGGATATGTTGTATTTAAATCTTCATATACAAGTTTAAAATCTTATTACAAAAAGAATTTATATAATATTAATTTAATGTTACCTTACTATTTAAAAAGTTTGGAAATTTTAGTTCAACACTATACTGTTCCAGTTGCACTATCTCGTTCAATTGAAACAGCACCTGATGTTTTTAAACCAGGCTTAAGAAAATTGGTTGACAGAATAGAAGCTGGAGATTCGACGGTTGACCCATATATGGATTTTGCTAAAGAATATCCAGTTAGGGATTCAATGCGTATGATGAGATTGTTATACAGACTAGGGTTGGGAAGTCAAGAAAACAAACAAGAACAATTAATGATGTTTTCAAGAACTGTATCTAACTTACAAAACAAATCTCGTGAACAAAAATACGCTGAAAGACTTGAAAGAATGGAAAAGAAAACCATGATTATGTTATTTGTAACTGGTGGTGGTATACTACTATTAATGTTGTTATCAATGATGATGATGATGAATTATTAACAATGATTTTACAAAAAAAAAATAAAAAAATGTAAAAATTGTTAAAATTGTGTTATAATAAAGATATATGAGAAGGTGGTGATTAGATGAAAGAAGCTGCTGGAGAAGCAAATATGACAGTTATTACAATCATTCTAATTGGAGTTATCGCAGCTATAGCTATTCCACTTGTAAGAAATGCGATGACAAGTACAAGTAAACAAGCTTGTTGTAATAGTGCCGGAGGTGTTTGGTCAGGAGGAGAGTGTGCTGAATTATCTGCTAGTGGCCAAAGCACATATGATGCATGTGTTTCTAAAACTGAAAATGCAGGACAATAATATGAATCTCGTTTCTTGAAAATAGAAACGAGGTTTTTATTATGTCTGAATTAACATATCAATATGAAATTGAAATGTAATAAAAATTGTCATGCAAAATAAGTTAAACTTCTTGTACAAGTTTAGTAATATCTAAAAACATATTTTATTATGAAATAAAAGAGCTTGTGTATATTTGTAAATGATGTGAAACAAAATTTATAAAAAATTAATTCAGTATAATTGAGTTAATTTTTTTGTTTTCTTCTAACATTTTTCTATATTCATTTGGAGTTTTATATCCCAAAACTGCCATTGGAATATTATTAGATTTTTTTAAATACAATTTAGCCTGATATCTTAAATCTTCTAAAGAGTAAAATTTTAAATAACTATAAAATCTTTCATTATCATTTCTATGAGAACGTTCAACCTTGCCATTATGTCTAGGTGTTCTAGGTCTTATTTTATGATGGTATATATTTTCTTTTATACAAAGTAGTTGAAGAGGATGAATAGTTTTCATTTTTTCTTGATTCCAAGTAAATTCAGTACCATTATCAGTTTGAATTTCTTCTGGTCTATATCCATAGAATAAGAAACATCTATAAACAAAATCAACAGTGTTTGATGGTGTATGTTCTTCATAATGATATATAAATCTTTCTCTAGGAGCTTCATCAATACAAGTATATTGATAGTACTTTTTATCAAAAGGTAAATTTTTAGCCTTGCATTCTTTAGGAACAAACTTAACATCTATTTGCCACTTTTTACCAATTTCTTTAGGAGTATTATATTTTTTAGGAACATATTTAGAAGTAGCTTTAATGTTAATTTTATTATAATAACCAATTCGTTTTAAAACTCTATATAAACTCACGGGATGCCTAGTATAACCTTTATTTAATTTTAATTTATACCATAATTCACACAAAGTAATATGTGGATTTCTTCTAATATAATTATTTATCCATTTTAGTTCTAACTTTGTATGAGAATTAGGATGAGGAGATAAAGGTTTGTGTGATTTATCAATTAGAGAATCCCTAGTTCCATCAAATTTTCTATTCCATCTAGAAAGGGAAGATTTTGATATATGATATTTTCGACAGACATAGGTTGCTTTATTACCATTTCTATAAGATAATACAGCATAATATCTAGTATTTAATTCATGAGGTAAATAACTCTCGCTTTTTCTTTTATTTTCATATATAATATTCATAGTGGTTCAAGTCCTTTCGATATAATTTGTTTTGGTCAACTTAATTATACAACTTGAATCACTTTTTTTATATAGATTTGTTTCACATCAATTGTATCATTACATTTTATTATGAAATAAAAGATATTGTGTATTGAAAATTTGTGTTAAATATTATATAATTATGTAAATATGTGTTGG
>ERZ780157.3615-NODE-3615-length-12775-cov-3.645519_pt1 | contig 12775 bp, 7 predicted proteins | sample MGYA00511169_ERZ780157 | MGnify/ENA primary metagenome ERZ780157 (study PRJEB29588, sample SAMEA1965149) | human gut metagenome | biome: human gut; feature: human-associated habitat; material: faeces | place: Denmark | collected 2008/2010 ... | reverse complement strand
TACACTAACATTAATTACAGTATATTTAGCGGTAGATAGAATTGTAGAAATGTTATTAATGATATTTACTGGAGTTTCTTATTCTTATTGGGGGCCAATACAATATACATTTGCATTAGCTTGTCCAGTATTTGCTTATTTATTCTCTGGTGCTTCAAAATTTGCAACTTCAAAATCAAAAAAGGTAACATTATTTTATATATATATAATTGGACTTTATATCATAGCATTATCAATGTTTACACAATGGCTAAATCAAGGTGCATGGCTATTACTTTTATCTGTTCCTAATTATACAGAACTTATTACTGATTTTTCTGATTTAGTAACACCTGCTATGGTTAGTATTTCTTTATACTTACCTCTTGCTACAATATTTCCTTTATTTAAATGGTTATTCTTTGGTATTAATGATAGTAAAGATCAACTACGTTCTATTTGGGATTATGGTGGAATTAACTTATCTAACAAAAAAGAAGGTACCGGTCCTTATACTGCTGAAGTATATTTATGCTATGATGTAGAAACAGGAAAAGCTGTTACAATTCCAGAATCTTCAAGATATCAATCTTTATTTGTTTGTGGTGGCTCTGGATCTGGAAAAACTTCTCAAGTATATGAACCATTAATGGCCAGAGATTTAGAAAGAAAATACTTTTATAAAGAAGTTTCAAAGGAAATGGGATTTACTGCTTTAAGAACTAATATTGCAGTTTTAAATGCTCCATACGATAATGATTATTTAAATCAGAACTTTAATTTAAATATGTTATCACCTATAGAAAATAAAGAAACAATTTATAAAACTTATATGAAAAAAATGATATTAAGTAGCATGGGAAATGAAATTACTTATAAAAATCTAGGACTTACTCTTATAGCTCCTGATTATGAAGTTGTTGGTCATATGATTGATGTATGTAAAAATTTTGGACTTTCTTATAACATTATAGATCCAAATAATCAAAATTCAATTGGATTAAATCCTTTTGTATATGATGATTCTTCAAAAATAGCAATTACTATTTCTTCTGTGTTAAAAGCTATGTATAATACTTCTCACAGTGATGTTGATGAAGCTTATAAAGAAGATATTGTAATGCAAGCAATTGAAAATTTAGTAATTTTATTAAAAGAAATGTATCCTAGAATGAACGAAGGCAAACTACCAAACCTAGAGGATATGCTAAAAATGTTTACTAATTTTGAGTTAATAGAAAAAATGTGTGAAATATTAGCACATAATGAAGATTTAAAATCAAAATACAGTATACAATTAGCCTATTTTAAAAAGAATTTTTATGCAAACAGTATAGGAAAATCAAATATAGAAAAATATCTTTATACAATCATTAGTCAATTAGATAATTTATTAAGAATTCCTGGTATAAAAAGTATTTTATGTAATAGACACAATAATTTGGACTTTGACAAAATGCTTGCTAATGCTGATGTAACATTCTTATGTACTAGACGTGGTGATTTAGGAGCTGCAGGTCATAAAGCTTTTGGCTTATTTTTCTTGATGGCAATGCAAAACGCTGTTTTAAGAAGACCTGGTGTTGAAAGTTCTAGAATTCCTCATTTCTTGTATATAGATGAATTTGCTGATTTTATTTGTAAAGATACAGAAGCAATGTTTACAATGTATAGAAAATACAAAGTTGGTACAATCATTTCTACTCAATCTTTACAACAATTAGAAACTCCACATTTAAGAGAGAATTACAAAAGCACAATTCTTTCAAACTGTGCTAATAAAATATTTACTGGTAATGGTGAATTTAGCGAATTACAATGGTGGTCAAATGAATTTGGAACAAAAAGAGAATGGACATATAGCAATAGTATGGATATGGAAAAAATGAAATATGATGATAAATATGGAAGTGTAAAATGGGACTTTGTTAAATACTTTAAAGAAGGCAAACTTCAAACTATGAGTGCAAAGGATTGTGCTTATAAAATTAAATCTGCTGGTGGAAAACCTATGGTTGGTCAAGGTAGATTTGGATATCTAGAATCAAAATATAAAGAACCACATAAAATTAAAACTTATGATTTTGGTAAATATTCTGATGGAGTTACAACAGCTACTGAAGATAATAACAATTCTCCCAAAAAATTTGATTTTAAGCATATAGACTTTAAAGATGAAAAAAACGAAATAGATCCTGTTCAAACAGATACTACAGATTCTAAATATTTATTTGATAATGAAGATGCTATTGTGGTTAATTTTAAAAAGAAAAAGATGTAAAATTATAAAAAAACAAATTAGTAGGAAACTTTTTAAGTATCTCCTACTAATTTGTTTTTTAAAATGTTATTCCTATCAACTGAATAATTATTCCTGAAATAACTCCAATACTATATAATAATGCAATAATTTTTAAATTCGATTTCATATTTTTATTAGCCTTAAATAACACAGCAAGTCCAACTCCAGCCCCCACTAATAAGCCTGAAATCATAGTAGCTGCACTAATTACATTTTGTAAATATAGTTGTGTTAAAATAACAGATGCTGCACAATTAGGTATTAAACCTATAACCCCTGCAACTATGGGGCCTAATATAGGATTATATTGTAAAAATCCTGCTATTGTTTCTTCTCCTATTAAATGTATTGCTATATTAATGATTATTGTAATTATTAATATAAATAAAAATATATTTAATGTATGTTTTAATGCTGATTTTATAATTCCATGTTCACAATGACAATGTTCTTCTTCACATATTTCTATTATTCTTTCTTCTTCTTTTCTCTTTCTTAAAACAAAATCTATTAAAAATCCAGCTATCATTCCAATTACTAACTTCATTCCTAATATTTTAAAAATAGTACTAACTGGTACCGCTTCTGAAATAAAAATTGGTAACATTTCGTCTGAAGTAGATAAATATACTGAAATTAACGTCCCCAATGTTATTACTCTAGCTGCATATAAATTAGTTGCTGAAACTGAAAAACCACACTGAGGAAATATTCCTAATATGCTTCCAATAGCTGGTCCAAATTTTCCTGATTTTTTTATTACCTCTTTTGATTTTTTACTTGTCTTATGTTCAATATACTCCATTATTAAATATGTAATAAATAAAAAAGGTAATAACTTAAAACTATCAATTAGAGCCTCTTCTATAACTTCTAACATTTCTATTCTCCTTTTCTTTCGTTTTCATATCATAGCATAATTTTAATCAAAAGTAAAGAGCTATTAACTATTCTGTTCAATGTCAATAACTCTTTATTAAAATACTATCTTCTTCTATAACATCCACAAACATTTCCTGTTCTACCATTATTGTTAGAATTAGGTATTACATTTATTCTTGCAGATAACCCATTATTAAGCGCAGTATCACTATCTTGATTGCAACCGCAACTAGATATTGTAAGTAGATTACCATCTTCAATATTTCCACAATTACTATTTATAGAAAGCAATTCATTTGAATTATTATTATTACATCTACAAGAATTTCTAGCTTCTCTTAAATGCCTTATCAACCTGCAACTAATACATACTAGCACAGCAGTAATGAAACTAATAATTGTATATACAATAGTAGCTATTAAAAAATTTAAGTTGTTAATTACAAATGTAACAATTAAAAAAATAGCAAAAATAATTGCAGAAACTAAAGGTGGACATTTTAAGATTTTTTGCAATGCTATTGAAACAATAATTGTAGCTATTGGCAAAGCAAAAAATATAAGTAAATCAACATTCATATTTATCTCTCCTTTATTTTTTACTATATTTTATGCTTTACAACTTTATTTGGTTAATATCACTATTTAGAATATTCTACTTTAACTAAATATAAACCTTGTGGTGGTAATGTTTTTCCAGCATTCTCCCTTTTTTTCGATTTAATTATTTTTATAATATCCTCTGGATTTATCTTTCCTAACCCTACATCTACTAATGTTCCAGCAATAATTCTTACCATATTATATAAAAAACCATTTCCAGTTAATTCTATCCATATTCTATCATCAGGCATTTCTTTTACTTCAGCTTTATATATTGTTCTAATACTACTTTTACTACTTGTACCACTAGCTTTAAAAGCTTTAAAATCATGTTCTCCTTGAAAGTATTCTATTGCCTCCTTCATTTTCTCTATATCCAATTTAATAGGAATATGTGTTTCTAAATTTCTATAAATAGCTGTACCATACTTAGAATTATTAATGATATATCTATATGTCTTTTTTTTGCAAGAAAGTCTACTATGAAATTCTTCATCTACTTCCTCTGCTGAATAAATTCTAATTGACTTTTTTAAATTACTATTAATGGCAATCGGAAATTTATCAATAGGCAATTGAGAATTAGTCTTAAAATTAGCTACTTGTCCTAAAGCATGTACTCCTCTATCAGTTCTTCCTGATGCCATTAAATCAACTTTTTCTCCTGTTACAGTTTCTATTGCCTTTTCAATATTTCCTTGTATATTTAATTTATCTGGTTGTTTTTGCCATCCATTAAAATCTTTCCCATCATATTCAATTGTTAATTTGATATTTCTCATTTTATTGTCCTTTCCTATTTTCAAAAATCCCCTATAATATAAGCAAAAGTCGCTATTTGCGACTTTTATTTTTCCTCTTCTTTCTCTTCTTTTTTCTTTTTCATTTTCCATTTTTCTTTTAATTCTTTTACTTTACTTTTTCTCTCTTTCTTTTCTACAGAAAATCTCTTAGTTACAATATTACTAATTAATATCTTCTTTAATACATCTTCCCTAACATCTGCAATTAATGTTCCATCTTTTGCAACTGATATTTTACCAGTTTCTTCTGATACAACAACAACAATACTGTCTGATTCTTTTGAAATTCCAATTGCTGCTCTATGCCTTGTTCCTAATTCTTTTGCTATGTCTTTATCATCTGCTAAAGGCAAAACGCAAGCTGCAGCAGCTATTTTATTTCCAGAAATTACTACTGCTCCATCATGTAACGGTGTCTTAGGTTCAAAAATATTTACTAGTAGTTGTGGAGAAACCTCTGCATTCATAGGTATTCCTGTTGCTATAATATCTTGTATTTTTATATCTCTTTCTAAAACTATTAGCGCTCCGGTTTTTGCTTTTGAAAGCTCTGTAGCTGCAATTACCACTTTATATATATCTTCTTTTGTTTTTGTTGACAAATCTTTATCTATACCAAAAAACTGTGTTAACTTGTTTGTTCCTAATTGTTCTAAAGCTCTTCTTAGTTCCGGTTGAAAAATAACTATAATTGCAATTACTCCTAAATTCATAATTCCAGTTAATATCCAATTTAGAATTTTTAAATTGAATAATCCACTCATCCATGTTGCTATAATCAAAAGTGCTATTCCTTTAATTAATTGCCAAGCTCTAGATCCTCTAACAATTTTAAAAAAGCAATACATTAAAAATATTACTATTGTTATATCTATTATTAAAGTTACTAATTCAAATGGATTTGTTTGTAATGATTTTATATATTCTACCTCTTCATTTGCATTTAACCTCATAAATATTGGTTCCCCTTTTTCTATTACATGAGTATTTTCTAAGATTTCCATATTTTCTAAATCATTCCATGAAATATTTTTACTATCTACTCCAATTTGTCTTAATATGTTATTTGATGTTTCTTGCATAAATGGTCTTATTAGTATTGCGATTTTTCTTAAATTTTCTATTAAATGATACATACATGACTCTAATTTTTCCTTTTGCTCTTCTTTTGCAAGTGCCCATGGCATTGTTTCATCTATATATTTGTTTGTTCTTGATACAATATTCCATATTTCTTGTATACTTGATGCTATTTCATAATTGTTCCATAATTCTTCAAATTTTTCTATTTGTTTTGAAGTATATTCTTCAAATTCTTTATCTATCTCATTTGGTGTTCCATTATATTTTGGAACTTGTCCTTCAAAATATTTATTAACCATTGATACAGTTCTATTTAATAAATTGCTTAAATCATTACATAAGTCAAAATTGTATCTGTCAACAAAATTTTCTGGTGTAAATAGCCCATCTTGTGATACTGGCATTTCTCTTAACAAGAAATATTTTGTAGCATCTAAACCATACTTTTCTATTAAGCTTTCTGGGTATATTACATTTCCTTTTGATTTTGACATTTTTCCATCTTTCATCATTATCCAGTTATGAACAAGTATTGTTTTTGGTAATGGTAAATCTAGTGCCATTAAAAATATTGGCCAATATATTAAATGGAATCTTGCTATATCTTTTCCTACAATGTGTAAGTCTGCTGGCCAGTATTTCTTAAATAGTGTGTCATCTTTAGACATATATCCTAGTGCTGTTATATAGTTTGTTAATGCGTCTAACCATACATATACAACATGTTTTGGATCTTTTAATACTTTTATTCCCCAGTCAAATGTAGTTCTACTTACACATAAGTCTTCAAGTCCTGGTTTTATAAAATTATTTATCATTTCTGTTTTTCTATAACCAGGTTTTATGAAGTCAGGGTGTTCATCATAATATTTTAATAATCTGTCTGCATATTTTTTCATGTTAAAAAAATATGCTTCTTCTTTTTCATATCTTACTTCTCTTCCACAATCTGGGCATTTTCCATCTACTAATTGTGTTTTAGTAAAAAATGTCTCACATGGTACACAATAAAGACCTTCATATTGGCCTTTATATATATCTCCTTTTTCCATAAAATAGTCAAATATTTTTTGTACTACTTTTTCATGTCTTTCTTCAGTTGTTTGAATAAAGTCATCATATTCTATTCCCATTTTCGCCCATAATTCTTTTGCTTTTGCTGCCATTTCATCTACATATTGTTTTGGTGTTTTTCCTAAACTTTGGGCTTTTTCTTGTATTTTTTGTCCATGTTCATCTGTTCCTGTTAGTAAATATGTGTCTTCTCCTTTTAATTTATGGTATCTTTTTATTGCATCAGCAAGTACTGTTGTATATGCTGTTCCTATATGAAATCTTCCACTTGGATAATATATTGGTGTTGTTAAATAAAATTTGTTATTCAATTTTATACATCTCCTTTATTTTTGCTTTTTATATATTATCATAAAACAGATTAAATGTCCATTTAATCTGTTTAAAATTTTAAATCTTATTCATCTTTTATTGTGTTAATTTTTAATAATTTAAATATTTCAACTATTACTATTGGTGCAAATATTAAGCAAACTAATTCTAATATGTTTTGTGTTGGTAATATTGGTATGCTAAATATATTTCTTAATGGTTCTATTAATAATATTACAAACATTAATGCTGCTGATGCAATTATTGCCCATACTAGTTTTTTGTTGTTAAATACTTTTGTTTTAAATATTGATTTTTTGTTATCTCTAACGTTAAATACATGTACAAGTTCTGATAAAGCAAGTGTTACAAATGCCATTGTTTGCCCTACTTCTATTTTGGATTGTTCAAGTGTTAACCCATTTATTGGTTCATTTGTTGTAGCAAGTCCTATTGCATATGCTGCAAGTGTAAGTAATCCTATCATTATACCTTGATATATTATTCTCCATGTCATCGCCTTTGTAAATATGCCTTTACCTGGTTTTGCAGGTTTTCTTGTCATTATGTCAGAATTTGCTGGATCAAATGCTAGTGCAAGTGCAGGAAGTGAGTCTGTTACTAAATTTATCCATAATATGTGTATTGGAAGTAATATTTCTAAATGTGTAATGTCTGTAATTCCAAACCAATTAGCAAATAATGGTGTTAATAATGTTGCTAAAAATAAAACTACTATTTCTCCAATATTACTTGATAATAAGAATTGTATTACTTTTAGTATATTGTCATATATTCTTCTTCCTTCTTCTACAGCAGATACTATTGTTGCAAAATTATCGTCTGTAAGAATAACATCTGCTGCTTCTTTTGCAACGTCTGTTCCTACAACTCCCATTGCACATCCTATGTCTGATGTTTTTAATGCTGGTGAATCATTTACTCCATCCCCTGTCATTGCAACTATTTCACCATTTTTTTGCCATGCTTTTACAATTCTTACTTTATGTTCTGGTGAAACTCTTGCATATACACTATAATGTCTTACGTTTTTTTCTAGTTCTTCATCTGTCATATTTTCTAAATCCTGCCCTGTAATTGCCTCATCATCATTTTCTAATATTCCAAGTTCTCTTGCTATTGCTGTTGCTGTAATCTTATGGTCTCCTGTTATCATTACTGTTTTTATTCCTGCTGTTTTACACTTTTCTACCGCAACTTTTGCTTCTTGTCTTGGTGGATCTATCATTCCTACCATTCCAATAAATGTTAAATTATTTTCTATGTTTTTCATTTCTTCTTTTGATGGAAAATGGTCTATTACTTTATATGCACATCCTAATACTCTTAAGGCTTCTTTTGCCATCTTTTCGTTTTCCTGTCTTATTTTATTTATATATGCGCCTAAATCATTGTTTACATTATTGTTAATTTCATATGAATTACATCTTTTTAATAATTCATCAATTCCACCTTTTGTGTACACAACATAATCATCATCTACTTTGTTTACAGTTGTCATTAATTTTCTTTCTGAGTCAAAAGGCACTTCTTCTATTCTTGGTGTTCTATCATATATACTTGGATCAAAATCTAATTTAAAAGCCATATCTACTAATGCAGTTTCTGTTGGATCTCCTGTAAGTTCACCTTCATTAGATATTTTTGTATCATTGCAAAGCATATTGGCATATACTAATTTTTTTAATTCCTCATCTATTTCATTTTCACCAATATTGTCTAAATCACGTATTGCATCATTCCAAAATATTTTCTTTACTGTCATTTTATTTTGTGTAAGTGTTCCTGTTTTGTCAGAACATATAACTGTTGCACTTCCTAATGTTTCTACAGCAGGCAATCTTTTTACTATTGCATTTTTCTTTACCATTTTTTGTACGCCAATTGCAAGTACTATTGTTGAAACTGCTGCTAAACCTTCTGGTATAGCTGCAACTGCTAAACTTACTGCTGTCATAAACATTCCAATTGGTTCTTTTCCTTGAATTAACCCTACTATAAATATAAATACACAAATTGCAAGTGCTACAATTCCAAGTGTTTTTCCTAATTTGTTTAATTTGGTTTGAAGTGGAGTTTCTTGTTTTTCTACATCATTTATCATTCCCGCTATTTTTCCAACTTCTGTTGTCATTCCCGTTTCTACAACAATTCCTTTTCCCCTTCCATATGTTACCAAACTTGAAGAAAATAGCATATTTACTCTATCTCCAATTCCTACCTCATTGTTTTCAATTTTTTCTATATTCTTCTCTACCGGTACAGACTCTCCTGTTAGTGAACTTTCTTGTGCCTTTAAATTCACAGCTTCTATTACTCTTAAATCTGCCGGAATATAATCTCCTGTATCTAACACAACTATATCTCCTGGCACTAATTCTTTTGCTGGAATAACTGTAATATTTTCATTTCTTATAACCTTTGCAGCATGATCAGTCAACTTTTGAAGAGCCTCCAATGACTTTTCTGCCTTTGCCTCTTGTGATACTCCTATTATTGCATTTACAATTACAACAATCATAATTATTATTGTATCTGTAACACCCTCTCCATTTGCAATTCCAACTGCTCCAGAAACTATTGCGGCAATAATTAATATGATTATTGAAAAATCTTTAAATTGATCTAAAAATCTTTGAAGCAATGTTTTTTTCTTTGCCGCCTTTAATTCATTAAATCCATATTTTTCTTGTCTTTTTACAACCTCATCACTACTTAATCCTTTTTTCAAATCTGTTCCTAATTTTTGTTCAACTTCCTTTACATCTTTTGCAAACCATTTTTCTTTTTCCAACTCAATCACTCCTTTACTTATTTAGACAATGGGACGGGGTTTTTGTCTTAAGCTTTTAAGGCATTTTTATAAATAAATTAGAATTTTATGTCAAAGGCCAAGAAAAGTCTAAGACAAAAACCCCGTCCCATTGTCTATTGTCTAGATTTATAAAGGGAGGATTTATGATAATTCCAAATAAGTTGAATAAAGGTGATATAATTGGAGTTGTTGCTCCATCTAATCCCATTGTGGGAGAAAATATAGATGAGATTATGAATGCAAAAAAGATTGTTGAAAATGATGGTTTTAGGGTAGAGTTTTCTAAAAATATTTTTTCAAATTCAAATTTGTATAGTGCAGCTGCTAAGGAAAAGGCATATGATATTAATAGCATGTTTGCAAATAAAGATATAAAAATGATTTGGTGTGCAAAGGGTGGCGAAAATTCCAACTCTACATTTGATTATTTAGATTTTGATTTAATAAAAAATAATCCTAAAATAATATGTGGTTATAGTGATATAACTTCTTTAACTAATATTATAACTGAAAAAACAGGCCTTGTGACATTTAGTGGAACTAATTTTAAAACTATAGCAACAGATAATACCAATTATAGCTATAATCAAGCAATAAATCGCTTTGTTAATGGGAGTTTGTCTTTAGGACTTGAAAATGAAGAATATAAAACAATAAGACAGGGAAAAGTAGAAGGAATGTTAGTTGGCGGAAATTTAAGCTTAATTAGAGGACTGGTTTTAGGTAAATACCAAATTGATTTTAATAATAAAATATTGTTTCTAGAAGAGTTAGGGATTGAAACAGGGCCTGCTCTTGCAAGTAATTATTTGTATTATATGAAACAAAATGGAGTATTTGAAAAGATAAAAGGCTTATGGATTGGTTCATATGAACATGAAAGTAATATTTCATTAGAAAAAATTGTTTTAGATGTAATAAAAGATGAATATAATTTTCCAATTATAAAATCCAATAATTTTGGACATATAGAAACTAAAACAGTAATACCAATAGGAACAAAAGCAAAAATTGATACAAATCAAACAAAAAAGATAGAATTAATTGAAAAGTGTGTAGTTTAAAATAAATGGAGTAATAAAATGGTTGAGAATCTTGATGAATTGGAAGAAAAAATTAAAGGATGTAATAGATGTAAATTATGTAAGACAAGGCAAAATATTGTTTTTGGGGTAGGAAATAAAAATGCAAAAATAATGTTTATAGGAGAAGGGCCAGGTGCTGATGAAGATAGACTAGGAGAACCTTTTGTTGGAAAAGCAGGGAAACTTATGGATATGGCTTTTGAAGCAGTTGGTATAAAAAGGCAAGAAGTGTATATTGCAAATATAGTAAAATGTAGACCTCCTGCCAATAGAAATCCAGAAGATGATGAGGCAGCAGCTTGTATGGATTATTTAAGAAATCAAGTAATGATTGTAAAACCGAAGATAATAGTTTTACTTGGAAGTGTTGCATTAAAAAATATAATTGGAAAGGATTATGGAATTACTGCATCAAGAGGAAAGGTAATAGAAAAGAAGCAAATAACATATATACCAACATGGCACCCAGCAGCATTACTTAGAGACGAAACAAAAAAGATAGATTTTATTAATGATTTAAAACTAGTACTTTCAGTATTAAATAAAATTGAAAAATAGAATATTAAGTAAAATTAAAGATTATTAAACAAAATAAAAATAGGAAGAAAAATATTAAATAAAGCCTAAAAAGTAAAAAGGTATTAAAGAAATTGGAGAAACAGATGGAAAGTATTGATGAAATAAATAAAAAAGCCCAATATTGCTTAAATTGTAAAATAAAACCTTGCAGTAATAAAGGGTGCCCATTAGGGAATAATATACCAGATTTTATAAATGCTATAAAAAACGAAGATTACAAAAAAGCATATCAAATATTATCTTTAACAACAGTTCTTCCGGGAGTGTGTGGAAGAATTTGTCCACATAAAAAACAATGCCAAGGAAGCTGTGTTAGAGGAATAAAAGGAACCCCTGTAAGTATAGGGGATTTAGAAGCTTTTGTTTTTGACATGGCTGTGAAAAATAAAATAAATTTAAGTGATGTTTTTTTAGATAAAGAAAAAAACATGCAGAAAAAAAAGGTTGCAGTAATTGGAGGGGGACCTGCTGGACTTACATGTGCAGCATTTTTGGCCAAAAAAGGTGTAGATGTAACAGTATATGAAAAATATAATTATCTTGGTGGCTTATTAGTTCATGGTATACCAGAATTTAGATTACCAAAAGATATTGTAAAAGAAACAGTAAATAGAATTTTAAGTTTAGGAATAAATGTAAAATATAATATGGAATTAAACAAAAATTTAATATTGCAAGATTTGGAAAAACAATATGATGCTATATTTTTAAGCTTTGGTGCAAATATTTCATCAAAAATGGGAGTAGAAGGAGAAAATTTATCTGGAGTATTTGGAGGAAATGAACTTTTGGAATATAATTTACATCCAGACTATACAAATAAAAAAGTAGCAGTCATTGGTGGAGGAAATGTTGCAATGGATTGTGCAAGAACAGTAAAGAAAAAAGGAGCAAAGGAAGTAAAAGTAATATATAGAAGATCACGTGAAGAAATGCCAGCAGAACAAAAAGAAATAGAAGATGCAATAGCAGAAAATATAGAATTTTTATATCAAAATAATATTGTAAAAATAATAGGACAAGATAAAGTAGAACAATTAGAGTTAATAAAAACTAGATTAATTCAAAAAGAAGGAGAAATAAGAAAGTCACCTGTAAATATTGAAAATAGTAATTATAAAATAGATGTAGATTATGTGATTATGGCACTTGGCTCAAGACCAGAAGAGTTTGTAAGCGATTTAAAACTGGTTTTAAATAAGTATGGAAATATTTTAGTAAATGATAAATGTAAAAC
>ERZ780157.3613-NODE-3613-length-12785-cov-3.505342_pt1 | contig 12785 bp, 17 predicted proteins | sample MGYA00511169_ERZ780157 | MGnify/ENA primary metagenome ERZ780157 (study PRJEB29588, sample SAMEA1965149) | human gut metagenome | biome: human gut; feature: human-associated habitat; material: faeces | place: Denmark | collected 2008/2010 ... | reverse complement strand
GAACTCTGGACCTCTCGCACCCAAAGCGAGAATCATACCACTAGACCACAAGGCCACCTAGATTGCGTTTGACAATGGGTTATATCAGAGGAGTCAACGGATTGGGGAATGACTTCATAACCTGAATGAATTCAAGCAGCTCCTTAGAGAGAGTGGTGGTCAAGAGAAAGGGAACAGTCGACTGGTCAGACGAGGAAATCAAGCAATTGCTCATCAGCGTATTGGAGAACAAGTGTGTTTTGCAGAGCAGCGGAGAGGCCGAGACGAAGGACGTCAAACTGAAGAAGGGAGTTCGGTTATCTGGTCGCAGCTGACAGTGTAGACGGCTTGGGAGCTGATTGCCTCGGTGGTTTCGAAAACCAAGAACGTGAAGCGCAGCGCAAAGGCGTGCAGATTAAAGTACAAGTCAATCGAGGATCACTTCAAGAAGGGTGTCTCTTGGCCGAAATCGTTCACGGAATAGAAGTAGTGTTCTGTAGAAAGTGTGGCGCGCAGTCGAAGTGGCCGTACTTCTCGATGATGAGTCTCATCCTCCCCGTTGTAACAATAGTCACCGAAGTCGTGCGTGTTGCTGTCGTTCCGTGACCGCGTAGTCCATCGATGTGAACGATTTGATTCGCTCCACGTCTCCCATGTCTCCGCGCGTTCTCAACTCTTCTCTCGAAAACGACCGTAGATCCCTCAGAAGGTCGACCTCCCCCACGATGATGGACGTGTCGAATCCTTTCTTACAGAGTGGTTCTCTGCCAACAGAGTTCATTGTTTCCCATCCGTCCAAGTCTGATAGGCTGTGTATGTCCCCGGAAATGCCATCTTCAAAACGTATTTGTTCGTCTTCGTATATGTGTGCGTCAACCCCGTGTGCAGATTCGCCGTATGGAGCTCCTTTCGGATCTCACTCATGTGGCTCCTTCCACATGGACCGAAATGGTTTCTTTGATAATAGTTGTTGTGCTTTGTCTGCGCTTTCGAGTAGTCATTCGGTTCTGCAAGAGATTGCAAACACGCTAAGGGATATGACTAACTTTGTTGATAGTATGTTGTCAGGCAATTGTTTCTCACAAATGGAGAATACTGATTGTGCCAAGTAGCAGTTCACTAGTGAATCCCCCTCTATTTGATGTTCGTATGTATTGTAACAAGCAATTCCATTTCAGTAACTCTGTCTTCTTTGTTCGAATCATCTTGTCCACCAGATCCCAGAATTGCACTCTTGCCACGCTATCCATATTCCTTATATCGCGATTAATCTACGTCGTCATCGCCCGAATGCAAAGCCACATAGACGGTCTGCACGTTGTACCCCTTCACGATGTCCGGAAGCGGCATTTCGTTGAACCACATAAACACGCCCAGCACTACGCAATCACGCAGCGAATCATCGTCCACCTTTGCTGAACAGAATCGACGGGTTGCTGTAACGCCAGCCGCGGAACTGCCAATTCTGCATTCCCGCCATCACGCACACAACGCGGTGCCAGTCGTCCACAGAGAACCGGGACGGATTGTCCGTGAACCGGAACCGAATCTTCTTGTTGTTGATCGTTCGGTCGATGATCAGATCCTGCGGCTTCTGCGGGTTCTTCTACTCCTCACTCCCCCACCGCGTCTCCACCTTCCGTATCTCGTCGCTCGACACGTAGCGGCCGTTCACCATGAACTCCTCCACATTGTACATGGTGATTACGTTGCTGCCCGCGGCGGGCGCCACCAGCACGATCGCCTCCTGCGCCGACTGCACCTTCTCCTTCTCGAGCGGCTGGGTCAGGAAGCCCTCTTCGGGGTTGAAGTTCATGTTCACGTCTATTTCTGATGCACTGTCCGTGCTGCCTACTCATACGACCCTTCCAGTCCTCATCGCCGTGAGAACTCTTCTCATCACGACGGATCAGGTCCAGCTAGGTGTCACATTGCACAAACAGCACTTACTGCCTCCAGGAAGTCCGATTTGCCGTCAAGAGCCACCACCTTCGATCGCGTCTCGTATATCTTTTCGTTGCCCAAAATGGCTCGCATTCGCTTGTAGTCCTGGATCGTGTTCGTTCCCTCCGCGCCCGCCGTCGCCGCGCCTGACGCTGTGGACGATGCAGCTGCACCCTCGAATTGGGGTTTAACGTATCGGAATGGGGCAGATGTGTCAAAGTATATGCAGGAGGACTCCTTCCCCTTCAGATAGCTCAGAAGCGCATTCTTCTGGGGAAAACTGACGGCGTCGACTCCGTTATCCACGCACTGCAGAGCGTAGGAAGCCTGGTCGAGCGATTCGTTCTTGGAAAAGACCTCCCAGAAGTAGAAAACGCAAGCCAGAGAATAGTAGGACGAATCCTTCGCATTCTCATTCTTCTCGTACGCGTGGAGCTTCTTCATGCACGTCATCGTCTTCTCGGGAAAGACGTGCATGCCAATCACCACATTCCCATCCTTTCTTTCCAATTTCTTGTTCTTCGCGATAGCCGACCGCAGGGCCTCGAGCGGATCCATCTAGACTGTCTTGCAACGATCCACGCGACGAAATATGAACCACTTCCGGTTTTCCTCCCTATTTCTGCCGCGATTCTGTCAGTGATTGGATTCCGTGGGACCCCTCTTCCCTCGTTTTCGCTCAATCCGGCAATGATACGCATCGCGGCGAATCCGAATCAGAAACTCCTTTCTCTCTTCCGTTCGCTGACCCTTCGGCGTGCGTTTGCGAAGCCGTTTGCTCTTGGGTGCGCTTTCACTTGTAGTATTGCACCAAATAGCATTGCGCACGGAATGCAACTCGATGGTAGAGTGACTCGCGACTCTCTTCATCCTAGATCTCATCGCAGAGCGGGGGGTTCCGGATAGAGCAGTTGGTTTTCTTCGAGTGAGTAACTCGGTAGAAACCCCGTTCGACGCGAATCCTCAATGTGGGTCTGTGTGGGGCGCCGAACTCGGGAAAGAGCACGCTGATGAACACGCTCGTGGGCAAGAAGCTGTCCGCAGTGAGCCACAAGGTGAACACGACGCGATTGGAGATTCTGGGAGTGAAGAACGTCGGCGAAACCCAGCTGGTCTTTCACGACACGCCTGGTCTGCTGCAGAAGAGGTTCGTCATGCGTTTCCGTCTCATGTCCAGTCGTAGCAGCCAGGAAGAGAAGGAGCTCACAAACATCGCGAAGACGGCGCTTTCAAGCATGGACTTGTATCTCACCGTACGATCCCTCTCCTCCTCCCACCTCTAGTTAATCGACGGGTCCATTCCCCTCACCTACCTGAGCAGAGAAGTCATCCACACCGCTACTGCCCTCTCGCAGAGCAACGACGCCAAGATCCTCTTCGTCCTCAACAAGACGGACCTGGTTCGCGACCCCAAGCTCATCGCGACGCGCAAGAAGCAGATCGCCCAGGAGATCCCCACGCTGCTGCGCTCGCAAGTACCAGCCCGTCTGGGAGTGAACAGTAGATTGGCATGGACGATGCTGGCGAGCGCGTGCTCACGCTCTCCGCGCTGAAGGGGAAGGGCGTCGGGCAGGTGGAGCGGCTGCTGTTGAGCGCGGCGCACCCGGGGCAGTGGCGGTTCTCGGCGGGCGTGACGACGGACCGCAGCCAGGAGGAGCAGACGAACGAGATCGTGCGCGAGAAGGCGTTCCAGTACCTGAACCAGGTGAGGGAGAGGAGTGGGTGTGAGGAGTAGGAGATTCCGTACGAGATCATCTTCGTTCACGAGGGGTGGAGGAGGGACAGGGGAGTGCTGGTGGCGATGGAGAACCTGCAGGTGCAGACGCACTCGCAGCAGCGCATTGTGGACCGAGGGAAGTGGAGGATCGAGCAGGCGGCGTCGAAGGACCTGACGGAGCTGTTCGGGCGCCCCATAGCGGTTAGCATCAGTGTATCAATACACAAGAGTTGAGTCATTTGTTCTGTTTTGAATGGACATAAGAGTTACTTGACTCGTTTCCAATTGACAACAGCAATTCGATCCATTTTCAGTAGACAACACCCATTGACTTCATTTCCAACAAACACAAGAGGGAATCTCCCTGTCCAGCTTGTCGTGAATGCTCAGCCAGTTGAACACCGACGCCATTTCGATTCGGATTTCGTCCTTGTCCTACAGCTCAACGCCTCACCCCAATCCTACGGCGAGCTTGAAGTCGATCGGCGGCTGGAGGTCGGACGACAGCAGTCGCACGAGCTCGCCCACCTTCCTGTCCGTCTTCACGACCAGCCAGCCGTTGTACCACTCCTCCTTCTTGCCCTCTATCCCTCACGCCACGCTCTCGCCCCCACTCAGCGCCTTCATCAGCCGATACACCTCCGCTCTCTGGTACGACGGCGGTGTGAGGCGCACCGAAACCTCTACGCGTCACGCTCCTCCCACGCCTCCACCGAGTGTCTGCGTGGCGCTGTTCTCGCGCCTCTCGCGCGTGAAGCGATATTTGTTGTGCGCCTCCACGTACGGAAGACACAAGTCGAGTTGCCGACACTTCATCACCGACAACACGTACTGCTTCCTTTCCGTGACCACCCTCACCCATGACTACTGAACATCTGTGAGGGAAGGAGAGAGGGGCGGAAGACGCTTCTTGTACTCCTCGTTCTTGTCGATGTACTACGCCTCAACCTCGCTGCTCTGACCCACCTCGATGAAGTCGTAGTACGTCTCGCGCAGCGGCGTGAGGCCCCAGAAGTGCATTTCGGAGAAGAGCTGGGTGGCTTCCTCGAACTCGCCCGTCGCCAGCTTCGAGCCGATGATCGCGGCGTAGATGCGCGAGTGGATCAGCACCTTCATGTCCTTCTGGCTCTTGTAGTACGTGTCCGCGTTCTCCGTGCTCCTGTCGAAGTGCTCCCAACCAAACTCGTCGCAGATAGCGTCGTACAGCGCAATGCACTCGTCGTAGTAGTGGTTCTCGTACAGTCCTACAGTGAATTCGAGCGAACGCTCCTACCGAAGAGCATCTCGGGGAGAATCACGCGATAACGCTTGCTATCCGCTTTGCACCGGAGGAAGTACTGCATGCCCTCGTCGTATCCCCACACCGACAACAGGCAGCGCAGGTACACTCCCGCCAACTCCCCATTGACTCCGATCAGATCCGGAAGGGTGGACTCCGATATGGAATAGAGAAAAGCGCGATCCTTCAAGACAGAGGCCGCCCACAGCAGACTCTTCGTGAGACCCGAGTGGATGGGACGGGAGTATGCGAAGAAATCGCACGACAAACGTCTCACCAAGTCGTAGAACCGACTCTGCAGCAGACGGTTCACCACAACCTTCATGTCCTAGCGTTGAGAAACCGAGTGCAGAAATACCTGCTCCGATAGATGCTGCTTCTCCCTTGCAATCCGCTCCGCTGCTTTGCACACATCCATTCGACTTGAATGGGTGTCTTTGAACAAGTCGACGAGTTGCTCCACTTTCATATTCTCTACATCTTTTGCGGGACTCCGTTGTGACTTATATGGACTACGGGGATGAGAGTCACGCATCACAGCAAACGAACCTCTTTCTTTGATTTGTCGGATGAGCGCTATTCACACTATTCCTTTCTGCACTTTCGGAGGAGAAGAACCGCTCCCCATGTCCATTCCCCCAAACAGAGCAACATCCACCTGAAACAGCGGGTATTGCACAACGCCGCCATGGTACATTACGTGGCAGCTTTCCTCCCAGAATGCGTAATGTTCCCAGCATTGTTTGCTCCCATCCACCATCTCCCATCCTCATTCCATGCGTGATTCTGAATCACATGCAGCCCTGATTCGATCCGATCCAGTCCGATTCCTCTTACCCAGCGTACGAGCACAGCAAATGAGTGCCCAAATCATACAACGGCGTTTTCACGCCGAAAGAGGATGCCATTCCCCCTTCCCGCAAGAGTGGTGATTTGGCCTCTCCTCACGCATTGCATGTCACACCGAGTGCTCTTTCACCCTTAACGACCCCCTTTCCCAAGGAATTCGAGAGAGGAACCACTCATTCTTCGAGTCTTGATGATCGTGGATGGCTGAACGCGTGGACAGTAGACCCCCTCTTCCACCCATTCATTCTTTTTTGATTCTTGAAGTTTGCCAATGCAGGCTCAGCGCATTCAAGGTGAGTCCTTTCTTGCCGAAAGATTAGGTCTAGAAACGACTTCCTCCAAGAAAGTGTACTACTACTACTGCAAGCACCCTGGGTGCACATACAAGACCATCCGCTCTGGCCACCTTAAACGCCACGAGCGCATTCACACCAAGGAAAAGCCATACAAGTGCCAGTTCTGCTCCTACACTGCCGCACGTTCGGATCACCTGAGAAGGCATATGAAGATCCACACCAAAGGTATTCGCGCTCTCACTTCCACCAACTATCTGGATGTCGAGCCTTCTCTCAGTACTTCGTCGACGAACTCTCCTACGGTGAGTCCATCGCCTGTTATCTCTGCTTCTTCTTCTCCCTCCCTTCAACCCATGACAGCTCCTGCAAGGGTTCCTTTTGCGTGCTTGGATGGATGCTGTGACGACGAGGGAGGTAAGGCCTTGGGGCTGGCGCTGATGCGTAGTTTCTGTGTTTCTCAATTTCCTTCACCTTTGCTACACGAACCAGCGCATCTAAGGGACATTATTATCGCGCGTCCTCTTAGATATTCACTTTAGGTGACTTTGTGTTTGCATTCTTGAAGACTGTTTTTCTTTCTGTTTTAAGGTATCACCTCCGTGAAATGCTTGTTCCGTGTTTGTTGCACACTGGAGTCTCCATTGATTCTTTTGTGAAATGGTGGGACGATTCGCACAACCGTAACGGCGTAGAGCAACTACGGTCAAGGATATGCTGACGACTGGATGAGTGTCGACGCGTTTGCTGTGTTGTCGGCTGCTTGATAGTCTAGACCCCAGGAGACGTATAAACCGTTCATTCCGGCCAGCTACAACAACGACAACGATTTCGGTTTCGGGAATATGCAAACGACCGTCGAAGAAGACTACGAGAACGAGCCGCCTCTCCTCGAAGGTGCGTTTCAGTTGTGTAGCATAAGGCACAGAGTTGGGCATTGATTTCAGCCACATCTACAACAAGATTTGCGTCGTGCTAAATCCTCGCAAGAGAATCGACTCCGTTCTTGCGCAGGACGCTGATCTGACCGGACCCATTCTGTTCTGCTTCCTTATCGCACTTCTGTCGCTCTTGGTCTGTTCTTCGCGGGGACGGTGACTCGTAGAGAGGACGCGTTCAGTTCGGCTACACGTACGGCTACTTCTTCGCTGGGTGCTTCTTGATGTGTTGAGCGCTTGCTTCGATTGAGTGGTAGATACTTCCTGATCGGACTGCTGAACGACTCCACGACCGGAATCACGCTGAGCTCCATCACGAGCATTCTGGGGTACTCGATCATTCCCATCATCTTCCTCTCTGCCGTGAGCCTGGTCATTCCGTCAAAGTATTGGCTAATCGAATCGCTTTCCGCGTAGACACTTTATCAGCTACACGCTGGGCATTCTCTGCTGCCTGTGGTCTTCCTTTTCCGCCTCTCGGTTCATTGAAATCCTCCTCGGTAGCAAGGACCAGCGCTTCATCATCATGTACCCGCTGATTCTGCTCTATGCCACATTTACCCTCATCACTGTGTTTTCTCGTGTTTCCTGCAAACACACCACAAATCATCTAAGTCGAGCGCATTCGGGTCCTTCACCGGCCTCGTCTCGTAGGGAATCGTGATTCTGTGCGGCAACTGGAGCATCTTCAAATACGCGTCCGTCTGGTTGCTCCCCCGCTGCTCTGCAACACTCCCATCGTACCGGTCTGTCCGATTCCCGTAGTACGGAGGGGCGGTCTGAATGAAGTCCTTCTGAATGCGCAAACCACCTACATCATCACCCGCCTCACGCTTCCTCACGTTTCATGTCCCCTCCTCCCTCCTCAACCACCGACTTCACAAAATCGAGGGTCTCTTGAGACACAGCCAGGTGTGCCGGCAACATGACGCGATTCGTGGAGGAGGACACGTAGTGATGGGACTCCTTCACAATCGCTAGCCACAGGGGGTCGTAGTACAAATCGCAGTCATCCGCGCAGGCAGGATCCACCCCGACGGTAATCACCTGCATGAAGTCTCTTCCCTTCAAACACTTGTCGAGCGACAGAAAACGCGTCTGTCTTTCCAGGGGAACCATAGGAACTGCGCCTCCTTCGACGGCGTCGGAATGAATCCCCTCTTGAGAGGGAGCACTCTTCGGATGTGGATACAGCGCTGCGTACTTGGTGTGAAGATGCGACGCAAACCAATACGCCGGCTACTCATCACCTCGGCAATGAATTGTCACCTTCAACTCATCCAGCACCTGCATGAGCGGCTGCGATCCCAAATTCATATTGTCAATGTCTTCTCTACGCCTCAACACGCTCAAACAACGATACTGGAAGTGGGGCTTTCTCCGCAGCAGGGACGCGACGTTGCCATACTGGAAGATGCGAGAGGGCCAGTCGTGGGAAACCATGATGTCGACAGGGGAGGAATACGCCAGCAGCTTCAGGATGTCGAGATGACGGTAGTGGAAGGAGGTGATTCTGTCTGGACTGTGCGGACTGTACGGAACCGTTTCGCAGTACCCCTTTTCGTAGTCGAGAGAGTTGAAGATCCCGGACAAACCACCGATTGTCAGCCCCTTGTACCGAATTACGTTGGAGCACCCCATGTAGTACATATTCGGCGCAACCCAGCCACCGTAATGCAGCTCTCTGTGGTAATTCGTGGCTTCGTGGTTTCCACCCACATAGATGGTGAGAACGGGCGCAACTCGCTCTCCCGAGTAATAGTTGTAAAAGTCCTTCTAGAAATCATCCTGCATCCGCTCGACTACCATGAACATGTACTTCTCGGGGCACTTCATGCACCCCAAATCCTGCTGATTCCGCATCGCTTGGAAATCGCCGGTAATGATGAGCAGGTCGATCTTCTTCCCGTTGCGCTCAAACACCTCGCACATTCTGTAGAAGGCGTCGAGCTCTCCGTGCCCGCAACCCGTTACGGCGATGTTGATCGAGGCCATAACCATTTCCTGTCTTCAACAAGCAGAACAGCTAAACGTATTAATTAGACACAGAGTCCTGCAGACTCAACTCCTTCTCCAAACGGGACGAAGCGCAACAATCGCGGGCAAGGCAATTGTGGTCTTCACACACAATATCGTTACAAACGTCCTGCGACCCGCTGTTATGGACGATCTCGATCTGCACGCTGCTGCTGTGGATGTTCACCTTGTGGAACAGCTTCTTCACGTTGTCCATCACAGCCTGATGGTTGCAGTCGTGCGAGCAGATGATGTGCACGGACGCCTCGATGATGTCCTCGTTCAGCTGCCACACGTGCAGAGAGTGGAAGTACTCCACGCCGCTGATCTTCGAGATGGACTCCTCGAGCTTCTTCATGTCGATGGACTCGGGCGCCGACTGCAGCAGGATGCCCAGCACGCTCTTGAACAGGGGAATAGACCCGTGCAGAATCAGGAACACGATGAACAGCGAACAGATCGGATCGGCGTAGTACTTCCACTCCTGGTCGTCGGGCACGTAGTTGATCAGACACGCGCTGATGATGGCAGCCACGGAGCCCAGCGCGTCGCTCAGCACGTGCAGGAACACAGCCTCGATGTTGGCCGATCGCTTCTTCTTCTTCTGCTCCTTCGGCTTCTTGTCGCCGTCCATCTGAATCACCACTTCTGAGGAGACGTCGTGCTCGTGCTCGTGCTCGTGTTCATGCTCGTGTTCATGCTCGTGGTCGTGTTCATGCTCATGTTCATGCTCATGCTCATGCTCATGTTCATGTTCATGGTCATGCTCATCCTCGTCCTCAGCGTGATGATGATCATGTCCGTGAGCGTGACCGTGCGCATGACCGTGGGCATGTCCGTGAGCATCCTCGCCACCACAACCGAAGAAGAGCAGACCCAGGATGTTGATCACCAGACCCAGAATAGCCACCACCAAGTAGAGTTCACGCAGACTCGACATGCCCTCCTTCACCTCGCTGATATCGATCATACGAGTGATGGCCTCAATGAAGATGTTGAAACACACGGCGAACAGGAACACGCTGTTGATCATGGCACCAATCACCTCGAAACGATGCCAGCCGTAGGTGTTGTACTGGTTCTCCGGACGACGCGCCAGCGAAATGGCCCAGTAACCAACAATCAAGGCAATCAAGTCGGAAGCCATGTGCATAGCATCGGCCTGGAGAGCCAGAGCCTGAATCACGATACCGCCGACGAACTCCACGATCATGAAGGCGCCCGTCAGAATCATCTGGATCATCAGGTGGCACTGATCGCTCTTCATTCTCTTGATCTTGTCCGCCTTAGCCTTCAGGAAGCGCTGCTTATCCTCCTCGCTGATGTTGTACTGTCTCTTCTCATTCTCCGGCTCAGGGAAATCCGCTCTTCCACTACCCGTTATCCGCACATCAACACGTCCTACATGAGCATGCGAATGCTCTTCATGTATCCGCTAACGGGCTTGTTCTTGCTCGGGTCGTAAATGCCGTGATAGTCAAAATGATCCTCGTTGATGTGGTGCAGACGACCGTTCAGCACGACGTCGTAGTGATCCTCGTGCTGTACGATGTCATGCTTGTGCTCTCCGCTGAGAATGCGCACCAGCTCGCCCTCATCCTTGCAGTGGCACGTCTCATCGCCGCAGGGCGAGGTTACTCTACACATCACCGCACAAACATCACTAGAACTGCTTCACCTCGGACTCGCTGCTAGCAGGCTTGATGTCCTTCAATTCAACCTCAGTACTCATTGATTAAACTATTATTTGGGAATCTGGGGAACAGGGTGGAACACTCCACGAACGAAACGCCCACGATGAGAGAATGAGAATGAAACTCCAATCACCGAGGATTGAAAAGGGGGAGACTCGGCCGCTCCTTTTCACTCCCTTTTGGAGACAATTCAAAACGAGTGTGTTCCCAACAAACTGGAGTAGACATGTTATTACACACCCAGGAACTCATCAAACTCAGCGTCCGTGACAAAACTGGGTTCTAAATGACGATCCAACGCTTGTACTTCGTCTTTCCACTTCGTTATGCTCCCTATCGGGATGGTGATCATGCGCTTCTACCCGTCACTCCACTCTCAAACACCGCACAGTCTTCACAACCTCAACGGGAGGGTACACAACGCTCGTTAGGAAATCGACAGTCTGGAGCGCATACGGGCTCTTGTTGATCACCACCATCTTCTTCGTGCTCAGTAACTCCAAAAACCGCTTGGGAGAATTGTCCAGCAGAATGAACAGCACCACCTGCAGAAGCGATACGTCCCCCTTGTGCTGCTCGATCCCTACACGTCACACCACCAGAACGATACGCACGGATCGAATCCCCGTCAATGAAGAAGAAGCGGCTCTTCATCGAGTGCATCTTGTCGTAAAAGAAGTCGGTAGCTCTGAAGAAGAAGTACTCGCGCGCCTTCCACTGCAAGTACTTGTCACTACCCGTAAAGCACACAGCAAGAACCCAACTCCGCATCGCTCAATGACAGTCCCTTCTCTTGCGCTCTCCCCTTCATCTTCTCGTACACCATCTTCCAACGGTCTGTGGACGCGTACAGCGTCAAAATGCTGTCATACGTGGATTGCTCCATCTTGAGGGAGTTTCGCTTCATGGTCCGTACCCAGGTCAGCACGTCCTTGAAGCGCTCTTCCTTGCAGTAGCAGCCGATAATGGCGTCCATGCACAACGAACTGCTGATGCTGTTCTCACTGTGTGCCAGTGAGCGGATGTGGTTGGCGAAGGCGAGACACTCGCGAGGCCTTCCCGCCAACTCCAGTCCCTTCAACAGCTTCCAGTTCACAGAAGCGTCCTTGCACGCATTCTTCGCATAACCGTTTCCGCTCAGAATCTGCTTGCCCTCATCGAATAGGCGCTGCGAAAACAGAAGCATGACAAACGAAGCTAGGAATGACGTCAGTGACCCGATTCCACAGTACATGCGCGGCATGCGTCTCCACGCTTCGGGAATGGAACCCCATACGGACTGAGCGAACTGCACCTTCTTCTCCATCACGGCGGACGTCATGAGGTAATCAGCGGTTGATACGGACAAATCCACGTATCCCTGCACATTGAGAATGGGGAGCAAAGATACGTCGCGTTCCAGCAGGAATTGGTGGTAGGACAGGAGCATGCGGTAGTAGCGTTGCTTGAACAGCACCGAGTAGAGCTTTTGCAAAACCTACACTCGCAGCGGATACACACGTCTACTGCTCCATCCATGGGGTTCCACAGCTCTGTGTACAAATACAGGCGTTTCCGCAACTACGAATGGTGAGAAGAGAGCGAGTGTACTGTCATCATGTTGTTGATGAGAAGGTCATCTCGAATACACTGCGTGATCTTCTTCATGTCGAACTCACATGGATTGAGCGAAATGCGGTTTAGGAATGCAAACCTGAGAAATCATTGTCCATTCCCAAGTTCCCACTTTTCGTCGTCATCCATTTCCGAAAACAGGTCACCAACGCTCGTGAGTGCTGTGCTACTACAATGAAAAGAGAAATGGACATGGTACCTGCTCCATCGCAAACCAGTTGAGAAGACGCTGTTTTGGCAGTGGGCTCTTCCAGAAAGCGCGGAACGAATTAGGGACGACTTCCTAACAGCCCCTGCTACTCTCCACATTGATTATGTGTGTTGACGAAACACTCCAAACAACATGATAAAGCTACTTCTTTTCCTTCTTTTCCTTCTTCTCTTTCTTGTCCTTCTTGTCCTTCTTGTCCTTCTTCTCTTTCTTATCCTTCTTCTCTTTCTTCTTCTCTTCCTTCACTTCTT
>ERZ780157.3608-NODE-3608-length-12795-cov-3.503532_pt1 | contig 12795 bp, 13 predicted proteins | sample MGYA00511169_ERZ780157 | MGnify/ENA primary metagenome ERZ780157 (study PRJEB29588, sample SAMEA1965149) | human gut metagenome | biome: human gut; feature: human-associated habitat; material: faeces | place: Denmark | collected 2008/2010 ... | reverse complement strand
GGGAGTACTTCTGGAAAAGACGAAATAGTCCTATTTCTGACGATTCTTCGAAACGCATACGGCACTGCAGTAATGACGATACACGTAGGGCTTCTTCGCCGTCTGCTCCATGAGCGACTGGTACATTGCCAATGACAATCCCGGAGCGTGACGCGTCGCCTCAATCAAGTCCACAGGGTCAATATCGCGCACGATACCCGCGATTCCTCTCTATTGCGTGGCGACAACCCTCCACACCTACAATGCTCCTGATCGTGCCGTTCTTCGCCATTGCGTCCACAACGTCTAACGCGGAGAAGACCGAGTCACTCATCAGAATATCGCTGTTGACGATGCCGTAGTAGTCCGCCGACACATCGCGGTACAGATCAGCAAACATCGCGTCCACCGTCGGCATATAGTGCTCGTTGTGTCTACAGTCATCACGCTTCAAACTCCGCTACTGGTAACCGAAGTAGTAGGAAATGCCCAGATCCTTCGCAAGTGTGATGAGCGGGTGCGATATCGTGAAGAGAACGGGGAGGAAGTCGTAGTTGCGCTGGAGCAGAGCCAGCGACACGAGCGTGTTGGCAACGTCAGGAGGAACGTGATGCTACGCTGAATGAGTACGGTGCTTTCCTACGCTCTCCTCCTGCATATCTGCGGTAACGGCCATCACGAGACGGTAGTGCTTTCTGGGGAAGCCGGCGTGGTGGAGCGTTTCCTTCCTGGGAACGCGATCCCACCGCTTCAGTCGATTGAGTATGAAGAGACTGGGGTTGCGTGGCTTAGGGATCTGCGTCTCAGCGGGAACAAGGAATACTCACCATCGCCGTTGGAGAATCGATGACAGCGTGCAGCGTCTCATCACTGATCCGAACTTCGCTGGGAAAAGAGGATTGGGACGGATTCTCGCTCGTCACGGACTACAATGGAAAGTAAAAGCAAAACAATACTCCCAATCGCTGTGTTTCCGTGCTTGCAGTTTCGCTGGCGAGAGAGGATGAACCCAGATGTTGCACATCGCGTTCTACGCAGTGAAGGAGAGCAACGCGCTGAAACGATTGTGGTCTTGACTTTCAAAGAGATGGAAGCGAGAGGGAGAATAATAATATCCATAGAGACGATCACCGTTGATGGCTACGCGTGAACGCCAGCAGGGAAGCGGACAGATGAGGACACACAGCGCCAACACCCCGAGAAACAGAAGCGCCTCCCGAACCATTGCAGTAAACAACTGTCGCGAACAAACAGAGCACAAGCAAAGAAACCTTAAACGCGGTTGGTCTTAGAGGCAGCAGCAGCCTTGAGGGCACGGGCCTTATGAGTATTTCTACCCGTTCCTCTAATACGGAAGAACAGACACAAGGCAATGACGCCGATAATGAGGGCGGCGAAGATGATAATCAGCACCCACATGACGGTGTTTCCCTTCTCGCTGGTGACGAGCATGGAAATCGTCACCTCGGCATCATCAGCATCGTTACGAGCAATAATAGTGTACACGCTCTTCTCCATCAGCTCGGTGGGAGTGCCAGAAATCGTACCGTCGGTCGCATCCAGCGTGATACCGGTAGGAAGCACGGGAGGATTGACCTGACCAGACTCCTTCTTCAGCAGGAACTTGCACTCGTAGCACTTGACGCTGGGCGTAAGAGTGACAATAGCCTTGTTAATCAGCCACTCGTTATCAACCGAGGCGTAGCTGAAATCCTTGGGAGCATCGGGCACGCAACGCTCCTTGATCAAGCTCCAGGCAGCATTTCTGCAACGGTACACAATCTTGCCTGAAGTGTAGAGAGGACACTTCTGGGTGGGGTGCTCATACGTCTGGCCTTCCGAACCCGTCACCGGGACATCGGCAGTGGGCTGGCACTGAGAAGCGACTATGGTGAAGGGAGCAGCACAGAGCCTTACCAATAGCTAAAACCGTTAACGCAACAACCAAGAAACGCATTCTAAAGGTGATTAGCACTCTTTCTTCCTTTTAATGGAATAGATTGTCTACGAACGTAGATGGCAGGTTGCGATTTTAACCGGATAGCCGTCGCGAGATGATTGGCCCGAATGGGAAGATCTGCCTCCTCATTGGACGATAATGAATTGTGAACCATACTTGTCGTTACTTATCGGAATACATGGCGCGAGATACACACGAGATTCATTCCGTCCCAGCATTTGGATCGTAATTGAATGATATCTCTACAACTTCCATTCTTCAACCATTCCGCTTTTGTTTTCACCTCCTCCTTCCCCTTCCATTATACGCTCGTTTTCCACTGGAACACAAACGATGATCGTGTTGAACAAACCACGCCACACTAGTATACAAACGGAGAGCAGATCTCACTTCGACACAAATCCCTCGTCGGCGTGTTCAGACCCAGACGCATGGCAAGCTGCCCATACGAGCTGCCGCGCGTGAAGATGATGTAGTCGCAGCGGGAGGCAAGCACGAGGTCGATGATGGCCCTCTTCAAGAACTGGAGATGGTTGTTGCCCCCCGCGAAATACGCCGAAGAGTGACCGAACGCGTACCCCTTTCCCTCGAGAACGTGCATGTCACGGAAGTCGCTGAACAGGCGAGTGCGGACGAGAATCGAGTCCGTCGTGACGAACAGCGTCGTGTTCTTCCTGTCCGCGTTCAGGTACTTCAGCGCGTACTTTACCTCCTCTTCCGCGAAGGGGATGGAAGACAGGTACAAAAAGCGGTGGTTCTCCATCGTCTTGGACACAGAACCGCCCATACGCAGCTGGATGCCGATGGACGGGCGAGTACCGAACTGCTTGAGGTTCATCTCGAGTGCGCGACACAGCTCGCCGTTTGGCGTCAGCAACAGTCTCGCGATCTGCCCGCGAATGTACCGGTCCGGCTCGCCGATCCGGATGCCCGTGTTCTCGTACCGAGGATCATCGATGCGGAAGCCGAGGCGTTTCAGGGTTTTGCGGTACTCCGGATTCGGCAGGACGACGCACGACAGATCGGAGAGAATGCGGAACGAGAGGTGGCGATTCCCGAAGATCGAAGAGACGTTGTGGGAAGCGAAACGCGTGCTGTTGCAGATGCCGCGCGGGAACGCCATATACGTCTTGAACGCCAGTCCCGCAACTACACCTTAGTGCAAACAGCCATTCACACTCTCCTTGCGACTGTAGGTCAATTCGCTGAAATAGGAGTTCATTACGGAAAAGTAGTCGCCCCAGTTAACTATGCGTTACACACCATCGATCAAAACCCACTTCGAAGCTTCCGTCCGGTCACCACGGCCATCAGGAAAATGCTGCAAAGGGAACGGAACTGGTTCGCAAACCCAACAGTGTAGTCCACGTTGTACACGATGTAGTACGGCTGCGAGTCGGGATCGCCTCCGTTCATGCGCTTCAACACCGCTTTGGCAATGGCATCGTAATCGATTCCGTCGTTCCAGTTCCACCTCTCGTTTGGGTCGAATGGCGCCTCCGTTGGCTTTGAAGCCGGTGGGGCAGGAGTGGACCGCTCCACCAGCCGCGATAGAGGCGTCGACACGTCTAGCTGTGAAAGAAGAGAAACGCGCTCACCCTCCTCCGTCCGTGGCTTTGTCTTCTCGATCGCAGGTTTCACGCGCTCTTTCGGCTCGGATCTACGGATAATCATGTTAGAGCAACGCGAACGATGGTGTTGAGCCCTCTGCGGCCATTTCACTACGGACAGACCATTCGCCGCCCTTTATGGAGTAAACATGATACTGGTTATGGAAGTCGATCGCCACCATGTTCTTGGCATACAGCACGAAGCAAGACAACGAGAGACACAGGATGATCGCGCAAAACAGCACCGAGCGAACGTTCATTCCGAAACACAACGCAATACGCTATTCAAACGAAGGAACTCGCTGTTTTGTTGGAGTCGCTTTTCCTCGTGAATCGCGGGAATTCAAACAATCTATCGGAGGGGCGAGAACTGTCATTTCTCCCCCATTTCGCTCCGAACGCGGCCCTTTGCGATTCCAACAAGGATCCACATAAAGCAGGCAAGACTAACAACTATATCTGAAGGTAAACAGAAGCCTCTTCAAAAGCGTCCTCAAGCGTCTGGGGCTCTCTGCGAAGGATCTTCATGAGCTGGTCTTTCGTCTGTGCAAACACTCGCTTAAAGTCCAGAATCGTGAAATTGGGATCCGTCGCCACGTTGCGGTGGTAGTTCGCGTCCATCAACAGCACCTACGCATGGAAATACGCCACACCGCCTACGCCGAGAGAGAACAGCTCGTTGAACACCGTCTCCCACGACTGCTCCTCCAAGAAGCTGGCAAACACCGCCATTTCCTTTATGGGCGCCTTCTTCTCCTTTCTGAAGTTCATTCCGCAGCACGGGCAGAAAGTGTAGTGCTGCGTGATCCTCAGGTGAATCAGGAGGAGTGTTGTGATGTTGATCGCGGAGGCAATGAACGGGTAGTCCGCCGCGTTCGCAACAATCCTCTACGCGTCAGCAACAGAAAGCATCACAACGGAGAACTCACGCGGGTAGTGGTCACTGAAGTAGGCGAGGTTGTCGAGGGACAGCTTGCCGCTGCTTCGCAAATCGGTCAGTGGGTTCTCGCTCTACACATGGCGTGAAGGGCAAAACGCTACTTGGAAACCGAGGTCCTTCCACTCCTTTCCCTGCAGCTCGGGAACGGGCATTTCGGGGAATGCGTTCTTGTAGAGGAGCAACAGCAATTCGCGAGTCTCGACAGAATCGGCGTCGAGTTGCACTTTCGCTTCCCCAACTAGATTCCCGAGCTCTTCAAACTACCTCTCATCGACACCAATCCATAGCTACCTGCTTGGAGGTCGCGAAGTCGTCGTACGACTTGTAGTTGCAAAACTTATACAAGCAGGAGTGATTCTAGCTGTCAGGACACTCTCCAGAAAGGAAACGCGAATCTTTTTCGCCTTGTTCGTCTGCAGCAATCCCTGCCTACTCTTCATTCGCCGCCGCTGCGACTACTTCATCGTGTTGCTCTCTTCAATTTCCATCGATTCGATCTGCATTTCCCCAAGTCCGAGTATTACTCTAACAAACACAACACCTTCGGAACGGACCCGAGCCCTTCTTGTCGCTGCTGTCGATGATCTCGTGCGTGCGCACATAGAGGTGTGTTGTCATGTCCATCTTGTAGGCCTTGTCGATCGTGGAGGGCGCTCCCTACTCGTAAACTATCCTCTTCAAATCGCACCAGCTCCCAACCATACCCCGTCGCATAGACGATCATAGATCCGTCGTAGGAATAGGCGCAAGCCGTGATGCCATTCGGGTTGGAGCTCAATCTACCCATGACAGAGGAGAGACGCACAAACCCCTTCTCGTATGTGCTCACCTTCGTTCGGGAAAACACGTTCCACAGGATGAGGCAACCGTCGCTCGATCCCGTGACAATTCCTTCTGAAGGGTTGTGCATGCTCAAACTACACTTCATCCAGCATGCATCGCTTACGTCGACAGCACGTACTGCGTTCGGTCCCGCTTTCCCACGCGGAAGCGGAATACATTTCCATCCTTCTTCGTGTTGTCCGCCTCACTACGATTCACAAGAGCATGCATAGCGAACTTAAAGAAGTACACTTTCACGATCCCACGCAGCGTCCCTTCGGCGAGATACTTGGAGGGAGAATAGGCGAGTTGGAACACGAAGTCCTCCTCCAGTTCCTTTAATTGCTACACCGTCAGGATGAATTACATTGCCTACGTTATACGGCTGGTTCGGATTCCTCAAGTCGTACTCGAAGGTCTCTCTGCCGTTGGACACGGCTAGCTTTGACTGGTCCACACTATATGACAGCAACAAAGTGCGCTGTACCCGTTACAGAAGCACGTGAGACGGCCATTTGACTGAATGTTCATCTAGGGATGATGTCCCGCCTCGGTCCGTACACATGTCGTCGGCGATCGCACGTCGTACACGCGCGTGTCGCCGTCCACGCTTCCTGTCACCAGAGCGTTGACCGCCCTGTTCAGCGATACTCCCACAATGGGTTGGTTGTGCTATTGCTTGAATCGCACGAAACATCCCCAACCTGCCCAATGCTCTGCGGCTGCGTACTATTCGACGCCACATCCCACAGATACACCTTTCCTCCCGCCGTCCCGGCAAACACATTTGTACTATCCTGAACATGATAACCAAATGCACGAATACGCACCATATTCCAACAACAGGAAGTGGCAGGAGAGTCGAGACCGATACGTGAGAGCGGTGACGAGGCGATCGAGTTGTTGTTTCTCTGAATGCCGTAGCAACGAACCTTGAGATGACGCCAAAAACGCCGCTCCCTACATCTCCGTCCCACGAGGATGTGCAGAAGAACTGGTTGTTATATGCAATGCTGATGGAGTTGATGGTTTCCGTCGTGACGTTCTATCCCTCAACACCGCCCCAAACCGCTCACCTTTTCCTCGTATCGCGCCGATCCTCCTGACAAGTTCATGCGATTCACTAAAGAGACGAGAAGGAGCGATTAGATGAAACCCGTTTCCCAACAAACACGCCACAAAGACAAGTGTACAGAATAACAGCTCTCCATCTCCACCTTCAGCATCCCCTTTTCCTCCGAAGTCACGTTGATGCTCGTAAAGTCTATCGACTGCAACCGAATCCCCTGGTTCTCCTTCAGGAAGTTGATCAGTGCCATCACACCATCCGCGTCAATCTCCGTATACCCCGCATCCAGTCTCGACAGATTCGGGAACGAACTCCGCTCTCCGTAACTCACAATGAAACGACTGACAAACGAGTCGTCGATCGACGGATTGCCGTCGAGCCGCAGCGACAGCAGCTTCGTGCACACCTGATTGTCGAACCCGTCCAGGAGCAAAAACACGTCTTCTTTCGTCAGTCCGCAATCGCGCAGCGACAACGACGTCAGATTCCGCGACGCGTCGGTCGACAGGAACTCGAGCAGGTAGCGCCCGCAGCCCTGGATGGAGCAACTGTCGATCGCCAGGAAGTTCAGACAGCACGGACCGTCCGGCAGCGCCCTGAAGTAGTAGCTCAGCGTCTCCGCGCTGATCAGGTTAGAGGCGAACCCCACGCGCGCCGTGCGCTCCAGCGGCGAGAACCGACTCATGAACATGAGAAAGAGTCGCATGTCGTTGTCCGTGAGTGGGTTGAAGCCGTAGTCGATCTGCTCGAAGAACACCTCCTCGCCATCCTGCGCCAGCAGTTGTAGCCACCGCTCTTCCTTGAACGACCCGATCAGGTTCGAGGAGAAGTCGACCACGCTGATGCGCGGGCACTTGGGGTTGATTAGCGTGTTCAACAGCAGGCAGAACGACTCCTCGTCGAGGAGGTTCGAACGCAGCACCATCGCCTTCAGCTGCGCCGCCTTCCCGCTCAGCAGCCACTCCGTCAGCGCCTGCACCTCCACCAGCGAGAACGAAACGCCCTCCATGAGCAGTGTCTTGATCGACCCGCACGGACTGCCCTGAAGCGCCTTGAAGAAGGCAGGAAGCGCGCCCGTGATCTGCGGGTTATTGCTGAAATTGACGCGCGACACGTTCTCCGCGTTCGGCGTCAGCATGAACCGCGTGAACGCCGCCAAGTCCTCCTCACTGATGCCCGTGTGTCCGAACTCGATCTCGCTCAGCAGCGGACACGCGCCCTCCGCCAGCGCGTCGAACAACGGCACCAAGTTCCCCACGGAGATGAAGTTGTCGGTCAGATTCAGCACCTTCAGCTTCGGACACGCGAACCCACGCAGCGTCTCGCCCAGCAGGTGGAGGCCCTTCTCGGAGATCTTGTTGGACGAGATGTCGAACACCTCGAGGTTGGCGAACAGTCCGCGACGCATGACTTGCGTCAGCGACACCATGCCTGAATTGTGAATCTGGCAATCATCCAGTTGGAGGATCCGCACGGGCGCCAGACTCGACCCGGACAGCCCCTCCGGCCACATGGAGCGGATGAAGAACTCGAAGCCGCGACGCTGGAGAGGACATGATGACAGCACGATCTCGTCGAGCAGCGAAAAGCCCGAAAAATCCACCGTCTTGAAGAAGTTCTCCACGCCGTCGATGTCGCTGGTTATCAGTTTGAACCGACCGAGCACGTGGCACAGCGATTCCTGCGCCGCCTCCGCGAAGGCGTAACAGAGGCGCTGCGATACGTTGTACACGGCGATGGTGACGCCGGCGGTGAAGCTGGGACTCATTATGTTCAATCGGAGGGAGCGATTGATCTTCGTGTTCAGCGCGCTGAGGATCATGTGCAGCGAGTTGTCGTCCATATACACCAGTTTCAAGTCCGTCAGCTCGGGAAAGCCGTCATTCTTCACAATGCGGCAGAAACGCTTCGTATCCTCCGGAGTGCTCTCTCGCCACAGCGCAATCGTCTTCAGGAAGGGACTGCGGTTGATCGCGTCCACCCAGCCCGGCTGGCAGTTGATGTCGGCGGTCGTGCGCGTCGTTCGGATTAGCGAGTTGAAATACTTGTTTACAGAAGATAGGATGTTCTGCGTCGTCACGTCGCAGTACTCGGCAACACGCATCATCGTGGAAACGCGAATTCGAGAAAGCAAATCGCCCTCCTGCTCCGGATATGCCACTGAGAGACGTCGAATGAATTTGTTCGATCGCGCCTTCACCACGTTGCGAATTGCCTCCTGCTGCGCCTGAATGTCACCGACTTCCACCACTTCGTTGTACGTTGGCGTGCTCTCTACGAATCACGTCATGCTTTCGAAAAGCACCTCCTGATTCCGAGGGACTCGGCGACACCTTTATCGCCTGCAGGATGGAGTCCAGATCGCCCACCGTCTCCAAATCGCCGTTCGATATATAAAACTGGTGTTTGCTGCGCCTCTTCTGATGCCCAGGGGAAGGCTCTTCGGAATGCTCGTCAGGTCGTCTCTGATCGTTTCCCGCCCCTTCCTCAACACTAACGTTCTGCCCCATTGAAGAAGAGCGATTAGTGTCCAATAGGATGACACAACGTATGTCGTCGCACCGAGAAGAGCGTTCTTTTGAACTCTCAATAACACAATCTCTTCTCTGCGCTGTCCAATTCCCTTCCCTGCCGCTGCTGTCGTGCATTGTCCATTATTTCATGAATATTCGCGCGCTTTTCCTTCGTGGAGTGTGGAAGTTGCTTTCAAGTGGAGTAGGTTTGGGGAGGATGTGAAAGGGGGTGTAGCTCAGATGGTAGAGCGCTCGCTTAGCATGCGAGAGGTAAGGGGATCGATACCCCTCTCCTCCACTCTTTTCTTTTCCATTTCTCACTCTTCTCTCTTTCTTTTCCTTCTTTCACTCCCGTGAACCGTTGCTCGCACAAACAGCAAAAATGAACTACTTCGCCTTCGACTGGTTGTACCGCTTGATCCTACGCGCCGCCTTCACGCGAATTACACTACGCGTCACACTCACCATCAGATCCCACTCGTAGGCATCCTTCTCCGTCATTCCCTGATAGTTGCGAGTCTCCCATTCGTCGGGCGTGGTCTTGGGGTCCTACTCGTGAGGCTGAACGACGAAATTGACAAGCATATGCCACAGCCAGTCGGGATACTGGTCATCCGGCAACACCTCGGGGTCCTTGCCATCTACACGGTATGCACGATAGAAGGCCATACCAGCGAGAATATTTATGGGGATCTTACTGTCGCTCTTCTTCTTTTCCTCAACCGGGGCCGCCTGCTGCTTCTTGCCCTTCTTTTTGTCTCCTCCGGCAAAGGAGCGAGCGAACGGGACAGACGCCGGAGACACTCCACAGGGAACACTCCAGTGAGGTCCTCGAGCTATGCAGCCGCGCAGAAACGCACTAGACAAAGGAATGAATTTTGAAAGAGAGAGCATTCCCTCTGAAAGCGTTTGTCACGACAAAATGAAACTCACCAGAGTACCAAATACTGCATGATCTTTGGCCATTCCATATTTCTAGCCATTCGTCCAAACTGGAAATCCTTTCAAATGTGGAAATCCATATTCTCCGAAACCCACTGTCTCCAAAGTGCACCATACTATTGTGTGATGCATAGAAAGCACGTACAAGGGATATCACAGAAGCTCTATAGTCGAGGATGATGTGATCCTGAATACTGTTGAGCACGTCCCTACTCGCATTACAGAGTGCTAGTTACTGCCATATGTGGAAAGCATGGGCTTGTTTTCGGCGCAATAGGGATCCTCTTTTTTGGATGATCTGTCATTGATGAGTACCATGCAAGTATTCAAATTGATCGTGAACACGCCCAATCGAGGGCATGAGACTGGGATCTCGAATGCACCCTCCATCTTTTCAGCGAATACCACTAGTGTCCTATACTACTAGAAGTCTTTCACTGTGGAGAATGTAGAAGTGTGAATCGAGTATTAACATAGAATCATATTGTACACTTAGCAAATGAGTTGTCCTGATTGGGTGCCGGTTATCCAAGATGTAGAGTATCAATCGCTCCTATCTGTGTTTCCCGAAGTACCCGAATGACACTCGACTAGCTTGTTATGTGTGGCACAAATAGGGTAAATCGGGTATCTTCCAGTGATCAGTTGAAGAAGTTTTGAAGAGCTCCGATGTCTAGTTGTGAATGACGGATGATGTGAGCACTTCCGGTGATTGCGGCGCCAGGATTGTAGTAGAATGCATTTGGAAGAACCACATCGCTGAGACGGGGCATGTCTAAGCATCATTCATAGTGGATGAGAATCACTCTCAAGAACGATGTGATAAACGTATGCGAACGTCCCACTACCGAGGCTTCCATTGTTAATCGTTTTGAGTGTTGTGAGTTTGGGCAAGTCTAGTCAATCAGTTCACATGAAAAGAATCACTTCGCATGATCAGTGTGCTTGATTCATCATCATCGAACGTGAATGCCATATAGCCAAATTGAATGGAAGTCAATTCAGGCAAGTCTAGTCAATCAGTTAAAGGAAAGGAGGTCACTCTCAAACACAACACGAGAACAATCATAGAAGGCTTCTCGACCAAACACGAGTGATTTGAGAGAAGGCATGTCTAGTCATCACTCACTGTGAATGAGAATACTCTTCAACTCCAATGACGCATAGAAGAAATTGAAACTCTTTTCATTCAATTCACCCATCTCAATCGTTTCCAACGCATCCACACTCTCAATCTCAATCACAGTGTAGTCAGAGAAGGAATAACGACCCACCTTCAACGACTTCAACTTGGGACAGTTCTTCAAATAGAAGTGGCGATTTGGATCGTTCTTTGTACTATTCTTCTTCTTCGTGAAGCTGTTCATTCCAATCTCCACACTCTCCAACTCACTCAATCCAATCAACTTCACTTCATCCACATACATGAAACACTCATCATCAATCACAAGCCTCTTCAGTCTCCTGAAGCGACTCAAATCCAACACAGTGAGAGAAGCATAATTCATGCTGTTGCTTGGAATGGTGATTTCAGACACCTTTCTGTTTAATGAATTGAGCTGGTCCCAGCTTGTTACAGTAACAGCTAGTGGGGGTTTCGGCGCGAATAAAGGAAAATTGGCCAGTTCCCCCACATCTATTCATCACTTAACTATCCCTTCACTACTTGATATGTTATAGTACACGGGACAGGCTATGGCATCTCCGAGAATCACATTCATAATAGAAGGCATGTCTAACTCTCACTCCACACACCCTCCACAACTCTCAAGAACAACCGAATAAGGATACCCAAAACACTCATTCTCGTTACTCGTGTACGTCGCTGAGAGCGTCACCAGCTTCGTCAGATCTGTCCCTCACTCCTCACAACCACTCAAACTCCGCATCACAAGTGAAGTGGCACTACTGCCACTACTAAAACGGAACGTGTTCCAGTCCATCTGAATGGTAATCAGTTCGGGCAAGTCTATTCCTTCACTTCCACTCCCAAGCCACACTCTCAAACTGAACCTGAATGCAATCACGGAATGCGTTGGCACCGAAATCGAGTGTCTGCAAACGAGGCAAGTCTATTCCATCACCCCACACTCACAAATCACACCCTCAAACACGACATTTGGGTTATCCCGGAATGACTCAAATCCAAACGAAGCACTTCTAAGCACAGGCAAATCTGACTCATCACTCCACATTCACAAGCCCACCCCTGAAGATGGCGTTCTCATTCGTGATGAACGTGGAGTTGCCGAACACAATCGTCTCCAGTTTGGGGAAGTCTATTCCATCACCCACACTCACAAACCCAACTCTCAAACGCACTCATACTGCCGTCGTGGAAAGAAGACATGCCAAACACAACCGATTTCAGACTCGGCAAACCTAACCCTCACACACTCCATCCACCCAACACTCCTCAACTCCAATGAAGCCGAATAGAAGGTGTTGCTCACCTGACTCAACTCGCCCATCGCGATCACCTCCAACGCATCGTTACCCTCAATCACCGCAGAAACATAGTCAGAGAAGGAATAACGACCCACTCTCAGCTCTCTCAACGAGGGACAGTTCTTCACGTAGAATCGACGGTTCGACTCCTTCCCAAACCCATTCTTCTTCTTCGTGAAGCTGTTGGAGCCAATCACCACACTCCTCAGCTTCGACAACCCGATCAAATTCAACTGGTCCACGTTCATGAAGCAATTGTCGCCAATCACTAACTCCTTCAGTTGGGTGAACCGAGTGAAGTACAGTGACGCCGCCGTGTTCTCGTTGCCACAGTTGCTGCTCACAGTGATGTGTGTGACGCCTGACTCGATCGAAGCCAAATCATTCATGCTGCACACCGTCGCATTCTTCGTGTAGAAGGGCATGTACGGCGTGTTCATCATCTCGCCGATGTCTTCTCCTCACTCCACTCTCACTCACTCACTCGAAATGGTGTAGTCATCCAGCTGTTG
>ERZ780157.3593-NODE-3593-length-12828-cov-13.820794_pt1 | contig 12828 bp, 10 predicted proteins | sample MGYA00511169_ERZ780157 | MGnify/ENA primary metagenome ERZ780157 (study PRJEB29588, sample SAMEA1965149) | human gut metagenome | biome: human gut; feature: human-associated habitat; material: faeces | place: Denmark | collected 2008/2010 ... | reverse complement strand
TGGTGGAGATCGTCACCAGCTGCCCCACCAACTGGGGCCTTGACCCGCTGGAGTCCCTGAATTTCCTCAACGAGAATATGCTGAAAGAGTATCCTCTCGGCGTAGTGCGGGACAGAAGTAAGGAGGGCGAGTAAATGGAACGGAATCTGATGGTGGCCGGTTTCGGCGGACAGGGCGTGATGACGCTGGGCAAGTTTCTGGCAGAAGCCACCTGCGACTCGACGGACAAGAACGTCACCTTTTTCCCCTCCTACGGCGCGGAGCAGCGGGGCGGCACCGCCAACTGCTATGTGGTCATCTCCGATGACGACATCGGCGCGCCGCTGGGTGACAGCATGGACGATCTGATCGTCATGAACGACCCCAGCCTGAACAAGTTCCTCTATAAGCTGGTGCCCGGCGGCACGCTGTTCATCAACAGCTCCATCGTCACCAGTGAGATCAGCCGCCAGGATGTGAAGGTGGTCAAAGTCCCCGTCACGGAGATGGCGTTGGAAATGGGCAATGCCAAGGTGCTGAACATCATCATGCTGGGCGCTTATGTGGGTTACACGCGGGTGGTGCCGGAGGATGTGGTGTGGCAGACCATCGAGCACAAGCTGGGCAAAAAGCCCAAGCTGTTGCCCCTGAACAAGCAGGCCTTTGAGGCTGGCCTGAAAATCGGAAAAGAGGCACGGTAAGCCATAGTGGACGGTTCATCGGATGTGGACTTGTTTTCTGTGGGCGTATGTGATATAATACATGCAATTTTTGAGGGATAGAAAGGCACACATACTATGGCAGAAAAGGTAGTACGCAGCTCGCTGGTGGATCAGGTGCACAGCTTTATCATCAAGCGTATTCAGCGCCGGGAGATCTTGCCCGGCGACAGGTTGAACATTGAGGAACTGGCCAAGGAGTTTGGCGTCAGCCGCACACCGGTGCGGGAGGCGATCAGCCGCCTGACGCAGGAAGGATTTGTGGTGCAGAATCACAATGCAGGTCCCTGTGTGGCGGATTTCGGCAAGGAACAGGGCCTGGACATCATTATTGCAAACGCGAAGCTCTTTGACTGTGTGTTCCAGATGATGCCCGGCGAGGCCGAGGTGGACTCCATGGTGGCAGAGCTGGAGGAGATCATCCAGCAGCAGGAGGAAACGCTGCACGATAACGATACCGCCGCGTTCCACAGTGCATCTGTGCAGTTCCATGTGGCCATTATCGAACGCTGTACCAATGCCACGCTGCGACAGTTCACATTGCAGACCGAATACCGGATGAACATGCTGGCTTTGTACTATCAGGTGGCGGGGAACTACAAGGAGAAGAGTATCTCCGACCACAAGGAGATTCTGGAAAGCATCCGCCAGCGGAATTGGGCACATGCCACAGAGCTGATGGCTGTCCACAATGGCTTTGCCCTGAATTACTTCGCACAGTCCAGCGAAAACACATAATATTGCACCAGAATAACGAAAAAGGCATACCATTTGTGTGCCTTTTTCTGTTATCAAAATTCTTTCTCATTGAAAATAGTTAACAGAAATTCAGGAGGAAACGTACATGATCAATACGATCAATGGCATTTTAGAGGCCGCCAAGGGCGGTAAGACCGGTGTTATCGCCGTGGCCGCCGCTCACGACCAGCCCGTCATCGAGGCCGTGGCAGAGGCCCGCAAGGAGGGCATCGCCACTCCCATTCTGGTGGGCCATGTGGACGAGATCAAGGACATGCTGTCTGGTCTGGGTGAGAACCCCACCGATTATGAGATCGTCGCCGGTGACAGCGACACCGACTGCGCCGCCAAGGCCGTGGCCCTGTGCGCCGAGGGCAAGGCCAATTTCCTGATGAAGGGTATCCTGGGCACCGCCGACCTGATGCGCGCTGTGTTCAACAAGGAGCACGGTCTGCGCACCAGCCATCTCACCACCCACTGCATGTTCTATGAGATCCCCGCCTATGGCAAGATGGTGATCCTCACCGACGGCGGCGTCAACACCTTCCCCGATCTGGACAAGAAGGCCGAAATTCTGGAGAATGCCGCCATGGTGCTGCACGCGCTGGGCTATGAGAGCATCAACGCCGCCTGCATCTGCGGCGCGGAGGTGGTGAACCCCAAGATCCAGTCCACCGTGGATGCCGACGCGCTGGCCCACATGACCGAGCGCTGGAGCAAGTACAACATGAACGTGTGCGGCCCCGTGGCTCTGGATTTGGCGGTCAGCAAGGAGGCCTGCCACCACAAGCACTACACCGCTCCCGGCGCCGGTGACGCCGACATTCTGCTGGTGCCCAACTATGAGGTGGGCAACGGCATCGGCAAGGCCGCTTCCCTGTTCGGCAACGCCAAGAACGCCGGTATCATCCTGGGCGCCAAGGTGCCTATCGTGCTGGTGTCCCGCGCCGACAGCGCCGAGTCCAAGCTGGCTTCCATCGCCGCTGGCAGCGTGCTGGCCCAGCGGATGGAGCTGAACTGAAACGCAGAGTTGTTTCGTTTACATAAAATTTTTCTCAAAAATCCGTTTTCTTTGATAAATACTTGACAATCAGAGAAAACCCTCGTATAGTAATAGTTGGTCACGCATGTGTTTGAGCCGCATGCGCAATAAATAAGGAAAAGAAGAATAGGAGCTGTTATCATGGTCAATCAGGAATATTACACTCTGGGTACTGCCCCCTCTGTCATTCGTCAGCTGTTCGCCTACGGTCTGGAGCAGGCCAAGGTCGTCGGCCCCGAAAACGTCTATGACTACTCCCTGGGCAATCCCAGCATTCCCGCCCCCAAGAAGGTCAACGAGTCCATCAAGAAGATCGTGGACGAGACCGACTCCATCAAGCTGCACGGCTACTCCATGGCTCCCGGTTTTGAAGAAGCCCGCGCAGCCGTCGCCAAGGATCTGGCCGCCCGCTTCGGTCTGGACGTCAAGGCCAGCGAGCTGTTCTTCACCTGCGGCGCCGCTCCCGCTTTGATCTCCATCATCAAGGCGCTGATCGTGGACTCCGACACTGAGATCATGGCCATCGCCCCCTTCTTCCCCGAGTATCGCCCCTTCGTCAATGCCAACGGCGGCAAGCTGGTGGTCGTTCCTGCGGATACCAAGGCGTTCCAGATCCATCTGGACGAGGTGGAGAAGCGCATCACCAAACACACCCAGGCCATCATCGTCAACTCCCCCAACAACCCCTCCGGCGTTGTGTACACCGAGGAGACCCTGAAGGGTCTGGCCTCCCTGCTGGAGCGCAAGAGCGCCGAGTACGGCCATCCCATCTACATCATCGCTGACGAGCCTTACCGTGAGCTGGTGTACGGCGGCGTGAAGGTGCCCTTCATCCCCTGCCTGTACAAGAACACCATCGTGTGCTATTCCTACTCCAAGTCCCTGTCCCTGCCCGGCGAGCGTATCGGCTATGTGTACGTCCCCGGCTTCGCTGATGACAGCCATGACGTGTACGCCGCCATCGCCGGCGCTGCCCGTATCATGGGTCACGTCTGCCCTCCCACTCTGATGCAGAAGGTCATTGAGTACTGCGCCGAGGAGCGCCCCGATCTGGTGGCTTACGACGAGAACCGCAACCTGCTGTACAACAGCCTGACCGAGATGGGCTACGAGTGTGCCAAGCCCGATGGCGCTTTCTACCTGTTCGTCAAGGCTCCCAACGGCGACGCCAACGCCTTCTCCGAGAAGGCCAAGCTGGGCCACAACCTGCTGGTGGTGCCCGCTGACGGCTTCGGCTGCCCCGGCTTCTTCCGCCTGAGCTACTGCGTGTCCAACGACATGATCCGCCGCAGCCTGCCCGCCTTCAAGGCCATGATCGAGTCCTATAAGTAAGCAATATCTTTCAAAAATTGCCGCATCCACAAGGAGGCGGCAATTTTTTTCATTAGATTTAGGAAATTTTTCTCTTGCCAACAGGCCTATACTTTATTATAATAGGATGCATATTTTTATTGAAAGAGGTGCTAAGGCATGAGTAAGGTATTCATTCCCGCCGGTTACAAAACGCCGCTGTCTGTCTACGAGATGCAGCGCGCCATCGAGTTCATCAAGAGTAACTTTCAGGTCAATCTGGGGCAGGCGCTGAATCTGCGCCGCGTTTCCGCTCCCCTGTTTGTCCGCGAGGACTCCGGTTTGAATGATAACCTGAACGGCGTGGAACGCCCTGTTACCTTCGATATCCCCGATGTGGCCGCCAACGGTCAGGTGGTGCATTCTCTGGCCAAGTGGAAACGTCTGGCGCTGAAGCGCTATGAATTCAACGTGGGCAAGGGTCTGTTCACCGATATGAACGCCATCCGCCGTGACGAGGAAGTGGACAACCTCCATTCCGTCTACGTGGATCAGTGGGACTGGGAAAAGGTCATCTCCCGCGAGGATCGCAATGTCAACTTCCTGAAGCAGACCGTCCGCGCCATCGTAGGCGCTGTGGTGGAGACCAATGAGGCTTTGCAGATCGCCTTCCCCAGCCTGCATACCAAGCTGGAGCGTGAGGTCTACTTCGTCACCACCCAGGAGTTGGAGGATCGCTGGCCCGATCTAACCCCCAAGGAGCGTGAACATGCCATCTGCCGTGAGCATCACACCGTGTTCCTGATGCAGATCGGCGACAACCTGAAGCGCTCCGGTAAGCCCCACGACGGCCGCGCTCCCGACTATGACGACTGGTCTTTGAACGGCGATATTCTGCTGTATAACCCCGTGCTGGACAGCTCCTTCGAGATCTCCTCCATGGGTATCCGTGTGGACGAGGCCGCTATGGACTATCAGCTGAACGCCCGGGGCTGCAACGATCGCCGCGAGCTGCCCTTCCACAAGATGCTGCTGAACGGCGAGCTGCCCCTGACCATCGGCGGCGGTATCGGCCAGTCCCGTCTGTGCATGATTATGATCGGCACCTGCCACATCGGCGAGGTACAGGCCAGCCTGTGGGACAAAGAGACGGAAAAAGCCTGTGCGGACGCTGGTATCATGCTGCTGTAAAGGATATTCCCATTACAGAAAAAAGGCGCTTTGCGGAACCGCAAAGCGCCTTTTTTGTTTACTATTTGATTATTGCAGCGTGTCCTCAAGTGCTTGCAGGCTTTCCAGCATAGCGTCGAACCCGGAGAGATCATTATTCGCAATGACTTCCTCCGCCCGCCGCAGCTCCTGCAGGAGCTTTTCGTTCATCTGCGTGTACTGTCCCCGCTGTCCCTGGCACCAGGTGCGCTGCGCCGCCACGCTCTGCCGCAGCTTTTCAATGGCCTCGGCCCGGAATTCCTCGGTACGGCGGTGCGCGTTAATCTCAATATCCGCAATGTGCTCTTTCAAATGCGCATAATCGTCGGCAGCTTCCCGCAGCTTGACGCTCTCCGTGCGTAGCGACTGCGCTTCCGCCCGCAGCTTTTCATTCTCCGCCCGCAGGGTGTCAATCTCTACCGCCAGCTCATTCAAGTGCACCTGAGCCTCTGACAGCTGCTGCTGCAGGGCTTCCTGTCCCTGTTCCTCCTGGCGCTGCTGCTTGGCCTGTGCGTGGAGGGCGCGAAGCGCCTGCTCAATGCGCTCGTTATTGCTGCGCAGCTCATTGTTTTCGTTTTCCAGCGCTTCGATCCGCTCTTTGGCCTCTTTCGCCGACTTTTCAATATAATTGATAACATCTCCGCGGTCAAAGCCGCCAAACATGCAGGTTTTGAAATTTGTGCTCATACTTTTCCCTCCGCCAAAGGCATACATTTCTCTTTCTATTAAAGATACCACAAATGCCGCCGCTTGACAACCAGAAAAAAATCAAAAAAAAGTAAAAATACCTCTTGCATTTTGGAAAAATGTGTGCTAATATAATCAAGTCGTCTGGAGAGATATGCGCCGTTAGCTCAGCTGGATAGAGCGTCTGGCTACGGACCAGAAGGCCGGGGGTTCGAATCCCTCACGGCGTGCCAAAAAGACCCGAAACCGTAAGGTTTCGGGTCTTTTTGTTTGCATAAGTTGTTGTTTTCTCCCGCTGCTATTTCCTGACCCAAACGCTGACCCCAACGGGAGCGGATAGCGGAAAGTATCAGATAGCGCCGGATAGGATATTCCCCATGGTTTGCGCTGCTTTCAGCTGCGCGTCGGTGGTAACGTGGGCATAGGTGTCCAGGGTGAAGCCTGCCGAGTAGTGGCCCAGCATACTGCTGACCGTTTTCACGTCCACGCCGTTTTGGAGGGCCATAGTGGCGAAGGTGTGTCTCAGGTCATGGAAGCGTATCCTTGGCAGTCCTGCCCGCTTCAGCACTCTTTGCAGCATATGCAGGACGCTGTCCGGCGACATGGGGCCTCCGGTGGGTGATGGAAATACCCATTCACTGCTTCCCACCTTGTTTTTCTGTGCCTTTAGTACGTCTATCGCATCTGCCGAAAGCGGCAGAGTGCGATAGGCGTTTTTCGTTTTTAGTGGAGCCACCTCTACCCTGCCGTTCTGTCTTGAGATAGCTCGTTGGATTTTCAATACACCTCGATTGAAGTCCATGTCCGTCCACTTCAGGCCCAGCAACTCCCCTCGGCGCAGGCCGGTGGCTAGGTCGAGGTAGTAGAGTTCGTACACACCGGTCTCCTTGGCTTCGCGGAAGAATGCGCTTAGCTGGTCGGCGGTCAGGGTTTTCATCTCCTTGTGCTCTACCTTCGGCAAGGCACAGCCTTGGGTGGGGTTCTTGTTCACCAGCTTCTGTTCCATGGCAAGGTTGTAGGCCGAGCAGATCATCTGATGGATGTTGCGAACAGTTTTCGGAGCCAGTCCTTTTGGCTTCTTTTTCGCTTCGATGCGGTCTACCCGACCACCTTCCAGCAGGTGCTTGTAGAATTTCTGCAAGTCCAGAGAGGTCAATTCTGCCAGCGGGATGCTGCCGATTTGGGGTTTGATGTGGTTTCTGAGAAAGCCTTGCGAGGTTTTGAACGTGGACGGACGGAGCTTGATTCTGGCGTAATTCTCCATCCAGACCTCCAGCCAGCTGCCGACTGTGAAGCTTTTCGCCTTGCCATAGTCGATACCCACATTTTCCTCGATGGCGGTCTTTAGTTTCTCTTTCACTTCTGCCTGCGTCTTACCGAGAACATTCTTGATGATGGCCTTGCCAGTTTCCGGATCGTGGCCGACGGTGTAGCGGCCCTCCCATCGGCCATCTTTGCGCTTGCGAATATTGCCTTCCCCGTTCGCTCGTCGTTTTGGCATAATATCGCCCTCCTTTGTAACGGTACACAATACCGCAAAGGACAGAGAAAAGCTACCGGATAGCCACAGTATTATCAGAAAGTTATCAATTCTCGGTTACCGCTTATCTTTGTTTAAGGCGTACCAATATTTGCGCTGCTATGGAGGATTTTCATTCGTTGTTGCTGCGCAAAACGTGATGATTTCATATCAAAGCGCCTCCGCAAACCGTTGTGACACGGGGCTTTGCGGCGACTTTTCTTAAATTTAGCGTCAAACAGTTCCGGGAACCTCGAAAAAAGCGTCAATTTCCAAAACCCGCAAACCATTGCGGCAGCTCGCACTGCGGGCTGCTGTGAATGGGCAATGGCGCAGAAAAGCGCCATTGCCTTTCTCCTGCTTCTCTCTTCGTCCCGAAAGTCCTCCGCAAAACCGCCCGAAAACCACCTTTAAGGCCGGGATGCCCCCTCCCTGCCCTGTCAACTGTTTTCGTAAAAAACACCGGACATCTCCCTTGCAATTCCCGTTTCGATGTGATACACTACATTACGACAACTAAAGATACGGACGGTGCGCCGGGGAACAAACGCGAATGCGAAAACAACACCCGGCGGCGGAATGGGGTGAGAGGCCCCGCGAGAAGGTCACTGTGATGCCTTGGGCGGCGCGGAAACGCGGCGCGAGGGGGCTAAGTCAGATACGCTATGCACCGGGCCGGTTGGTTTTGCCATTCCCGAAGCCAAAATGAGAGGTGCGGCGCACGGTCATTTGGGCCATGCGCTTTTGTTTTTCCACAACGCATAGCCGGGTTTGGCTGTGCGTTATTTTTTGCGGCTGACTACGGTGATAAGCCGCTTTTCTCCGGGCGGGAGAGGGGGCGCTCCCCTCTCCCAGCCTCCTCAAGTCCAGAAGATCTCTTCATAAAGCGATATCGCTTTATGTTTTTGCGCATATGCGCAAAAATTCAGGCCTCACGGCCTTTTAAGATAAGAAAAATACAAAAGAGAAAGGAAAATCACGCGATGAAAAAGAGAATCCTCTCGCTTCTGCTGGCGCTGGTGATGGTGCTGAGCCTGATCCCCACGCTGGCGTTTGCCGCGGGTGAAGACTACAGCAAGGTCACGGTTTATTTCTCCCTGTCGGATAACGGGAAGTACAAAAACGGCACCAGCGGCAAAACGCTGGCCTATGTCCCGGTAACGGTGGAGTATTTTGATCTGGATGACTACGGTCTGGGCAAATACACCCGTGCGGACGCGGGCGAGCAGCCTACGGTGCTGCACCTGTTCATCAAAATGCTGGAGCAGGAGTACCTGAACAGCGGCAAGCTGACGGTAGGCGGAGACGCGCTTACCGTGTCCGGTGGCGCCGGAAGTATGTACATGACGCAGTTCTGGGGCCACGATCAGAACCTGACCTATTATGTGAACCATGTGTACCCCATCATGTCGGGCAGCACCGGCGCCACGGCGGACTGGATCATCCTGAAAGATGGCGACGTGGTGGACGTGGCGATGTTCGACGACTGGAGCTTCTGGAGTGACGCCTACGCGGGCTTCCAGTATTTCATGGATGGCGACGCACCCACCCACAGCTATACCGCCACGGCGGGCGAGGCCAAGGTCATCACCTGCAAGACAGCGCAGACGAACATGATGAGTCCCAGCGGGACGCAGTATAACGTCTGCGGGACGCAGACCGTTTACTACGGCAAGACGCTGTTTGCCGGCGACGCCAAGAGCGTCACCACCGACTCCAACGGCGCGGCCAGCATCACCTTCCCCGAGGCGGGCGACTGGTATGTGTGGGCCAACGGCGCCAAGGGCAAGAGTACCACCAATGTTGTCAGTTCCCCCGCCTACGCCGCGGTGACGGTGGAGGCGGGCGGCGGCGTGACCGCCCCCAAGCTGACGCTGACGATGGATAAGGAGAGCGTTGTCTGGAGCCAGAAGGTCGCCGTGACGGCCACCAACGAAAAGGACGAGCCGGTGGTCTGCAACTGGAAGGTGAGCGATCCCTCCGTGACGCTGTACAGCGCAAAATATTCCTGGGATGAGCAGACCAGCATTTCCATCAAGGGTACTGAGGTGAAGAACGGCATCGTGCTGACGGCTACCTCGGTAGATGACCCCACCCTGCAGGCGGAGCTGCGCTTTGACGTGCTGCCGCTGGCGGAGGTATATGCGGTCTTTGGCGACGGAACTAAGCAACCCTTGACCATGAAGGCAGAGACCAGAGCTGTTGGAAATGGCACCTTCAATGTGATTGAGATCCCTGCCGATGCTGACCACATTATAGTCCGACCGGCTGCGGGTTTTGATATCTCTGATGGCAGTGGCCCCAACACCAATACACCACAGTGGACCCCAGAGTACGACAGCGAGGGCTACTGTGCCGTGACTCGTGCTGAGGGTGATCTAGAAAAGACGACCTATGCCCCGGAGCGGATCACTTTCAATCGGGCCGTTCTGCCCAAATATCCGGCGGCGGTGTGGTTCTGCTCCCGGATCAATGTAGCAAAGAATGCCATTTATCTTGCATGGGAGCTGAGCACCGACAACCCCATTCAGGAGATCAAAGCAGAGAACGCCACCCTCTACACCCCGGTGCGGCTGACCCAGAGCAGTTTCCGTATGCTTCTGGATCGTAATGCGGAGACGGCGGCCTTCCTCTTTGCCACTGATGCGGAGAAGGTCTATCTCACCGATGAACAATACAAAACAGAGGGGGCCACACTGGAGCAGAAGGATGGCTTCTATGTGCTGCCCGTCAAGGCTTCTGATCTGGAGCCGAACGCAAAGCTTCCAAATTTGATGGAAAAGACCTACTACGTGGTGGCGGAGTCCGCCACCGGCCGCAAGCTGCGTATCAATGTCAAGGTGAACCAGCGAGATAACGCTATGGATACCCCCACAGCGGTGGAGGAATATCTGTGTCTGGCCAGCCAGTACACCGATAACGCCAATAGCGTGACTGGCCTCTATGGCACCATGCCGGAGCGGACGCTGGCGGGTTATCCGCAGAGCGGTACCGGCATGGGTATGATCGTGTCACTGGGCAACTTCGGCGGCTATATCACCTACCGCTTCGACCAGCTGATCACCAACGATCCCAACCACCCCTACGGCGTAGACTTCGTGGTGCGGGGCAACAACTACGGCACCAACGACTTCAGCTTTTATGAGCCTGCCAATGTGTTGGTATCGCAGGATGGCAAGACGTGGTATACGCTGGCTGGTTCCGACCACTACAGCAACCACGCCTATTGGGATTATACCATAACTTACACCAAGTCCACCGGCACCTCCACCGTCTATGGCGGCGCTTCCGGTACGGCGGCAGACTGGACAGACAGCATGGGCTATTCCGGCACCAGCTATCTCTATCCCAACAAAGCCCTCTATCCCCTGTTCCCGTGGACAGCTGAAAATGATACCAGTATTACCGTTACCGGTACGCTGCTGGGCGGCGAGGGAACTACTCGTGAAGAGATATTCGATGTGGCTACCCCAAAGTGGGGCTATGCCGACACCTGCTATAACGGCCTGAATCCCTACACCGGTGCCGAGGGCGGCGAGGTATTCGACCTTGACTGGGCCGTAGACGAGAACGGCCAGCCCGTGAAGCTGGATTGGGTCAAGTACGTAAAGGTGCAGACCGCCTCCAACGTCGATGGCGGCAGCATCGGCGAAAAGTCCACCGAGGTCAGCGCCATCTATAAGACCGACGCGGCTGCCGCTCCCGTTGGCGTTACCGCCGCTCCCGCCTCCATCTCCATCAACGGCCAGAAGCTGGCGCTGAAGGATGGCGTGGACGTGTATTCCGCCGTGGCCGATACCGCCGTTGAGGTGGCTGTGGACGCGCCGGAGGGTGCCAACGTCTACATTAACGACGTCTACGGCAAGAGCGCCAAGTTTGACTCCCTGAACCACCGCATGGTGCGCGTTGTGGTGCAGGAGGGAGAAAAGGAGCCTGTGATCTACTACGTGAACCTCAAGACACAGGCTCAGGCCGACGAGGACGCCGTGGCGGATGTGATCGCCAAGATCGACGCCATCGGCAAGGTGACCAAGGACAGCGGCAGCGACATCAAGGCCGCCCGCAAGGCCTATGACGCGCTGTCCGATGCGCAGAAGGAGCTTGTCACCAACTATCAGACCCTGCTGGATGCCGAGAAGTCCTACAAGAAGCTGACCCGCCCCACTGGCGGCAGTTCCAGTTCCAGCACCACCGATGACAAGAAGAACGACGGTAAGGACGTGAAGTCCGGTAACACCGGCGACGCGGGTATCACCCTGTATCTGGGCATGGGTCTTGTGGCTGTCATGGCTGGCGCGGTGATCGTCACCCGTAAGCGCAAAGAGAACTAACAAGCCGCCTTTCTTTGATTTTTCTCTATATGGCAAAAGCGGAGGTGCGTCAAGCGCCCCCGCTTTTGCCGTTTTGTGTGGGGGGAAGGAACGCCTGTCGTTTCCGGTCTCAGTATTCTTTGATTACAGCGTGGTCATTTTTGCGCTGCCACACGACACGGCTCAAACGCGGAGTCTTTTCCAAATCCGCCCGAAACCGGCTTGAAAGCCTTCTCTTGGGCTGGGATGCTTCCCTTCCCCGAAGGAGGTCACACAGCGGCTCACGAGGGCAAACACGGGGTACTTCTGTGCGAGGGTCTCGTCAGCTGACACAGCAAAGCCGGAGGAAGCGGATGTATGCGTTTACAGCGTGCGTCCGCTTTCTCCGGCATCGCAGCCCCGCAGGGCTGCGGGAAGCCTATTCTTGAATTGTGGAGGTTTTCACATTTTTATTAGGTTCGTTGTTGTATATGCTCTTACACTATGGTACAATGACCTTAAGCGATAGCATATGCTGTATGGAAAAGTATTTTGACCCATTTTTGACCCAGAATAGAACTGGAACAGGCAGTTACGGGCGGAAACAAAGGAATGCCTGTCCAGCAAATATCGGTAAACAGCTTGAAACGGAGCCGAAACGGCTCCGTTTTTTCTTCGGGACAACCTACGGACCAGAAGGCCGGGGGTTCGAATCCCTCACGGCGTGCCAAAAAGACCTGAAACCTTACGGTTTCGGGTCTTTTTGTTTGCATAAGTTGTTGTTTTCTCCCGCTGCTTTTTCTGACCCAAACGCTGACCCCAACGGGAGCGGATAGCGAAAAGGTCTATACCGCACGGGAGAGGATATTCCCCATGGTTTGCGCCGCCTTGAGCTGTGCGTCAGTGGTGACATGGGCGTAGGTGTCCAGCGTGAAGCCTGCGGAGTAATGACCAAGCATCGAGGACACGGTTTTTACATCCACGCCGTTTTGCAGCGCCATGGTGGCGAAGGTGTGCCCTTACGGTATAATTACGACAAACCGGAAAAGCCCCGTATATCAAGGGTTTTCGGTTATCTGGCAAGGTTTTTCATCCTTTTCCAAACCGAAAAATCGAGCCGCGAAGTAGTTATATCGTAGGGGGTGTTATAGTAACGACAAAAATAAAATACCGTTTGGGCAGGCTGTCAGCCCGTCCAAGAAATCAGGACATTTCCTCTGAAAAGAAGAAATGTCCTTTTTTTGTACCCAAAATCAGATGCCGACAGGAGGAACACAATGCCTGAAAAAACCGTGCAGAAGGAACCGGGCAAAAAGCCCGCGCCATCCAAAAAGCCGAAACCACAGCAGGAAGTGG
>ERZ780157.3588-NODE-3588-length-12845-cov-63.337373_pt1 | contig 12845 bp, 10 predicted proteins | sample MGYA00511169_ERZ780157 | MGnify/ENA primary metagenome ERZ780157 (study PRJEB29588, sample SAMEA1965149) | human gut metagenome | biome: human gut; feature: human-associated habitat; material: faeces | place: Denmark | collected 2008/2010 ... | reverse complement strand
CAGTTACTAAAATCAAGCCAATCCGAGGAACTGTAAACAAGGCGCTTGCCTACATCCTCGACCCGGAAAAGACTGACGATCAGCTCTATGTTTCCTCTTTCGGCTGTGCAGCCAGCGACGCGGCAGCAAAGGAATTTGAGTGGACACGAAATCTCGCTGCCCAGCAAGGAATGCAGATGCCGAAGGTGATTGCCCGACACCTTATTCAATCCTTCGACATCGGAGAAGTCACGCCGGAGATGGCGCATGAAATCGGAAAACAGTTTGCCGACGAATGGCTGAAAGGCAAGTATGAATATGTGATCGCCACCCACATCGACAAGGGGCATTGCCATAATCACATCATCTTCAATGCTGTCAATTTTGTAGACTACCATGCCTATCGGAGCAACAAGCGGACATATCGGGAAATGCGCCAGCTCAGTGATGAAATCTGCAAGGAACATGGGCTTTCCGTGATCCCACCCTCACAGAGCAAGGGCATGGACTACAAGGAATACACAGAGGCTAAACGCGGCACAAGCTGGAAGCAAAAGCTCAAGCAGACCATCGACCGCTGCATCATCACAGCGAAGGATTACGATGAGTTTATGAAACTCATGCAGGAAGCCGGATATGAAATCAAGACCGGAAAATACATCTCCTTCCGTGCTGAGGGACAGGAGCGTTTTACCCGTGCAAAGACCATCGGAGACAACTACACCGAGGAACGGATCAAAGAGCGCATTCTGGGGCGCGGGAACCGCAAGCGCCAGATGCAGACCTCTCGCCGGGGTATCTCCCTCATCAGCGACATTCAGGAGCGCATCCAGCTCATCGGCAGCAAAGGTTACGAACACAAAGCGAAGCTCACCATTCTCAAAGAGGCCGCGCGTACTCTCAACTACCTGACTGAGAACAACCTTCTGCAATATGCTGACCTTGAAAAGAAAGTCGAGGACATTCACAGCTCCTATGCCCGCACCGGCAGTGAGCTGAAAAATGTTGAAGCCAAACTGCGTGAGGTTCAGCCGCTTATCAAAAACATCTCGAACTACCAGCGGCTCAAACCGGTTTATGATGCCTATATGAAGGCGGCGGACAAACCGGCATACCGTGCCAAACACGAAGCAGAGCTTGTCATCTATGAGGCGGCAAAGAGCACTCTTCTCGCCATACAAGGCGACGGAAAATTGCCGAGCTTGAAATCTCTGCAAGCCGAACAGCAACGGCTCGTGGACGAGCAGCAGCGCCTTTATGACGAACGCGCCAAGTTGAAAAAAGAAGCTCGCCTGATTGACACGATGAAGGCGAATGTGGATGATTTCCTCAGTCCCTCGATGGCAAAGGAACAGGAGAAATCCCGCAGCGGAGAACTCGAATAAGCAAAAGAAAAAGGCTCACCGAAACCTACTGCAAGATTTCGGTGAGCCTTCGTTATTTCAGGGCTTAACTTGTTTTGAATGCTTGATCATCGTGTCGATGACATCATAAATCTGAGAGCGATCCTCCGCAGGAAGTTTATCAAGCTTTTGAGCCAGAAGCGAATCTTTTACCAAATACCCATTGTCAAGGACATCCGCAAGGATCATATCCGCTGAAACGCCGAGAGCGTTGATTATGGAAATCAAGGACTCAAGAGAAGGCGTTTTTTCGCCGCGCTCTATTGCGCCCACATAGTTAATACTCAGGTCGGCTTTTTCCGCAAGGTCCTCTTGACGAAGCTTCCTCATCAGGCGGTATTTGCGGATATTTTTGCCGACGGACTCAAGCCTCATCACAGCACCTCCTATCAGCGTGTAATACACACTAATAGTATAGGTGACACGGCTATCACTATACACATTCTATATGGAAGTCGTCAACGCTAATAGCGTTGATTTGTTCATGGAGTTGTGCTATCCTTTTATTTTGAAGAGGTGTATCTTGAGATGGGAAAAGAAGCGACAGCGACCTTCATTGGTCACAAGGAATGCTACGGTGTCCAAGCAGAGGATGTCCGTCGAGAAGTTGAAAAGCTTATCGCCTCCGGGGTTACTGACTTCTTAAATGGCGGCATGGGCGGGTTTGATTGGATGTGCGCAAGGGTTGTCTTTGACCTGAAAAAGAGCTATCCGCAGATAAGGAACTACCTTGTCATCCCCTACCTCACTTTCAACATTGCCGAGCCAAAATACTTCGATGACATTATCTATCCAGAAGGCTTTGAGAAGTATCATTTTAAGGCTGCGATCCCAGCAAGGAACCGGTATCTCGTTGATAACGCTGCATACGCTTTGTGCTATGTGACTCACGGCTGGGGAGGCGCTGCGCAGACACTCGAACGCGCTCAGAAAAATGGGCTGACAATAATCAATTTAGGAGAGAGGAACGATGGGAGAGATAATCTATGAGAAACACTTTCACAAAGAAACAATAGAGGAACTCGAGAAAGAAAGAATCGACCTCGTAGAAGCCTTCGGAGAAGATGCAAAGCAAGCACCTTCGTTCAACGAAATCATGAAAATGATTTATAGCAATGTAACATACCTTGCCTTGCCGGAACGCGAGAAAATGGCGCAAACTTTCATCGAAACAGCCATAGAAATCTCAAATGACTATGAGCTGGATATTGAGATTGAGGAACATCTGAGCCACATTTCTGCCACCTACTATTTTGATTGCGGCGCGTGCATGGGCTTCCTTAGAAGAATTATTGAGATGTCGGATGACATCTCCTTCTTTGACCACATTAAAGGTTTTGATATGGCCATGTCCCTTGACTTTTACACAAAGGCTGTATTCAAAAGGGAACGGCTTATTCAGCCCCAATGGTCTGACCTGAGCCGCTGAAAGGCGCTCAGGTTTCATTTGCCCCCTAATGCTTCGAGAGCTTGCAACTTTTTTGTAAATACTCGAAGAAATGCGTTGTAGGCACCAAGCGTTTCTGCTATAATGTAAACTGTGTTTTTGTACCCGTCACAAACCGCAATATAAGGAGCGTTTGTATGAGAATAAGCTACAAGAAATTATGGGTGCTACTCATCCAAAAAGATATATCAAAAGCGACGCTGCGCAAGGATGTAGGGCTATCCACAGGCACTATGAGCAAACTCAACAAGGGAGAGGAAGTCGCGCTGACAGTTTTAATGCGTCTATGCGACTACCTTGATTGCGACATCGGAGATATTTGCGAAGTGCTGCGCGACGAATAAGTTGTTCCCTACGGTAAAAACAGTTAGATAAAATCCGGGGGTCGTTGGGCATCCAAATGATCCTCAAGTAATGGAGATGAAGATATGGCATATCAAAGCGAAGCAGAGCTTGAACTGCAATTCATAGATCAACTGAATAAGCAGGGATATAGCACCGTTTCTGTTCCCGACTATGATGCGTTGGTCGAGAACTTCAAGGTGCAATTCGAGGCTTTCAATGCGGATAAACTTGATAAGCCGCTCACAGATAAAGAATGGGAACGCATTCTCAATCTGATGCTTGGCAAATCTGTTTTCCAAAGTGCAAAAATCCTCAGAGACAAATTTGTCTTAGAGCGAGAAGACGGGACGAAGGTGTATCTTTCGTTTTTTGACAGCGAGCACACCAAGAATATTTTTCAGGTAACGCACCAGACGACAGTTGTCGGAAAGTATGTCAATCGCTACGATGTGACGATCCTTGTCAACGGACTTCCCTTGATTCAGGTAGAATTAAAACGCAGAGGCATCGACATCCGAGAAGCGGTCAATCAGGTGATGCGCTACAAAAAGCATTCTTACAACGGGCTGTATCATTTCATCCAAATCTTCGTTGTTTCCAACGGTGTAGACACGAAGTATTTTGCAAACTCGGATCGGGAGATGCTGCACAGCCTTGCATTCTTCTGGACAGACTTCGACAATGTGCGGCTTACCAATTTGAAGGATTTCTCGATTGCTTTCCTCGCCCGTGACCATATTATCAAGATGCTGACGCGGTATATGATCCTAAATGATACGGATAAAATGCTTATGGTCATGCGCCCCTATCAGGTATATGCGGTCGAAGCTCTTGTCAGGCAAGCGACATTGACCAACCGCAATGCCTATGTCTGGCATACAACCGGCGCGGGAAAAACGCTGACTTCCTTCAAGACGGCGCAGATTCTCGCAGCCAATCCAAACATTAAAAAGGTAATCTTCCTCGTTGACCGCAAGGATTTGGACTCTCAGACCACGGAAGAGTTTAATAAGTTTGAAAATGGCTCGGTAGATGCCACTGACCGCACCGATGTCCTTGTGAAGCAGATGCAGGACAAAAACCGGCAGCTTATTGTAACCACCATGCAGAAAATGGCGAATGCTGTCAAGCGCCCTCAATATGCAAAGATCATGGATGCGTACAAGGATGAGAAAGTTGTTTTTATCATCGACGAGTGCCACAGAAGTCAGTTTGGCGATATGCATAAGGACATTGTGCGACACTTCCAGAAAGCTCAATTCTTTGGCTTTACAGGAACGCCACGCTTTGAAGTCAACGGAAAAGTAGAAGGAAAAATCACGCAAACCACAGAGATGCTGTTCGGGGAGTGCGTCCATAACTACCTGATCAAAGACGCTATCTTTGACAACAATGTCCTTGGCTTCCATGTGGAATACATAAAGACGATGGAGGGTGATTTTGACTGGGACGATCCCACGCTGGCAGATGCCATTGATGTCAATGAGCTTTATCTGTCCGAAGAGCGTATGTCGCTCATCGCCAATCATATAGTCCAAAATCATAAAGCAAAGACACGGAACAGGCAATACACCGCAATCTTCGCCGTTTCGTCGATTGAGGCGCTGGTCAAGTATTATGACATCTTCAAGAGCATAAAGCACGACTTGAACATCTCCGGTATCTTCTCTTATGGGCAGAACGAGGATGCAGAAGGCAAGGATGAGCACAGCCGCGATTCTTTGGAGAGGATCATCAAAGATTATAACGAGATGTATAGCACCAACTTCTCGACCGATACCTTCGCAGCCTATCACAAGGACATTTCTGACCGTGTGAAGGGCAAGAAGACAAAGCCGTTGGACATCCTGCTTGTGGTCAATATGTTCCTCACCGGTTTTGACAGCAAAACGCTTTCCGTCCTCTATGTGGACAAGGACTTGAAGTATCACGACCTGTTGCAAGCCTATTCCCGCACGAACCGCGTGGAGAAAGAGACAAAACCCTTCGGCATTGTCATCTGCTACCGCAACCTCAAAAAGCAGACGGATGACGCGCTTACTTTGTTTTCAAAAGCGCAAGATACTTCCGGCATTATTGTCCCGGACTATGACTTCTTTGTCGAGAAGTTCAATGAGATGGTCATAAAGCTCAAAGAGATCGCCGCCACTCCCGCAGCCGTAGACACCATGCAGAGTGAAGATGATCAGAAGCTCTTTGTTGTCACCTTCCGCGAGCTGACCAAGTATCTGCAATCGCTGCATACATTTATCGAGTTCAGCTTTGACCAGGATGCACTCACGATGTCTGAGCAGGAGTATCAGGATTATAAGAGCAAATATCTGATGCTCTACTCCAAACAGAAAACAGATCGTGAGGTTGTCTCTGTTCTGAACGATGTGGACTTCTGCATTGAGCTTATGGAGAGCGACCGAATCAATGTCGCCTACATCATGAATCTCATCCGCAACATCCACTTTGATGACGCGAAGCAGAAGGACTATGACATCAAGCACATCAAAGATGAACTTGGCAGGACGGACAACCCGCAGCTGCTCAAAAAGGTTGAGATCCTGCAATCGTTCTTGGACACGGTTGTTGCGGGGCTTAACAGCGCTGATGAAATTGACGCTGCCTACAACGACTTCGAGAACGCAGAAAAACAAAAAGAGATTGAAGCCTTTGCCCATCAGGAGGACATCGACTCTAAGGTGCTCACCGACTTCATCTCGGAATACGAGTTCTCCGGTACGATGGATGCCGGAAACATCCGTGACCGGCTCACAAAGCCGATGCCGCTTTTGAAGAAGCGTTCTTTGGTCAACCGTATCGTGGACTTTATCAGAAAACACGCCGAGAAATACCAATAAGGAGAATAAGAAATGGACAACTCTATTCAGGCTCATCAGAAAGAGCTTTGCAACAAGCTCTGGGCAATGGCAAACGCCCTTCGCGGCAATATGGAAGCCTATGAGTTCAAGAATTACATCTTGGGCATGATCTTCTACTACTACCTTTCGGACAAAACCGAGAAGTACATGGTCAACCTTTTGAAAGATGACGGGATTAGCTATGAAGAGGCATGGGCTGACCCTGAGTACAAAGAAGCTGTCGTAGAGGAAGCTCTGCGTGATCTCGGCTATGTGATTGAGCCGCAATTCCTCTTCCGCAAGATGGTCAAGATGGTCGAGAACCGTTCCTTTGACATCGAGTTTTTGCAGAAGGCTATCAACTCCCTGATGGAGTCCACCATAGGTAACGACTCTCAGGAAGACTTCGATGGCTTGTTTTCCGATATGCAGCTTGATTCCACAAAGCTCGGGCATACTGTAAAGGATCGCAGCTCTGTAATGGCGAAGATTATCTCTTCCCTTGACGAAATCAACTTCGGCGTGGAAGACACCAAAATTGATGTGCTGGGCAATGCCTACGAGTACCTGATCGGTCAGTTTGCCGCGACTGCCGGAAAGAAAGCCGGTGAGTTCTATACCCCTTCGGGTCCTGCCGAGTTGCTTTGCCGCCTCGCTTGCCTCGGATTGACGGATGTGAAGGATGCAGCCGACCCGACTTGCGGTTCCGGCTCGCTGCTGCTTCGCCTGAAAAACTATGCGAATGTCAGAAACTACTATGGGCAAGAGCTGACCTCGACTACATACAATCTCGCCCGAATGAACATGATCCTGCGTGGCATTCCGTACCGCAACTTCAATATCTACAACGGAGACACCTTGGAGCATGATTATTTTGGCGACAAGAAGTTCCGTGTTCAGGTTGCCAATCCGCCGTACTCCGCGAATTGGTCTGCCGATATGAAGTTCATGGAAGATGCTCGATTCAACGAGTATGGCAAGCTTGCTCCGAAGAGCAAGGCGGACTTTGCCTTTGTGCAGCACATGGTCTATCACATGGATGAAGACGGACGAGCTGTTGTTCTTCTCCCTCATGGTGTTCTCTTCCGTGGCGCTGCCGAAGAGGTGATCCGCAAGCACCTCATCCAAAAGCTGAATGTGCTGGATGCCGTCATTGGTCTTCCGGCAAACCTCTTCTTCGGCACCGGTATTCCTGTCTGTGTCCTCGTACTCAAGAGGGAGCGCAACGGCAATGCGGATAACATCCTGTTCATCGACGCTTCCAAAGACTTTGAGGCTGGAAAGAATCAGAACATCCTCCGGCAAAGCGACATCGACAAGATCGTAGACGCATACCAGCGCCGTGAGGACATTGATAAGTATGCTCATGTGGCGACGATGCAGGAGATTGAAGAGAACGGCTTTAACCTCAACATTCCCCGCTATGTTGATACCTTTGAGCCGGAAGAAGAAATTGATCTGAACGAAGTGGCTGCGGATATTCGCAAGCTCCAAAGTGAAATCAAGGACATCGACGCGGAATTGAAGCCGTATTTTGATGAGCTGGGGCTGGATTTCCCGTTTGATGTGGAGGGCAAATAATTATGGCAAATGTATCCTCAAGTAACGGTCTCGAAAAGCGTCCGAAGCTGCGCTTCCCGGGCTTTGATGGGCCTATAAAATCTGCACATCTTTCTCAATATCTTGTTGAAAACAAAGAAAGAAATAAAAATCTCATTTATACGAAGTCTGATGTGCTTTCTGTTTCAGGTGAATACGGTATTATCAATCAAATCGAATTTCAAGGGCGTTCATTTGCCGGGGAGAGTGTCGCAGAATATCATGTTGTAGAGACAAATGATATTGTTTATACCAAAAGCCCACTCAAAGCCAATCCTTACGGGATAATTAAGGTAAACAATGGTGCTCCGGGTATTGTTTCAACGCTTTATGCCGTGTATCATCCATGCGAAGGAACAGTAGCAGAGTATATTGACTATTATTTTGGGAACGATTTAAGGCTTAATAAATATCTCAAACCTCTCGTCAACATAGGTGCTAAACATGACATGAAGGTAAATAATGAAACTGTATTGACAGGCGAAGTCTATTTTCCTGGTTATTCTGAGCAAAAAAAGATAGTCGGTTTTCTTACCATTCTTGATGAACGAATCCGCCAACAACGCAATTTGGTTGAAGCTCTCAAGAAGTATAAAAGAGGGTTGCTTTCAAATCTGTTCGGTGAAAAGATAACTCAGGGATGTACAACAAAGAGTTACTATTTCTCGGAGATTGCCCAAAGGAGAAGCGAGAAATATGATCCCACTTCTGGTATTGAATATCCCTGTGTGGAGTTGGAGAACATCGAACAGGAAACAGGAAAAATCCTTTCCACAGTTCCATCAACAGCACAAAGCAGTATAAAAAATATAGCGAAGTCTGGTGACACACTTTTTGGCAAACTGCGCCCTTATCTTCGTAAATATGCTTTTGCTCAAAAGACGATGGCTTGCTCATCGGAGATTTGGGCGCTTATTCCGTCAGATGCCGTTTTACCGAAATTCTTATTCTACCTCGTTCAAACTGAGCAATTTCTTCGAGTTGCCAACATCAGCTCAGGTACAAAGATGCCGAGAGCAGAATGGTCTAATATTGAAAAAACTGAGTTCTTTATCCCTGATCCTTTTGTTCAGCGTAAAGTAGTCTCTCTTCTTGAGGGGCTGGATCAAAAGATTACTTTTGCGGACTCAGCACTCTTTAGCTTGAACAGATTAAAAGCATCGCTGATGCAACAGCTCTTCATATAAAGAGCTGTTGCATCAAGGAGGATTTAACACTGCATAAGGCGGAAAGTAGCTTTTGATGCACTTCTATCTTTGCCCCGAGAAAGGATAAAGCCGCACCGATTTTCTCCTGCTGATCAAGTGGAGGAATCCAAATAGGAATTACCGCAAGATCATCTGCATTGATAGCTGGATACCCTGTACCTGTACTGCGAAGCATTGCTTCACGGGCAAAATAGTCTGACGAAAGTTGCTCGTATATAAATTGAGTGTCCACCTCTGAGCATCGGATTTGCGCATATCCGGTAGACGCAACTGTTGGATATTCAAAATTCTTTTGGAAATAGTAATTGTTTTTTTGATACGGTCGAACCATTTGATAGAGTAAATCACCTTCCTCCAAAAGCCTTTGTGCTCGACTTGGCGCAGAGTTGCGAGATAAAAGTTTTTTACTATTCAAAACACCTGACTCTACACACTCCAAGTCAATATATATGAACGCCTCTGGAAGCGCTCCGGTTTTGGGATTGATATGAACTACGCTCCCCAACGGTTTCACATCATGCGAATCAATTTCAGAGGGTTTTGAGGACAAATGTGAACGCTTAAAGAAAAAGCGGTTTTGTAATCCTCTTTTATACTTCTTGAGGGCATCGACAAAGGAACGCTGAAGCTCAACTCGTTCGTTCAAGCATTCTAACAGAGAAGCGATTTTATCCTGTTCCTCTTTACAAGGAAGATCAAACTTTGCAGATTTTAACGCTTCGAACGAAAGAACAACTTGACTTGTTCCGACCGCAAGCACTGACAGTTTTTTTCGTGCTCGGGCTGACGAGTTGAGATATTCTGTCATAAAAGTGCTGTTCGCATTTTTGAATCGAAAGACCGGATAGAATTTACTTACAATAGCCTTGTCGCTGATTTTGTTAATGTTGAAGGTAAACCTTCCGTCATCGCTTCTATTTCTATATGTGCAAAAGCCAAGAGGTATAATGTTATAGCCGTCTGTATCGTGCCTTTGTTGAGAGCCAAAATGATCTATTTGTCTTTGAAGTCCTTCACGAGAAGATGTAAGGACTTCAAAGTCATGTTCTCCATGAACTTTCTCTGAATATGGCTCAATAATTGTACCAAGGGTAGTGCGATGCCAGCTTGGAAATTCTCTTCCGCAAGCATCTCTAAACGATAATGCTGGGCGCTTTTCGAGACCGTTACTTGAGGGCTATTTGGACTGACAAAATCAATACCACTCCATAGCAAAATCCCTTGCAGTAGCAGAGGCAAATCCGCTATTGCAAGGGATTTCGGCGTTCATGGAGCTTTATCTTCGTACTTGAACAGAAGTATAAAAGAGGTGTCATGCAACACATTTTTCGCCGGACTACAACTCAGTCAGTTAAAGCATGGACTTGTGTTCGATTAGGTGATATTTTCAAAAAAGTGTCGCGCCGAAATACAGACGGCTTAGTGAAAAATGTGATAACTAACTCTGCTGAATATGGGCTTATTCCTCAGCGTGACTTCTTTGACAAAGACATTGCAGTCGATGGAAATACCGCAAATTACTATGTAATCGAAAAAGGAGATTTTGTTTACAATCCGCGAAAGTCGAACACTGCTCCGTATGGACCGTTTAATAGATATACCCTCGATGAAAAAGGGATCATCTCACCACTATACACTTGCCTTGTGCTAAAAGCAGATATTTACCCCTCCTACCTTGCTTGGTACTTTAAGAGCGATGCTTGGCATAGATACATTTATGATAATGGATCGCAAGGAGTTCGTCATGACCGAGTATCTATGACAGACGATTTACTTATGGGTATTCCAGTAATCTTTCCGGATCAAGCAAAGCAGCAAGAGTATGCAGATATACTTGATAAGATAGATGCTCGGCTGCAAGCTGCCCAGAAGGTGTATGATCTGCTGATTAAGGAAAAATGTGGTTATATGCAGCAGCTCTTCATATAAAGAGCTGCTGCAACAACGCCTTCTTCATAGCAAGAAAAAGATCCAACTCGCAAACAGCTCTCTTGATATAAGCGTCAAAAGCGGTAAGCATATCTGCAATCTTTTTCTGCTCTTCTAAAGGGGGAATGTCTAACACCATTGCCTTTATTGTATCGGCTGTAACTCCTTTGATAGATGTTCCTTGTGTTTTCATGGCTTCAAGTTTCATCCTGAATGCAATTTGATACGCCATGTAGTGTGTGTTCCCTGTGATAGAAGTTATGTTGGTAAAATCCTGACTTGTACAGAGGCTTTCAGGCATTATTGCGACTTTTCCTACCCCTACTCGTGAGACGATTGCGATTGTGCCTTCGGGACAAAGTTTTGTAGCTGAATTATCAATCGCCGTTTTTGTTATTCTTCGAGTCACGGAAATATCATCAATCCACTCTTCTTGTATGTCGGATGATGAAATCCAGCCAATCTCACCCTCCCAATAAGAAGAAATATCCTTTGAGGGCGTACCCCCTCCGCAAAACGAAGCAATATCATGAAGGGCTGACTTTTCCCAAGAGTGCTTTCGGTTTTTGATAAAAACGAGCTTGTGCAATCCTCTTTTATACTTCTTGAGGTTGTCTACTAACGACTGCTGTGCATCGATCCGGTGCTCTAAAGCAATCATAAAATCGGCAATCTTTCGCTGCTCATTGAGGTTCTGCGGCAGATAGTGTTTAGTCTCGAAAAACGCGTCTGTTGGAACATTGAGTAAGCCGTGATTTCGAGCGCCTTCCGCTGAAATCTTATAGATTTCCCTGTACCATTTGAGAGAATCAAAGTAAGCTTTAATAAAATCACTATCATGCTTTTTAAGGGCAAAGCAAATATAAAGTGTTGATAAAGCGCCCATCGTGTAGCGATCCAAGCGCTTGATAGAGCCAAAGTCATATCCCACGGAGTAACTTTTGTTGTATGCGTACTCCCCATTAAGAAGCAGATAGTACCCGCTCATATCTTTGCTGGCAACTGTCTTATTAAAATAGCTCACCTGATCCACTAAGCCGTCTTTTGACGAGATTGTAAGCGGCAGGTCAGTTTGATTCTGGCTATTCTTTCGTGTTACACGGTCTGCGAAGTCAGATAACCTTTCAGCTTTCCACGGCTCATCAGAGCCCGGGAAGCGCAGCTTCGGGCGCTTTTCGAGACCGTTACTTGAGGACGATAATGCCCTGTTTGCTCCTCCACCTGATAATGTTCGTGGAGGTGGTCAATATGACTAACAATACACAATTCAAGACGCTGCTGAACACTTGGCTAAGTCAGAAGAAGCCAATGATCACACCGTCAACCCACGCCAGCTTCACGCTGATTGCCGAAAATCATCTGATCCCGTACTTCGGCAAGCGTAAGATTGGCAGCATCACCGAAACGGACATTCAGAGCTACATTTCGTATCTCTACAATGCCGGTCGGCTGGACAACACGGGAGGCCTTACCGTAAAGACCATACGGGATGTCATCCTCGTTTTCAGGCTTGCAATGGAGTTTGCCTATAAAGAGCGGGCTATTCCATTGCTGAATTGGGACTTGATTGAGTACCCAAAAGAGCTGGGTATCAAGAAAGTCAACTCGCTCTCCAAAGATCAGGAACAAGCCCTTATTCAGTGCATCTACATGGACTTGAACAGAAAAACGGCGGGTATTCTGATTGCGCTGTTTACCGGCATTCGGATCGGCGAGCTTTGCGGACTCCAGATGAAGGACATTTCCCTTACGGACAAGACCATCAATATCAACAAGACTGTCCAGCGCATCTACGACAAGCGAAAGGGATCGTCCTATCTCCATATAGGACCGCCGAAGACGAAGACATCTGCCCGAGTTATCCCAGTTCCGTCGTTGCTCATGAACATCATCAAGAAGTTCTACACGGAAAACCCGAATCACTACTTCCTGACAGGCAAAACGAAACCCACCGAGCCTCGTACATACCGGCAGTTTTTCACCCGCTTTCTCAAGCGTAATGGGCTGCAAAAGGTAAAGTTCCATGAGATCCGGCACCCGTATGTCAAGCACACGACAAAAATTTTTAGCTTACGCCTGATGGATT
>ERZ780157.3574-NODE-3574-length-12881-cov-6.268439_pt1 | contig 12881 bp, 10 predicted proteins | sample MGYA00511169_ERZ780157 | MGnify/ENA primary metagenome ERZ780157 (study PRJEB29588, sample SAMEA1965149) | human gut metagenome | biome: human gut; feature: human-associated habitat; material: faeces | place: Denmark | collected 2008/2010 ... | reverse complement strand
ACGAGAAGATCAAGAAATACGAGTTTTAAGGATAAGAGGATGAGAGTATGAAAGGCGATATTTTAAGGTCGAAGATCCTCAGCGAGAAAATTATCCCGAACATGAATGAACAGTACAGAAAGCAGTTCCCCATCCCGGAAGGGCACAGAAGCCTTGGCATTTTTACAGCGGACTGCGATGATGTCTGCTATATCGGAATGGATGAGGCAAGTAAGAGCACAGACATTCAGATCGTACACGCCACTGCGCTGTATGCTGGTGCTGCGAATGCCAGCTTCAAACTGAGCGGTGAATTCTACGGTGCATTTTCCGCCCCGAATCCGGAAGATATCGTCAGTGCTTTCAAAATCATTCATCATGTTGTGGAAAACGATGCCTATTTTGTGGATATGGCCCTGAATGATTACCCGATCCTCTATCGTTCTGCCTTAGACCCTGAATCGGATCAGCTCATCCGTCATGCCTACCAAAAGAGCCGTTCTATTTTGTCCTTCTACAATAAAATGCGCTTTGCCTTTTTCAGCCGGAGCAAAGCCCTGTACTACTTTATCGAACGCCGCAACTGCAACCTTGCCCGCTACGATAACTGCTGAATCTCCTGCATTCCATTCCTTTCTGCGTAATTATAATAAAACAAAGAAGGAGCGTTTCCACGCGGGAACGCTCCTTCTTTGTTTACTATCATTTACACCATTTTGCAAACTCTTCGTCGGTGCACTTGACATAGTGGCTGCCGCTCACAAGGTGATCGGTGCCCTTGTTGTAGTCGATGCCGGAAGATGCATAGTCGTAGGTCTCAGCCACACGGCGTTTTTCCACCACCGGATTCGGCAGCGGGATGGCCGACAGCAGGCTGCGGGTGTAGGGATGGATGGGGTTCTCGAAGATCTCTTCGGTGGTACCCGTCTCCAGCAGGTGGCCCAGATGCAGCACGCCGATGCGGTCCGAAATGTACTTGACCATGGAAAGGTCATGCGCAATGAACAGGTAGGCCGTGCCGGTCTCCTGCTGGATATCCTTCATCAGGTTGACCACCTGTGCCTGAATGGACACGTCCAGCGCCGAGATACACTCATCTGCGATGATGAGCTTGGGGTTCATGATGAGGGCGCGGGCAATGCCCACGCGCTGGCGCTGGCCGCCAGAGAACTGGTGGGGATAGCGCTCGGCATGTTCGGGCGCAAGGCCCACCTTGGCCAGAATTTTCTCCACCTTTTCGCGGCGCTCTTCGCGGGTCTTGTACATGTGGTGGATGTCCAGACCCTCGCCGATGATATCCTCCACCTTTTTGCGGGGGTTCAGGGACGCCATGGGGTCCTGAAAGATCATCTGCATCTGGGTGCGCAGAGTGTCGTTCTGGCTATGGTTCAGCCTGCCGCTGATATCCTGCCCCTCAAAGGTGATCTTACCGGCAGTGGGGTCATACAGGCGGATGACGCTGCGGCCGATGGTGGACTTGCCGGAACCGGACTCGCCCACCAGACCATAGGTCTCGCCGGGATAGATCTCAAAGCTGACATTGTCCACAGCCTTGACGGTATAGCTCTTGCTCACGCGGAAATACTGCTTCAGTCCCTCGACCTTCAGCAGCGGAGCAGCATTCTGTCCTGCCATTTATTCCGCCTCCTTGATCTTTTCTGCCTCGGCACGCATGCGGGCGATGCGCTGAGCAAGCTCAGGCGGCATGTCCACCTTGGGTGCGCGGGGGTCCAGCAGCCATGTAGCTGCATAGTGGGTGTCGCTGATCTTGAACATGGGCGGGTCCACTTCGTCGTCGATGTTCAGGGCAAAATGGTTGCGCGGCGCAAAGGCATCGCCCTGCTTCTCATGCAGCAGATTCGGCGGCGAACCCGGAATGGTGTACAGACGGTCGTCTGCGGTGTCCAGATCGGGCATGGCGGAAAGCAGGCCCCATGTGTAGGGGTGGCGCGGCTCGTAGAAGATCTCGTCGATGGTGCCGGTCTCTACGATCTTGCCTGCGTACATCACGTCCACATAATCGGCCACCTTTGCCACAACGCCCAGATCGTGGGTGATGTAAATGACCGAGATGCCGCGCTCACGCTGGATGCTGCGGATCAACTCCAGGATTTTGGCCTGAATGGTCACATCCAGTGCCGTGGTGGGCTCGTCACAGATCAGCAGGTCGGGGTCGCAGGCCAGTGCAATGGCAATGACCACGCGCTGGCGCATACCGCCGGACAGCTGGTGCGGGTAGCTCTTCATGCGCTTTTCGGCATCGGTGATGCCCACCTCTTCCAGCAGCTGCACAGCCTTTTTGTAGGCGGCATCCTTGGGCATCTTGTAGTGCCACAGCATGCCCTCCATGATCTGCTTGCCGATAGGCATGGTGGGGTCAAGGCTGGTCATGGGGTCCTGGAACACCATGGCGATGCGCTTGCCGTTGATGTGGCGGCGGATCCACTTTTTGTCCTTCTGCAGCAGATCCACCGTCTCGGGGCTGCCGTCGGCGTGATGGTAGCTGAACTGGATGGAGCCGCTGTTCACGATGGCGTTCTGTGCCAGAATGCCCATGGCGGCCTTCATGGTAACGGACTTGCCGGAGCCGGATTCGCCCACCAGCGCCACCGTTTCGCCCTTGTACAGGTCGATGTTCACGCCGCGGATGGCGTGCACCGGGCCTGCGGTGGTCTTAAAGGTGATATCAAGGTCTCGCACCGACAAGACCTGTTCTTTTTTCTTTTCAGGCATGGGTGTTCCTCCTTACATACTCTTCATCTTGGGGTCCAGAGCCTCGCGCAGGCCGTCGGCCAGCAGGTTGAAGCTGAGCATCAGCAGGCTCATGACCACGATGGGCGGGATGATCTGATAGGGATGGGTGGTAAAGCTGTTGTACAGCTCGCTGATCAGAGAACCCAGCGAGCACTGCGGCACCGGGATGCCCAGACCCACAAAGGACAGGAATGCCTCGGTGAAAATTGCGGTGGGGATGCTGAACATGACCTGCGTGATGATGGGTCCGATGATGTTGGGCAGCACTTCCTTGAAGATGATGAAGAAGCTGCCTGCGCCCAGCGTGCGGGAAGCCAGCACGAACTCCTGATCCTTCAGCTTGAGCATCTCAGCGCGGGCAATGCGGCTCATGCCCACCCACTCGGTGAGCATCAGGGCAAAGATAATGGTGATCATGCCGGGCTTGAGCACCAGCAGAAGCAGCGTGACGATCACCAGACGGGGGATGCCGTTGGCAACTTCCAGAAAACGCTGCATCATCATATCCACCTTGCCGCCAAAGTAGCCGGAGATCAGGCCGTAGCTCATGCCGATGACCATATCGATGATGGCGGCGGCAACCGCGATGATCAGGGACACGCGGGCACCCTCCCAGGTGCGGGTCCAGATATCGCGGCCATAGGTGTCGCTGCCGAACCAGTAGTAGACATCCTCCTTGCCCTTTTCCACATAGGCATTGACCGTCTTGGAACCGGTGGTGGTGCTCATTTTTTCGTCACCGTTGAAGATGCCGAAGTTTTCCAGCACCTGCACGCGGGGCGCAAAGTTTTTCTGGCTCAGTTCCTGACCGGAGTAGGTATACTCGTTCATGCCGGGGCCAAATGCCGCCAGCAGCACGATAAAGACAACGAGGATCAGGCCGAGCACCGCGCTCTTTTTGCGGAAGAAGCGCACCCGCACATCCTTCCAGAAGCTCTGTGCGGCAAAGTTCGAGTCCATTGCGATCTCTGCGTCGTTATGCTTGAGCGCAAAGTCCTTCTCGTTGAAGGTATGCTCGGAATACATGGTATCCACTGCGCTGACGATGGCATCAGCCGTGGCTTCGCCGCCCAGGTGAATCGCTTTTTCTGCCATATCAGTCGTCCCCCTTTGCCAAGCGGATGCGCGGGTCGATGATGCCGTACAGCAGGTCAACGACCAGCATGATGCCAATGTACATGGCGCTGTAGATGAAGCTCAGGCTGATGACCACATTGTAGTCGTTGGACTGGATGGCCGTCACCAGCAGGCTGCCCACACCGGGAATGGCGAAGATCTTCTCCACCACCAGCGAGCCGGTCATCAGGTCCACGATCAGCGGGGCCAGCACGGTGATAATGGGGATCAGCGCATTGCGCAGCGCGTGGCGGAAGATCAGCGCCGGGCCGGAAATGCCCTTGCTCTCGGCCAGCAGCATATAATCGGAGTCCAGAACCTCGATCATTTCACTGCGGGTAAAGCGGGCAATGGAAGCCATGGTGAACATGGACAGCGAGATGCTGGGCAGCACACTGGAGCCGAACACATCCTTTGCGGAGAACAGCATGGGGAACCACTTGAGCTTGAAGCCAAAGGTATAGCTCAGGGCCAGTGCGATCACGTAAGACGGCACCGACACGCCGATGACCGAGATGATGGTGGCCAGAGTGTCGAAGATGGTGTCCCGCTTGAGGGCTGCAATGATGCCGAGCACAAGGCCCACGATGGCACCCAGTGTAACAGCCATGCCGCCCACACGGATGGAAATGGGCAGACGGGACTGGATCAGCTGGGAGATGGGCGTGTTCTTGGAGATATTGTAGCTGACGCCGAAGTCACCGCGCAGCATGTTGGTCACATAGCGGAAGAACTGTACATAGATGGGCTGATCCAGACCGTACTTTGCGTACAGGGATGCGCGCATTTCCGGCGTCAGCTTTTCATCGTTGAAGGGCGAACCGGGCATCAGCTGCATGAGGATGAACAACACCAGCAGGATGGCCAGCAGCGTAAACAACGAAGTGATGATACGCTTGAGCGTGTATTTTTTCACGTTGGGTAGACCCCCTTAAAGTTTCTCTTCTCCGCCCCGCACGGGGCAGAACTGCTCCCGCCTGCCGCGGTCAGCCGTGCGCCGCACGCGAACAGTGCAAAAGCCAAAAAGTCGCACAGCGGCAATCACGCTGCCACTGTGCGGCATTTCAGTTCTCGATCAGGATCAGACGCTCTTCTTTGCGTCCTTGTAGACGCGGTTCAGAGCAACCGGGTGGAAGTCCACGCCGGTCACAGCAGAAGAGATCATCTCGGCGTTGCACTGACCATACAGCGGGAAGATGGCGGCCTGCTCCAGCACGATGGACTCAGCGTCATACATGGCTTCCCAGCGACCCTCGGGATCGGTGCACAGATCACCGGTGGTGCACTCTGCGATGATGGCATCGTAGTCAGCGTCGCTCCACAGACCGTAGTTGTTGGAGTTGCCGGTGACCCACATGCCCAGATAGGTCATGGGATCGGCGTAGTCGGGGCCCCAGCGGGTCAGGCCGATCTCAAAGTTGCCGTCCTGCATATCCTGCACGCGCTGCTTCTTGGGCTCTACCTTCAGCTCCAGAGTAAAGCCGGGCAGAGTGGTCTGCAGCTGCTCCTGAACGACCTGAGCGACCTTCTGAGGAGCATCGTCGGCATCGACGACCATGGTGAAGGAGAAGGAATCCTTGCCCAGCTCAGCCTTGGCCTGCTCGTAGTACTCTGCAGCCTTGTCGGGATCGTATGCGCAGAACTCTGCAAACTTGGTCTGGTCGGCGCTGAAATCGCTGCCGTCCGGGCCGGTGGCGAACTGTGCGGGCACTGCGGTGTAGGCGGGAGAAGAGCCGTCCTTCAGCACGTCATTGGTGATGGAATCACGATCCAGTGCAAAGGTGATGGCACGGCGCAGGTTCAGGTTTGCCAGCTCCGGCACAGCATCCATGTTGGGGCTGATATACCACAGGTAGCCGGCGCCCACGCTGGTGAACTCGGGGTCGTCCTTGACCTGCTCCACCTGCTCGCCGTTCAGCAGGGTGATATCCAGATCGCCGTTCTGATAGCTCATCAGAGCCTGCTGGCTGTCCTTGATGACCTGATAGTTCAGGCCGTCCAGAGCAATGCGGTCAGCATCGTAGTAGTCGGCGTTCTTCACCAGCTCAAAAGCGGTGGCGGCCGGCTCATAGCTGGTCAGCACGAATGCACCGTTGGACAGCACGGTGTCTGCGCTGGTGCCGTAGGTATCGCCGCAGCTCTCAAAGAACTTCTGGTTCATGGGGTAGAAGGTGGGGAAGTACATCAGGCTCAGGAAGTAGCTGACCGGAACATTCAGTTCCACCTTCAGGGTCTTGTCGTCCACAGCGGTGATGCCCAGATCGGTGACGGGCTTGCTGCCTGCAATGATGTCGGCGGCGTTGACCACCTGACCGATATCGCTCAGCATGTAGGCATACTCGGATGCGTTTGCGGGGTCAACAGCACGCTGCCAGCCAAACACGAAGTCTGCTGCGGTAACGGCATCGCCATTGGACCACTTTGCATCCTTCAGGTGGAAGGTGTAGGTCTTGCCGTCCTCGCTCAGCTCATAGCTCTCTGCCAGAGCCTCCACGGCTGCACCGTTCGAATCCATCTGCATCAGGCCGTCGGTGTAGTTGGCGATGACCTCAAAGGAGGTGCCGTCGGTAGCCAGCTGGGGGTCCAGAGACTGGACTTCGGTCTCCAGCATGACGTTCAGCACACCGCCCTCAGCAGAGGCGGCTGCACCAGAAGCAGCGGTGGAGCCGGAAGCAGCGGTGCTGGAAGAGCCGCCGCAGGCAGTCAGAGCCAGTGCAGCAGCCGATACGCCTGCAGCAGCCAGGAAGCTGCGGCGAGAAATACGACGATCGAATTTCATATTTTTTCCCTCTCTCTCATGCCTCATTGCTTTATTGTGGTAAAGCAGTAAGTTCTAAAAAATGCACAAAGGTTTTTTGCTCCTCCTCCGGAGCCTTGCACACCTTTGTGCGATATCCGCATTATACGCTGTTCCGCCTAAAAAAGAAAGGCTTCCGGCTGTTTTTCTGTGCTTTGACCAATGGTCAGTGAAAAATATGTTTTTATTTTTGTGCAGATTTGAAGATGTTGTGTATTTCCAGGAAATACAGTTTCCTGAAAACATGAGTTTTTTGTGTTTTTTGGGAAAACAGATGAAGAGATTTCACCTGCGTATTTTCATTTTTCGTGCATAAGTCGTACTTTCAACCTGTTTTTTTGTGCACATACCAGACACAAAAAATCCCTGCTGAAAACGCACCGTTCTCAGCAGGGAAACACCGTTTTTTCGGTTTTTAGGCAAACAGCGCCACCACATAGGTCTCGCCGCCGTACTGGATGAACGCAGCGCCCATCCGGCTGCAGCCTGCCGCGCAGCGGCTCAGGCTCCGGGCAGCCTGACCGGCAGCCGGTGCATACAGGTAGCCGGTAAAGGCCCGGCTCTGGTTATCCAGCACAAGGCCGATGGTCACGCTGCTGGGGATATTGACCCAGATGTTGGAGGATATGCTGGAATGGTCGATAAAATCATTCAGGTTCGTATCCGTCATGTTGCCGGAGTCCGCTGTCAGTTCCACCTTGCGGGCAAGCAGCCCGGACTGGGTGCCCAGCTGTCCGGGTTCTTCCACCAGCCACTCTGCCAGACGGCTGGCCGCAGCTTCCAGCTCTGTGCTGTAGGCAAGACCGGTGTCGATCTCCTTCATCAGGGCCGCGGCCTGCTCCGTATCCTCGTGCACCGTACCGGCCAGCACGCTGCTGCACCCGGCCAGCACAGCCAGCGCCAGTGCCGCCGCCATAAGTGCCGTCAGGATCATCCTTGTGTGTTTCATGCGGTGGTCTCCCCTTTCGAGCTGTTTTTCTCCATGATACCCTTTTTGCAGCCGGATCGCAAGTGCTTTCCGCAGCAGAAAGGGCCGCTGCACCCAATCGTACAGCGGCCCTCTGATCCCAAATCTTTATTTTGCGTATTCCACAGCGCGGCTCTCGCGGATGACGTTGACCTTGATCTGGCCGGGGTAATCCAGCGTATCCTCGATCTTCTTGGCAATGGAGCGTGCCAGCAGGATCACCTGATCGTCGCTGATGACGTCAGGCTTTACCATGATGCGCACTTCACGGCCAGCCTGCACGGCAAAGGCCTGCTCCACGCCCTCAAAGCTGGAAGAGATCTCCTCCAGATTTTCCAGACGCTTGACATAGCTCTCCACGTTCTCACGGCGGGCACCGGGACGTGCGGCGCTGATGGCATCGCAGGCCTGAATGATAAAGGCCAGCGGGGTCTTGGGCTCCACATCGCCGTGGTGGGCCTCAATGGCATGGATGATCTGGGTGTTTTCCTTGTACTTGCGGCAGATATCCACACCGATCTGGACATGGCTGCCCTCGATCTCGTGGTCAAGGGCCTTGCCGATATCATGCAGCAGACCGGCACGGCGGGCCAGCGTGACGTTCACGCCCATCTCGCCTGCCAGCAGACCGGCCAGCCAGGCAACCTCCATGCTGTGGGTCAGAGCGTTCTGGCCAAAGCTGGTGCGGTACTTCAGGCGGCCGATGAGCTTGATGAGGTCGGGGTGCAGGCCGTGGATGCCAAGTTCCATCACGGCGCGCTCACCCTCCCGCTTCATCTGCAGCTCAAGGTCGTGGCGGCACTTCTCCACCGTCTCCTCAATGCGGGCAGGGTGGATGCGGCCATCACCGATCAGGCGCTCCAGCGTCATGCGGGCAACCTCGCGGCGGGTCTGGTCAAAGGAGGACAGGGTGATGGCCTCCGGGGTATCGTCGATGATAAGATCCACGCCGGTGGCAGTTTCCAGCGCGCGGATGTTGCGGCCCTCACGGCCGATGATACGGCCCTTCATCTCGTCGCTGGGCAGGGGCACCACGCTGACGGTGGTCTCGCTGCAGTGGTCAGCGGCGCAGCGGCTGATGGCCTGACCGATCATATTGCGGGCGATGTTATCGCAGTTTTCCTTCAGGTCGGTCTCGTAGGCAGCCACACGGACAGCCTTCTCGTGGGTGAGCTCCTCGTCCACCTTGTGCAGCAGCACTTCACGGGCATCCTCCTGGCTCAGGCCCGCCAGGGTCTCCAGGCGCTCCATCTCCTTGGCACGGATGGCATCCACCTCAGCCAAGCGGCTGTCGGCCTCCTCGTGCTTTTTCTTGAGCTCTTCTTCCTTCTTTTCCAGGGCTTCGGTCTTGCGGTCCAGCGCATTTTCCTTCTGGTCAATGCGGTTCTCCTGGCGGCTGATCTCGGCACGGCGCTGCTTGATCTCCTTGTCGGCCTCTGCCTTCTGGGCATCGACCTCGGCTTTCAGGCGGAAAGCCTCGTCCTTGGCTTCCAGAACAGCTTCTTTTCGTTTTTGGTCAGCGGTCTTGATTGCTTCGTTCACCAGGCGGGTAGCCTCGGCTTCTGCGCTGCCGATCTGTGCCTCGGCGGTCTTTTTACGGTTGTTGTAACCAATAAAATAACCCGCGCCGGCAGCAACAGCAGCAACCACGACCACGATCAACAGAATGATCGGGGACATCGTGTTCACTCTCCTTACAATTAAAGTTCAAAAACAACTAAAATCTGGAGACGCTGCCGCGCAAGGCGTGGGTCAACAATACAAAATCAAGCTCTCAACAACAAAACAGACAACAGCACCGCACAAAAAGGGCATGTTTGCCCCTGCGGCCTGATGCAGCTTTTTTATCTACAAGGTTTTCATATAAAAACGGGCAGATGAAGCCCCATTGAACTTTGGTTGTGGAAGATCCCTGCACGCAGCGTCATGGATTCCATACTACTTCTTATATTACGAAACATTTGGTACAATGTCAAGTAAAGTGAAAGGAATTTTCTAAAAAAACAGCCATTATTCCAGATACATCCGCCGCAGCCGCATCAGACGGGCGGGGGTCAGGCCGTATTCGGCTTCAAGATAGGCATCGGTGGTGCCATACTCTTTGCGGATGGTGTCCAACACAAAGGGGGCAGACTCCGGGTGGACACCGGCAATGCCCTGATAGAACTGCTTCTGTTCCGGATGCGCCTCGATCTCCTCGGCATGGGCGGCCCAGATCTTTTCCAGCTCCGGGCGGCGGCAGACATTGGTCCGTACAAAATCCTGACAGATCGTTTCATCGGAAGCACCCAGTGCCAGCAGGATGAGCATGGCCGCCACGCCGGTGCGGTCTTTCCCGCCAGAGCAGTGGAACAGGATCGGCGTTTCGCCCGCCTCCAGTGCCCGGAACAGCTCCTTGTAGGCCTTATTGCGGAAGAGCATCTGCTTATACATGGCATCGGCAAGGTTATGCTCCTCATCCTTCTTGCCCTTGAGCAGCTTTTCAATGTCCCCGGGAGAGAAAGAGATCTCGCTTCCGTCCGGGTGGCAAAGCCCGCAGATGCGCACCAGCCGCGCGCCATCGGGCACATAGTCGGGCTGCTCCGCTGCCTCGGACTCGCTGCGCAGATCGAGGATGAGCCGCAGGCCCAGGCTGTCCAGCAGCTTACGGTCAGCTGCCCCGGTCAGCAGTCCGGTGGGAATGCCGCGGTAGATCTGCCCCCACTTGACATGCTTGCCCTCGTCGGCCTCGTAGCCGCCCAGCTCCCGGAAGTTGTTCCCGCCCGCAAAGGGCAGCTGGGTACCCGGAGCCGGGTGCTGCGGTGCCGCCTTGGGGGCGGCGCTGGACAGCACCGGGAAGTTGTAGAAGGGCTTTGCCGGGCGGCCCCGCCGGGGCGGCAGGGACGCCGCTCCCCCGATGACCTCCATCAGGTAGCCCCGCAGCAGGTCAAGATAGGCCGAGTTGTGGTCGCGCCGCTGCACCATCGAGACACAGAGGGGCGGCAGATCTTCCAGCAGCACGTCCCGCACCCGGTCCAGCTCCCGCCGGGCACCCGGCTCGTAGCGGGTCAGGCAGGTGCAGAGCTGCTCCTGAACCAGATAGTACGCCTGATAGAAGCTGGGGCCGATCTCCGCGTTGGGCGCAAAGCCCTCCCGGGCGCAGGCATCCCACAGGGGGCTGAACAGATCCTGCCGCAGGCTGGGCAGCAGCACCCGCTGGCCCCGCAGAGCCGAAAGCGGCACCCGCTCCTTCTCCCAGAATGGATGGCCGCGCGGCACCAGCAGGCAGGCCGGGTCGGCCCGCAGGGTGGTGCGGGCCAGCACCGGAGCCGCCGTGCCCAGATCCATCACAAGGCCCGCGTCCAGCTCGCCCTGCTCCACACCATCGGCCACGGCATCGTTTTCCAGCAGGCGGAACCGCATCTCAATGTGGGGGTACTGCTGGCGGAACTTGTCCAGCTGGGTCTCCAGCCCGGGCAGGTAGTCCGGCACCAGCGAGACACTGATGCCGATGCGCACCGGCTGGGCCGACTGGATCTCCGCATGGAGGGCCGCCTGCATCTGCTGGAACTGCTCCACCACCGGAGCCGCATGGCGCTGCAAACTCAGCCCCCGCTCGGTGAGCGAGAGCTTGTGGTGGGCGCTGACGAACAGCGGGCCGCAGAGCTCGGCTTCCAGCGCCGTGATGCTCTGCCGCAGGGCCTGCCGCGACAGAAACAGCCGCTGTGACGCGCGGGTGTAGTTCATTTCTTCGCACAAAACCAGAAAATAGTGCAGCTGGCGGATATCCATGGGTTCCTCCTGAAGGGTTGTGTATCAGTAGATTAAGGATACCGCCTTTTTGCCCGCTTGTAAAGGCCGCGCGGGCAAAAAGTCCCTCCCGGATTGACACATCCCGCCGCATGGTGTAGACTTCAAACAGCAGATTTTTTCTCCCCGAAGAGAAAAGTTCCATCAAACACACAGAAAGAAGGTATTTTCCATGAAAGTCATCGCTACTGAAAAGGCTCCCGGCGCGATCGGCCCCTACTCCCAGGGCTTCATCGCCGGAGGTTTTGTCTACACCTCCGGCCAGATCCCTGTGAACCCTGCGGACGGCACTGTGCCCGAAGGCATCGCCGCCCAGACCGAGCAGAGCTGCAAGAACGTGGGTGCGATCCTGGAAGCCGCCGGTTCCGGCTACGACAAGGTCATCAAGACCACCTGCTTCCTGGCCGATATCGCCGACTTTGCCGCCTTCAACGAGGTCTACGCAAAGTACTTCACCTCCAAGCCCGCCCGCAGCTGCGTTGCTGTCAAGGATCTGCCCAAGGGTGTCCTGTGCGAGATCGAGGCTGTGGCAGAGGCGTAAGCTCCCGAATTGCACCAGCTTTGCGTTCTCCCCTTTACAACGCTCTGGAATTGTGCCATAATTTACTGTATTAAAGGGAAAGCCGTTCCGGTGCCGCAATTCGGCGGCGGAGAACGGAAAGAGAGGGGTAAACTGTTATGAGCAAAACGATGATCCCGCAGAACTACACACCCGCGCTGAACCTGTACGACACCCAGCGTGCCATCGGCACCGTGAAGCGGCTGTTCGCCGACACCCTGTGTGCCACGCTGAACCTCTACCGCGTGTCGGCTCCGCTGTTTCTGGAGGCTTCCACCGGCCTGAACGACGACCTGAACGGCGTGGAACGCAAGGTCACCTTTGACATCCGGGACAGCGGCATTGAGGCACAGGTGGTGCAGTCGCTGGCAAAGTGGAAGCGTAAGGCCCTGAAGGACTACGGCTTCCGCGTGGGCAAGGGCCTGTACTGCGACATGAACGCCATCCGCCGGGACGAGGAGCTGGACAACCTCCACTCCGTTTATGTGGACCAGTGGGACTGGGAGAAGGTCATCCGTGAGGAGGACCGCAGCGAGGCCTACCTGAAGAATGTGGTGCGCTCCATCGTGTCGGCTGTCTGCGCCACCGAGATGAACCTGCACGCCATGTTCCCCCAGCTGCAGGATCTGCCCCTTCACACCCCCAACGTGACCTTTATCACCACCCAGGAGCTGGAGGACAAGTACCCTGACCTGACCCCGAAGGAGCGCGAGAACGCCTTTGTAAAGGAAAACGGCACCACCTTCCTGATGAAGATCGGTGCTCCCCTGAAGAGCGGCAAGCCCCACGACGGCCGCGCCCCCGACTACGACGACTGGGACCTGAACGGCGACCTGCTGTTCTGGAACGAGCCCCTGCAGTGCAGCTACGAGTTGAGCAGCATGGGTATCCGCGTCAGCCCCGAGAGCATGGACCGGCAG
>ERZ780157.3572-NODE-3572-length-12891-cov-3.125974_pt1 | contig 12891 bp, 14 predicted proteins | sample MGYA00511169_ERZ780157 | MGnify/ENA primary metagenome ERZ780157 (study PRJEB29588, sample SAMEA1965149) | human gut metagenome | biome: human gut; feature: human-associated habitat; material: faeces | place: Denmark | collected 2008/2010 ... | reverse complement strand
ATGCCGCCACTAAGGCTGCCATTTCCCAGATGACCAAGCTGTTTGCCAGAGAGTGGGGACGGGACGGTATCCGGGTCAACTGTGTTGGCCCCGGCAGCATTCCCACCCGGATCAATGAAGAGAAATATAAGGTTCCCGGAGCGGAGAAAGCCATGCGGGAGAAAATTCCCATGGGCCGCCGCGGCGATGTGAGCGAGGTGGCGGACGCAGTTCTGTATCTGGCCTCTGGTGAGGCATCCTACATCACGGGACAGACACTCTTTGTGGACGGCGGCTTGACGCTGGTTCACGGCTGACGGTGTGCTTCGAGAAAGGGTGGTGCTTCATGCGAGAGTCATATGAGCGTCCATGGGTGGGCTTTGTTCTGGGAGACCAAGCGGGTATTGGCCCCGAGATTGTGCTGAAGTTGCTGAAACGGCCCCACCTGTATGATCTCTGCAAGCCTGTTATCATCGGAAATTTTGAATTGCTGTGCCGAACGGCACAGCACATCAATCCGGATTACCTGTTAGTCCCCTACCAACCGGAGGAATTCCGCGCCCTGTTCCCTTATGGCTCCCGGAAAGGTGGTGTCCCCGTGGTGAATATTGATGGGGACATCGATCATGTCATCACGGGGATGGTGAATACAGCGGCTGGCTGGATTGCTTACCATTCCATTGTGGAGGCATATGCCCTGCTGGAGCAGGGGATCATTGAGGGCATGGTGCTGGCACCTGTGACTAAGGAGGCTATCTCCAAGTGCGGTTGTGGCTTCCATTCGGAATATGAAATTCTGGCTAGTTGTGCCGGTGTGGAAGAGGCTCAGACCGTGGTCAAGGGAGGCAGTATCCTCCGGGCCTCTGTGGCAGGGCATGTTCCCTTCCGGGAGATTGTTAGCTGCCTGTCTTTGGAGCGAGTGGTTACCACCGGCCGCCGTCTGGCGAACATGATTCGTCTGGTATACGGACAAGCTCCCAGAATTCTTATTGCTGGACTGAATCCCTGTCTGGAGGACGGTATTCTGGAGCGGGAGGAACGAGACATTATTCTGCCTGGTATGTTGGAACTGCGAAAGCAGGGAATCGAGATAGACGGCCCCATGCCGGCAGATGAGATTTTCAACCATGCGCTGGAGGCGCACTATAACGGCATTCTCTATATGTACCACGATCAGGGCAATATTGCCATGAAAACGCGAATGTTCCAGACCACAGCCTGTATCTATACTAATGTGCCCTATCCCATTCTGTCTCCGGGACATGGCAGCGCACTGGATATTGCGGAACTGGGGGTGGCCAATCCTACCAATATTGCTTACGTTCTAACCACGCTGACGGATATTATCCGGATTAGACGCCAGCTGAGCACAGACGCTGAGCAGATCGCACAGGCGGAATAAGCAGAGAGGGGGCGGCAGGTTGATGACAGATAGGGAATTGCGGCAGATGCTGGAAGCCATGCGGATACCCATGATGATTGCCGACGGATCCGGCGGCGTATTGATGGAAAATATGGCTTGGGTCGACCTTCGGAAAACTCTGCAAGATGGGTTCGACGCGGAATTGAAAAACGCAGTTCTGCAGGCAGAAAGCACTGGCACCGAGCAGATCCTGAAAATCAGCCGACAGAAGCTGCTGGTCACGCCGCTGTCCCATGACCGTTTTCTGATCCAAATGCAGGGTGAGCCGATAGAGCACCTAAAGCGGCAGTACGAGGATACGGTGCAGACCACCTCTGCCTATCAGGAAACGCTTTCCAGCTTCGGTATCCACAACTGCATCGCCACCAGCGACAGTATGATTCGCATTTTTATGAAGGCTAAACAGGTGGCGGCCTATCCCACAACGATTCTCCTGCTGGGAGAGACCGGCGTGGGTAAGGAGGTAGTCTCATCTTACATCCACCACAACAGCGACCGCAACGACAAGCCTTTCATCAAAATCAACTGCAGCGCTATCCCAGAGCCGTTGATGGAAGCGGAGCTGTTCGGCTATGAACGCGGCGCTTTTACAGGCGCACGGGAAAAGGGAAAGATGGGGCTTTTTGAACTGGCCAACCACGGAACCATTCTGTTGGACGAGATTGGTGATATGAGCTTTGCCCTGCAAGCCAAGCTCCTGCGGACAATTCAGGAGAGCGAGATTATGCGGGTAGGCGGTACCCAGCCTATCCATCTGGATGTGCGGATTATTTCCGCTACTAGCCGGGATATTGAGGAAATGGTGTCCGCCGGCCGTTTTTTGGATGCCCTTTATTATCGCCTTAACGTGGTGGAGCTGCAAATCCCGCCTCTGCGGGAGAGAAGAGAGGACATTATTCCACTGGCCGAATTCTATTTGCAGCATTTTTGCGAGACCTACAAGCTGGAACGGGAGTTTTCTCCAGACGTGCGCACCTGCTTTTTACAATATGACTGGCCCGGTAACGTAAGGGAGCTGCGGAACACCGTGGAAAATCTGGTGGTTTCCGCCATCAGTACGGTAATTAGCTGGGAGGATCTACCGACCCGCATCGCAAGATTGGGCAGAACCGTCCCCACTCGCACTGATATGCCGGGAGGTATCAGCATGAAGGCTGCGGTGGAGGCGCTGCAAAGAGAGATGATTCAGGCTGCAGTGGCCAGAGAGGGAAGCCTCCGTAAAGCAGCTGCCGCATTGGAAATGGACGCGACAACACTCTGCCGCCTGGCAAAAAAGCTGGGCGTGGAACCTTGAATTTGAGAAAGGATAAAATAGAATGAATAAAGTCGGTTTTATCGGTTTGGGAATCATGGGGGCTCCCATGTCCCGGAATTTGATGAAGGCTGGGTATCCGGTCATGGTGTTCAACCGTTCCCGCGGCCCCATGGAGGCTGCTGCCAGAGACGGCGCTGAGATGGCGGAGTCCTTGACACAGCTGGCAGCGTCTTGCAACGTAATTTTCACAATGCTTCCCAACAGCCCACAAGTGAAGGAGGTTGTGTTGGGAGAGGGGGGCATTGCGTCCGCAGCAAAGCCCGGAACCCTGATTATTGACATGACCTCTGGTGCACCCGGTGACTCTAAAGATATTTACGCCGCCCTAAAGAACAAGGATATCCATATCATTGACGCGCCGGTATCCGGCGGTGAGCCTATGGCTATCGCCGGAACACTGGCCATTATGGTGGGCGGCGACAAAACAGATTTTGAGCGGGCACTGCCCTATCTGAAGGCCGTGGGTAAGACCGCCACATGGGTGGGGCCCATCGGTAGCGGCAATACCTGCAAGCTGACCAATCAGGTCATCGTAGCCATCAATATTGCCGGCTTGGCTGAAGGGCTGATGCTGGCAGAGAAGGCTGGAGCCGATACACAGCTAGTGTTTGAGGCCATTAAAGGGGGCCTAGCTGGTTCAAATGTAATGAATGCCAAGGCACCCATGATGCTGGCGGACAATTACAAGCCTGGCTTCAAAATTGACCTTCACATCAAGGATCTCACAAACGCTATGAACACTGGCTCTCTGTTTGAGGCACCGTTGCCTTTGACGGAGCAAATGCTGGACATTATGAGAAAACTTTCTGCCAGCGGAGATGGTTCCAGCGACCACAGTGCTGTCGCCAAGCACTATGAGGAACTGGGTGGCGTAAATTTCGCAAAGTGAACCAAGCAAAGAGGGGGGAAGCGGAGCTTTCCTCCTTTTTGTGAAAGGAGAGAGCCATGAGTAAATATGTTCTGATCCCGGACTCCTTTAAGGGTACTTTGTCATCAACAGCAATCTGCCGCATGATGTCCGAGGAGATTCGCGCTTTGGAACCCAGTGCGCAGATAATTTCTATTCCAGTTGCTGATGGCGGTGAGGGGACTGTGGAGGCATTTCTGACGGCAGTAGGAGGAGAACGTATTGAAGTCAGGTGCAAAGGACCGTACTTTGAAGATTTCACCGGCTATTTTGCCATGCTGCCGGGGGAGATTGCTGTGGTGGAAATGGCTGTTGCGGCCTGCCCTTGGTTGGGGAACGCCGAAATGCGGGAGCCACCACTACATATGGCGTGGGGCAGCTGATTGCTGCCGCGTTGGATCATGGTGCCAAGCAGGTGATTTTGGGACTGGGTGGCAGTGCAACCAATGACGGCGGCGGCGGTGCGGCTGCAGCTCTGGGTGTGGAGTTCCGCAATGCCGCAGGGGAGTTGTTTGTTCCTGTGGGCGGTACGCTGAAGGAGATTGTCTCCATTTCCTTAGCGCATGCGCACCCTTTAATCAAAAGTGTTCCCTTCACCGCCATGTGCGATATTGACAATCCATTGTGCGGGGAAAATGGTGCCAGTGCGGTATTCGGCCCGCAAAAGGGCGCTGACGATGCCATGGTGGTCTGCTTGGATGAGGGACTGAGGCATTTGGCGGATGTAGTGAATCGGGATTTGGGGCGCGATATATTGAACCTGCCGGGCAGTGGCGCGGCAGGCGGCTTCGGCGGCGGCAGCGTGGCGTTTTTCAACAGCTCACTGCGCATGGGCATTGATATCGTGCTGGACATTACGCGGTTTGACCATTTGGCAGCGGGTGCCGATATGGTGTTGACGGGCGAGGGCAAACTGGACAGCCAAAGCCTGCGGGGCAAGGTGGTCATCGGTGTGGCTCGCCGTGCGAAAAAGATAGATGTTCCCGTGGCAGCTTTGGTGGGTGCTAGCGAAACAAATATTGCCGAGGTATATGAGGAAGGCGTCAGCGGTGTTTTTCCCATTAACCCCATGCCCCAACCCTTTGAGGTAGTACGGGAACAAGCTGAAGAAAACCTGCGCTTTACTGTGCGCAATCTAATGCGGTACACAGAGAGGCTAAGATGAACGGTAAGGTTTTCGGCTATATGCCGGATGGCAGGCCAGTACATCAATACGAGATTCGCAATGAGCGTATGGTTGTACGCGTTGCCGAACTTGGTGCTACGCTGGTATCCTGTGCCATTGATGGACGTGATGTTGCGTTAGGCTATGATACGGCGGAGGAATATCTGAACAATGTGGGCAACATGGGCGCAACGGTTGGACGTTATGCGAACCGTATCCGCAATGGGCGTTTTACCCTCAATGGGAGAGCATATCAACTCTCCTGCAATCGCCCGCCGCACTGCCTTCATGGCGGCAAAATCGGTTTTCACCAAAAGCTATGGCGCGTAGTACAGTATACACCACAGCTTATTATACTGAAACTGCACAGCCCGGACGGAGACCAAGGCTTTCCGGGAAATCTGACGGTTACTGCGACCTATTCCTTGCACGGGACTGCATTGTTTTTGACTTATACAGCGATATCCGATGCCGACACGATTTGTTCTCTTGCCAATCACAGTTATTGGAACCTGGCGGGGCATAATGCGGGCCATGCGGCATTGTGTGAACATGTATTTACGCTTCCGTCTATTGCGCGATGTGAGTTAGATGGTGATACAGTTCCAACCGGCAGGCTGTGTCCGGTGGCAGGAACAGTATTTGACCTGCGAAGCGGTGTGCGGTTGGGTGATATGCTGGATAACCCGGCGCTGAAGCCTACACGCGGCTTTGACCACCCATATGCTCTTTCCGGAAAGTGGGGATGTGCTGCTGCCGTGCATTATTGGGATACTGCCATGGAAATATGGACAGATGCACCGTGTATGCAGGTATATTCCGGCAATGGATTGCCGAACGTTTCGGGAAAGTGTGGCGCACAGTACGGGCCGCAGGTGGGCTTTTGCCTAGAGACCCAGCAGTTTCCCGATGCGCCTAACTGCGCGGCATTTCCAAGTGCTGTGCTGCACACTGGAGAAACAAAGGCATACCGTACGGAATATCGCTTTATAAAAGAACGGTGACGTTGTGAAAAAACATGAAATGTTAACCATCCACAGTGCAGACGATACCGACATGGCCGGACATCTGCGGGGGGCGGCTAACTTTGAAAAGCTGGCATCGAATTGTCACATCCGCATTGGTATCAAACCGAATCTGACGATGGCAGCCGCAGATGGCGGTGGCGCGGCGAATCATCCATAAATCATGGAGGGGAATCTGCTTTCTTTACGATTATGAAAAGATATAGCCTTTGTTCTGACACGTGCCGCGCATCGAGTCAAGAAACTGGCGGAACATGCGAAAGCTGCACAGAGGACTGCCATGTCTTACAAGGGGGCGTCCGCAGCGGCAGATATTCTGATATAAAAATAACTGGAAGTAGTGTCCTAAAAGGAGAATGTACATGAGCAGAATGTTGAAAAGCCCTGCTAAATATGTGCAGGGGAAAGGCGTCATGAGGGAACTTGACCAATATCTGCAAGGAATGGGTAAACATTTGATGATTCTGCAAACTGCGGGAGGTACCAAGCGCAATATGCAGATACTGAACACCTGTTTTGCAGATAAAGAATACAAAATTGACTATCAGGAGTTTTCAGGCGAGTGTACCCGCGGTAAGATTGAGAAGTGGGCAAGGTATTGCAAGGATGCTGACATCACCGCGGTGGTAGGCATTGGCGGCGGCAAGGTGTTGGATACTGCCAAAGGCATTGCGTATTATTCAGGCTTGCCAATGGTCATTGTCCCTACCGTCTGCGCTACGGACGCGCCTTGCTCGTCTTTAAGCGTCATGTATACTGACGAGGGCAAGTTTGATGCGTATCTTTTCCTGGATGCCTGTCCCGATGTGGTCATCGTTGATACGGAGGTCATCGCAAAAGCCCCGGTTAGGATGCTCGTGGCTGGTATGGGAGATGCCATGGCAACATGGTTTGAGGCCCGTGCCTGCCGTGCTTCCGGCAGAAATAATCAGGTGAACGCCAAACCTACCTGCGCTGCCACTGGCCTTGCAAAAATGTGCTGGGAGATTCTGAAAGCAGATGGTCTTAATGCAAAGCGGGCGGTAGAAGTAGGGGTTGTGACTCCGGCACTAGAAAATATAGTAGAAATCAACACTTATTTGTCTGGCGTAGGCTTCGAAAGCGGTGGATTGGCCGCAGCACATGGCATCCAAAAAGGGTTCACAGTGATTCGGGAATTGCACGAAGCGCTGCATGGGGAAAAAGTTGCTTTTTGCACCTTGACGCAATTGGTGCTTGAAAACGCACCTGTTACAGAAATTAATGAGGTGCTGAAATTCTGCCTGGAGATAGGCTTACCTGTTCGCTTTGCGGATTTGGGCTATGAGCGGGTGGAAGCTGAAGCGATTCGCTATGCGGCAGAAAAGGCTTGCGTGCCTGAATCTACCATCCACAATTTGCCTTTTGAGGTTACACCAGACATGATAACGGATGCCTTGATAGCTGCCGATGCACTGGGACGAGATTACAAAGAGAATCATTGATTAGCGAATAAAACTCTGCGCTATTCTCGCCAACGCCCAACAGCTAAAATCCTGAAATCGATGGTGGAGAAATATATAGTAAACGTTCCCAAGCAATTAAAGCAGTCAGAGATTGCCTTAAAGTCAAGATTGCGTCTGCGTTTGACCTAACAGACGATATGGACTCATGACAAAAAGTATGGTCCGTGAGCTTGATTTCCTGACCGCCAAGCAGGTGATGTTGGAACTGCTGGCAGAGCGATGAGTGGAAAACCGGTGGGGCTTCGCTTGTGCAGAATTGGGGCTCCAAAAGTGCAGTTTCGGGGCCTCTGCATGGCGCACAACAAATACAGAATTAGGGCTCCCTACCGGGCCTCCTGGTGCTGGCTGGGCTATGTACTTTTTGGAGCTTCTGCATTTTTATCTTGACGAAACCAATGCCATGAGATCTACAAGTGTGCCAGAATACCTGTTTCTACTTTCCGGGCGAAAAAGTTATTCAACGGGAAGCGAAGGCCCATGCTGGACTGAATGGAACTTCGGGTCAATCCCAAATATTGTGTAAACGCTAAATTGTGGTGCAAAATAGAGCAAAAATGTTTTAAGGCGGGAGCGGAGCAAGCTGCTGCCGCCTTTTCTACAAAAATAACAGCACTTCGAGGGGATGTCAAGGGCGGAGGCGTCAGCCTCCGTTCATCTCGACTCTTGACATTCCGGTTGCAGCCGGTCAGTCCGGCATGCGGTCGGCAAAGAACACCGCCAACTGTGCGTGAATTACGCTCCAGTCCTGCCGCCTTCCGGTCCACTTCTTCGTAATATCCATCATGGCCAGATACAGCATCTTCAGCAGACTGTCATCCGTAGGGAATACCGATTTTGCCTTGGTCACTTTCCGAAGCTGCCGGTTAAAGCCCTCAATTGCGTTGGTCGTATAGATCAGGCGGCGCACCTCCTGGGGATATTTGAAATAGGTACTCAGGTTGGACCAATTCTCCCGCCAGGACGGAGCGATCTTCGGGTATTTTTTGTCCCAGCGTTCGGAAAAGGCATCCAGAGCATCCAGCGCAGCAGCCTCATCGACTGCGGCGTAGACTGCCTTCAAATCTGCCATGAGTGCCTTTATGTCCTTGTAGGATACATATTTGCTGGAATTTCGGAGCTGATGGATAATACAATTCTGGATTTCCGTTTGGGGAAATACAGCTTCAATGGCAGTGGAAAACCCGGTCAAATTATCCGTGCAGGCGATGAAAATGTCCTCAATTCCGCGGTTTTTCAGGCTGTTGAGTACCGTTGCCCAGTATTTGGCGCTTTCATTTTCACCGACCCACATGCCCAGAACATCTTTCCTGCCGTCCAAATCAATGCCGATGGCGATATAGACTGCCTTCTTCACGATCTGCCCTTCGCTGCGGACATGGTAGTGGATGGCATCCATGAAAACCACCGCGTAAACGCTCTCCAACGGCCGCTGCTGCCATTCTTTCGCGATAGCGTAAATAGAATATTATTATCCGTGTCGATCCAAGTCAAGGTGCTTCTCGTGTTTTCCCAGTCCTTTGCTAAAATCACAATAGACATATCTGATGTAGGAGAAGATATAAATCAGACTCCATTCAATATTTCAGAACATCTCTTGATTGAATAAAAAATGTTGTGTGCTGTTCAAACTGCATGGAGCGGCCCTTTTCAACCGAGTGGAAGGACGCAATCTTATTTGAAGTATCTACCCATACGCAATTGGCACGGCAATATACGAATCAATCTCAGCCACTTATTTTGAGTGGCTGAGATTGATTTTTTCCGCATTAACCTTTCCTCGCAAAGAACTCCGACATGGTAATGCCCAACCCATCGCAGATCCGCTCAATCGTGTCGACAGATAATTGTCCGCCGCGGCGTTCGCTGTTTTTCAGGGTCGAATGAGATACATCGCATATCTGAGACAGCTTAAAAAACGTAAGACTCCGCTCATCTGCCAACTCTCTCACGATTGCAATCGTGTTCATCAAATCCCCGCCTTTCAGCATTTTAATTTTCAAAGTTTCTTACAGCACACGCCCAATGACTCGAAATCCTCGTTCCGGGCTGATGATTCGATCAGAATAGTCTTTGTTATACGAAATCAGAACCGGCTGCATGTGGAGCCTTCCGTAGCTGTCCGTAAATGCGTCACGGTCGCTCTCGTCAGGCTCCCGCTCCCCATAGGATTTCAAATAGCCCTCACCGTCATAGACGAACACACCGACCTGGCCTATCGAGAGCGTCTCGCACCGCTCCACCCAGACGATTTGCCCGTCATGGTAGACCGGCTCCATGCTGTTGCCGGATACTCTAACGCCAAAATCCGCTTCCGTCGGGACCGCGTTTTCCGGAAAACTGACCATCTCAAAGTTGTCCTCATCCAAGAAACTGCCTGTACCGGCTGAGACTCTGAGATTGCTGACGGGCTTATCGATATAGCGGATCGTATTCGTGGGCGTTGGCACGGGATTGTATTTACCGGTAGCGATCAGATCCTCTCGGTAAGCACGGACCTTTTCCGCCCCCACTTCGTTGAGCAGAGGCGTGTGTTCTCCGGTAAAGGCAGCAAGGCCATCCTCAAGATCCAGCGCATAGCAGATCGCCAGCAGTTGGTATGCATTGGGAACAGTCAGGCCATTCGTCCACTTCCCCAGCGCGGATTGGCTTACATCTACACCAAAGTTCTTCAATGTTGTGCAGAATTCTTTTTTACTCAGCTTTCGGTTTTTGAGTTCTTCCGAAAGCCTTGTGCCAATTACATTGTTCTGCTTCTCAGTCTCAGCACTGTATCTCACACCGTTCTTTGAAGGAGCCGGAAACGGGATAACCGTTGTTTTCTGACTGTTCATAAAGAAACCCTCCGTCTTAGGATGATCCCATTATACACGGGGATAGCTATTCTTGTCAATCGCAAATAGCTTGTTACGCTACAAATGCGACATTGACATAGCTTTATAAGATTGTTATGATGGGGTCATAGCCAAGGGAACACCTTCCCTTCCATGACAGCTAAGATGTGAGGAGGAACGCGGATGCCGATTTTATCTCGGAAAGATCTTGAACGGATATCCCGCAGAGTGCTGTTCCGCTATCTGACGCTGTCAGACCGAAAAATGGATCGCATCGACCCGGTCGACTTTGCGGAAAAGATCTGCGGACTTCATTTTGCGTTTGCGGATATGAGCATAACGCCATATTATAATATTTTCTTTGTGTATTGTGTAGCAACTGGCACCATTCGCAGAAGAATGCATTTCAATGCCTCTCGACGAACAGGCGATTTCCTGCTATACTGAAAAAAGAAATATCTCAGGAGAGCGAGTGCGATGAAGAAGATACTCTTTGTGTGCTTGGGCAATATTTGCCACAGCCCGATGGCGGAGTTCGTGATGAAGGACTTGGCAGGATGTGTTGGCGGGATGCCAAGGACTTCTGAGAGAATTATTGCAGGAGCGAGGTGAACAGAATGGATAACGAGCTTCAAGCGAACTATACAACAGAGCAAACCTATCATTCAATCCGCCATTCCATTGTGTCTGCACAGCGTAGTTTGTGCGCAGCAGTAAACTCCGCAATGGTGACAGCCTATTGGGAAATCGGTGAGCAGATCTACAAAGCCTGCGGAGAAAATGACCGTGCAGGATATGGCAAAAAGCTGCTGCAGTACCTGTCCTCACATCTGACGGCGGAATTCGGGAAGGGATTTGACGAGTCAAATTTGCGAAAGATGCGCCAGTTCTACTGCGCATATCCAATTCGAGACACACTGTGTCCCGAATTGAGCTGGTCGCACTACCGACTACTGATGCGGGTTCCCAATGAGAAAGAGAGAGCCTTCTATGCGGAAGAATGTGCGAAGTCCGCATGGAGCGTCCGGCAGCTTGAACGGCAGATCCACACGATGTACTATCAGCGCATCTTGGCAAGCCAGGATAAATCGCTTGTCGCTGCTGAGATACAAACGACGGAGCCAAAACCGGAATATGAAAAAATCATCAAAGATCCCTATGTAATGGAGTTCCTGCAAATCCAACCGGATACGCATGTTTATGAGGGAGAATTGGAGCAGGCATTGATTGATCACCTGCAACACTTCCTGCTGGAGTTGGGACGAGGCTTCTCCTTTGTAGCACGACAGAAGAAGTTTACACTGGATGGTCAGAACTTTTTCATCGACCTTGTGTTTTACAATTACATCCTAAAATGTTTCGTGTTGATTGACCTTAAGATGGGGCAGCTTACGCATCAGGATCTCGGTCAGATGCAGATGTACGTCAACTACTATACTCGTGAGTTGATGAACGAAGGGGACACACCGCCGATTGGCATTGTCCTCTGCGCCGATAAAAGTGATGCTGTTGTGAAGTACACTTTGCCAGAGGATAATCACCAGATTTTCGCATCCAAGTATTTTACCTATCTGCCGACAGAGGAAGAATTGAAACGAGAACTGCGGCTGGATGAGTTTCAAAAGCTGGATGAATAATGCCTGTGTTGAATTCGGACGGGGGTTCGAATTGCGTCAGAGAAAATTTGAAATAATCGCATTCTGAATTCTATGGAAAACTCAAAGCCGTTGCGGTGCAAGGCTTCCAAGACGAAAATATCCGAATTGAAGCCGCCTGACAGAAAGTTTAGGAATTCAGGCTTTTGCTTGAATTCCTTTTCTTTTTGCTTTTAAAAGTTTTGGTTTCTTGTTTTTGAATTTGCGGTTTTCTCAAAAATACCCTTCGGGAACAAGGGCCTGTATTTGGAGAAAGCTTGATGAGACGGTAAAAAGGAGCGTAATATAATGAAAATTGGATTGCAATTTGCCATGCCTGCGGAGTTTCATGCCCTGCCGGGGGCCAAGGAGCTGGAGGCATTTGAGACCGTGTCCGGTGTGCCGTTCTACGAGGCTGCACCGGGGATCATTGCCTGCGCCGGCGGTGTCAGCAAGGTGAATGCCGCCATGGCGGCAGAGATCCTGTGTCTGAAGTACGGTGTGGATATGATCGTCAATACCGGAGTGGCCGGATGCCTGACGGAGCTTCCCACCGGCAGCCTGGTGGTCGCCGAGGACTTTGTGCAGCACGATGTGGACACCTCTGCCATCGGTGATCCCGTAGGATTGGTATCCACGGTGAACCGGGTGTCGTTCCCCACCTGGAAGCCGGAGCGGTGTGTGGAGTTGCTGGCAGCACTGGGCCGCAAGGCGGCGCTGGGGCGGGTGGCCACCGGAGATTGGTTTGCTGGCCGCAGCGACCGGGCAATCTTCATCCGGGACACGTTCCACCCTCTGCTGACAGAGATGGAGGGCGGCGCGATCGCCCAGGTGTGCCTGCGGAACAATGTGCCCTTCGTGGCGGTCAAATCTGTGTCGGATCATCTGTTCCGGGAGGGCCAGACGGAGGAGTTTTTCGATTTCGCCCACGCTATGGAGAATTTGGGCGCAGTGGTACTCCCACTGGTACAGGCTTTACAGAAGGAGACGCTCTGAGAGGGGCAAACCGCGCTGCGCCTGCCACATAGTTTCCAGCCGGAACGAGCAATCGTTCCGGCTCCTTTTTTCCTATGGGGGTGCGAAATAACAGCCGAGGGAGCGAAAGTGAGGGCGGATAACCGTCGCCGG
>ERZ780157.3566-NODE-3566-length-12903-cov-4.439212_pt1 | contig 12903 bp, 10 predicted proteins | sample MGYA00511169_ERZ780157 | MGnify/ENA primary metagenome ERZ780157 (study PRJEB29588, sample SAMEA1965149) | human gut metagenome | biome: human gut; feature: human-associated habitat; material: faeces | place: Denmark | collected 2008/2010 ... | reverse complement strand
TTCGGGTTCCAGCCGTGAACACGCAGCCTGGGCGATTGCCGGATATGGTTTCCGTGTGGTAGTATCGAGCTTCTTTGCCGATATTCACAAAAATAATGAGCTGAACAACTTCGTACTTCCGGTAGTTGTTACTGAAGGATTTTTGCAGGAACTCTTTGACTCGATCTTTGCCGATCCGAAGATGGAAGTGGAAGTGAACCTTCCCGAACAGACCATCACTAATAAAGCAACGGGTAAGAGTGAACATTTTGAAATCAACGCTTATAAGAAACTTTGTCTGATGAACGGACTGGATGACATAGACTTCTTGCTAAGCAATAAAAATAAAATAGAAGAATGGGAAAACAAGGCGTCAAAATAGAGATCATGGACACAACGCTCCGTGACGGTGAACAAACCAGCGGAGTATCTTTTGTGCCCCATGAGAAACTAATGATTGCCCGTTTACTATTGGAGGATTTGAAGGTAGACCGGGTAGAGGTTGCTTCAGCACGTGTATCGGAAGGTGAGTTTGAAGCCGTGAAGATGATTTGTGATTGGGCAGCCCGCCGCAATCTGCTTCAGAAAGTGGAAGTGCTGGGATTTGTGGACGGTCATACTTCGGTGGACTGGATACAACGTACCGGGTGCCGTGTCATCAATCTTCTTTGTAAGGGGTCATTGAAACATTGTACCCAACAATTGAAAAAGACTCCCGAAGAACATATCGCAGATATTATCAACGTAGTACATTACGCAGATGAACAGGATATCGGAGTGAATGTATATCTGGAAGACTGGAGTAACGGAATGAAAGATTCTCCCGAATATGTGTTTCAGTTGATGGATGGCTTGAAGCAGACAAGCATCAGACGTTATATGTTGCCTGATACATTGGGAATCCTGAACCCGCTGCAGGTGATAGAATATATGCGGAAGATGAAGAAGCGTTATCCGAATACCCATTTTGATTTTCACGCGCATAATGACTATGATCTGGCGGTAAGTAATGTGCTGGCTGCCGTGTTGAGTGGTGTCAGAGGACTGCATACTACGATCAACGGACTTGGCGAACGGGCCGGTAATGCGCCCCTTTCCAGTGTGCAGGCTATTCTGAAAGATCATTTCAATGCAATGACCAATATTGACGAAAGCCGCCTGAATGATGTCAGTCGGGTAGTAGAATCCTATTCCGGTATTGTAATTCCTGCCAATAAGCCGATTGTGGGAGAGAATGTCTTTACACAAGTTGCAGGCGTTCACGCCGACGGCGATAATAAGAATAATTTGTATTGTAATGATTTACTTCCCGAACGTTTCGGACGTAAACGTGAGTATGCATTAGGAAAAACAAGTGGGAAGGCAAATATCCGTAAGAACCTCGAAGATCTGGGACTGGAACTCGATGAAGATGCCATGCGCAAGGTGACGGAGCGAATCATTGAACTGGGGGACAAGAAAGAATTGGTGACTCAGGAGGATTTGCCGTATATTGTATCGGATGTCTTGAAACACGGGGCGATAGGCGAGAAGGTCAAGCTGAAGAGTTATTTTGTAAATCTGGCTCACGGTCTGAAACCGATGGCGACTTTAAAGATCGAAATAAACGGAAAGGAATACGAAGAAAGTTCAAGTGGCGATGGTCAGTATGATGCTTTCGTACGTGCGTTGCGTAAAATTTATAAAGTGACGTTAGGACGTAAATTCCCCATGTTGACGAATTATGCGGTATCTATCCCACCGGGTGGACGTACAGATGCGTTTGTGCAGACAGTAATTACCTGGAACTATGACGAACAGGTGTTCCGTACCCGTGGACTTGATGCCGACCAGACGGAGGCTGCCATCAAAGCAACAATGAAGATGTTGAATCTACTTGAAGAATAAGTTGATTTTATATTAACATGCATTTGATGCTTCCGATATGACAGAGATTAATTAACTTTGAGTAGTATAAAAGATAAAAAGAAAAGTAACATGGATTTTAAAATTGCTGTATTAGCAGGCGACGGTATCGGACCGGAGATTTCGGTACAAGGTGTAGATGTAATGAGTGCCGTTTGCGAGAAGTTTGGCCACAAAGTAAGTTACGAATATGCAATCTGCGGTGCAGATGCGATTGATAAAGTAGGTGATCCGTTCCCGGAAGAAACATATGAGGTTTGCAAGAATGCAGATGCTGTTTTGTTTTCGGCCGTAGGTGATCCGAAGTTTGATAATGACCCTACTGCAAAAGTTCGTCCGGAGCAGGGATTGCTGGCAATGCGTAAGAAATTGGGATTGTTTGCTAATATTCGTCCGGTACAGACATTCAAATGCCTGATCCATAAATCTCCGTTGCGTGCGGAACTGGTTGAGAATGCGGATTTCATCTGCATCCGTGAGCTGACCGGCGGTATGTACTTCGGTGAGAAATATCAGGATAATGATAAAGCATACGATACAAACTACTACACTCGTCCGGAAATTGAACGTATCCTGAAAGTTGCTTTTGAATATGCAATGAAACGCAGAAAGCACCTGACTGTGGTAGACAAGGCAAATGTTCTGGCTTCTTCCCGTCTGTGGCGTCAGATTGCACAGGAAATGGCTCCCAATTATCCGGAGGTGACAACTGACTATATGTTTGTGGATAATGCTGCCATGAAGATGATCCAAGAACCAGCTTTCTTTGACGTGATGGTGACTGAAAATACATTCGGGGATATTCTGACTGACGAAGGTTCTGTTATCAGCGGCTCTATGGGATTGCTTCCTTCGGCTTCTACCGGTGAAAGTACTCCGGTATTCGAACCGATTCATGGTTCATGGCCACAGGCGAAGGGCTTGAATATTGCGAACCCGTTGGCACAGATTCTGTCTGTAGCTATGTTATTTGAATACTTCGACTGCAAGGAAGAAGGTGCGCTGATTCGTAAGGCGGTTGATGCATCACTGGATGAAAACGTACGTACACCTGAAATTCAAGTGGCCGATGGTGCCAAATACGGTACAAAGGAAGTAGGACAGTGGATTGTTGACTATATCAAGAAGGCTTAAACAGATCTTCTGAATAAGATATATGGAGGCTGGATTCTTTAAATGGAGTTCAGCCTCTTTTTTGTTCATTCCGTTTCTTTGTTTTTTTACTGAAGAAAATGAGTCCGTTGGGAGAAAAACCTAGTCGGACTGTTAAAAAGTAAAAGAGTAAGATATTTGCTAATGAAAAACAGTACATTTGCACAGATTAATACACAAGTGCTATGACAAAAAATTATCTATTCTTACTGTTGGGTTTGCTGCTTGCAGCGTGTAGTTCTGATGACAAGGACGAACAACCGATTTTAGTAACCAATGTTGTAATGCCTGCTTCGGGAACAGTATTCAAGCCCGGTGAAAAGGTAACGATAATGGCGAAAGGATTTCAAGACAATGATGAAATCATGTTCGATATTCGCTGGCCGCTTCAAGACGAAGTGCTGCATGAAGGATATGCTAAAGGGGGACGGGGTGTTATAACGGAAAAGACGGCTACGAGCATTACTTTTCTGGCTCCCGGACACTGGCCTGCTTCTACAACGGAAATCTTGTTACGCCGCTCCGGTCAAATGATGTCTTTAGGAAAGATTTCGGTGGCGGATGGACAGGCACCCAAAGATTTTCAGCTTTATGGTATCATTAATTCCCGTTCCAATACCCACCGTCCTCATGCTATCGAATACATCAATCTTGAAAAGCCTCAGACGGCAGAGATAGTACGACTTGGAGATAATCAAGACTTCTCTTGTGTAGTCAACCTTCTCGGAAGCTGGAGCCTTAGTGGAGTATGGACGAAGGATGATCACCGTACGACCGGACTTTATGATCTTTCTATGAACTATTGGGAAAAGCCGGGAGCTGATCAGCTTGTAACAATGGGGATAGCGACCGCTAACTCTGTATTTGGGGTATATCAAGGCGGAGACCGTTTATTTGTTAAAACAGTTAATGTGATGCCCTATACCAGAATGTATGTGCCGGAGAAACCTGATTATGGTTTTCTGCTGCCCGAAGGGATGAAGGCTGAAGCATTGTCACGTTATCCTTGTATACAAATGAGTGATGGAAATATACTCTGTTCGGCTGATAACGGCGATGGAACTTTTTCACCAGTAGTTTTGAACGGGCAAAATATAGAAGAGAAAAGTATATATGTTGGCGAACCGATAGAGGCTGTGGCATTGATCCCTTTTTGGATAGTTAAGCCTGTAGAAGGTATGGGAACGGCTAAATATACACGTGTTGGCGGATATATCGTATCGAAGAGAAATGGTGCTACAATAACGGAGGGAGATGGAACAGAATTTAGACTATGGAACCCGACTACAAAGATGCTGGATGAACCTTTCACCACATTCTCTAGTGCTGCGTGTTCAGTAGCCACACTTGTTTCGGATGATTTTAAGAAACAGGAGCTTTATGTATTGTTTGATGGTAGTCGGAATGGAAGGCTGATTTATGTATATGATTTACTAAAAGGTAGCTGGGAGTCATTATATCCAGGGGGCGGATTTCCTTATTCAGAAATCGTATTAGCCCGATAAGATTATTACTCAGCTATTCTCCGGGCTACTATGCACAAAGGCCCCTTCTCATGTTTATATGAAGCAATGGAAACAAACCCGGACTGCAAGAGTATGGATTTCAATTCATCACAAGAACGAATAATCATCCCGTCAATCAGATTTGTCCAGGTTTTGACTGACGGGTTATTCAGTTCGCAGCAAATCAGGAAATGTCCGTTCCGCTTTAATACCCGTGTTACTTCGGTGAATGCTTTCGGAAGATCGTTCCAAAAGTAAACCGTCTCGAAGGCAGTGACCACGTCGAACATTTCATCGGTATAAGGCAGGGTGTCTACCGTACCTTGTTCTATAAAACAGCGGGTGGAAAGATATTTCTTGTTTTTCTTCTGTGCGAAAAGGACACTTTCCGGTGAAATGTCAATGCCGTATGCTTTTCCTTGCGGACAGCGACGCATTAGCTGTGTAAGATTGGCTCCGCCACCGCAACCAATGTCGAGCACATTCCATTTCTTATTCCATACTATATGTGACATTCCCCATTCGGAAAGCACAGTGTGCCGTTTGTTCATTTCTCGGAGAATGACTCTTCCCCAAAAGCCTTCAGGCTTTTTGAGATTGTGGAATAACTTATGGATGATATTTCTTTTGCCCATGTTATAAACTAACTTTGCACGATGGAATAGATGATAATGCCTGCTAAAGTCAGCAATCCGGTATAGATCATAACTTCCGTTTGTTTCATTCCGGCGCCCTTTCCAGGAGCAGGAATGTCTGATTGAAGTCGTGCCGTTAACTTATGGGCGATAAAGTAGAACAGCCAACCTCCGAATCCACCGATAATGGCTCCTGCTACTAAATCACCGGGATAATGCAATCCCAGATACAGGCGTGTATAAGAGTTGGTAAATGCCCAAAGTACGATAAATATGCTTAACCAGCGTTTGCGGAACAGGCAAATCAGAAATATGGCAAGTCCGAAAGAATTGGCAGCATGACAGGAAGGAAAACCAAATCCTCCTCCTCGTCTTCCATTCACGATGTAAACCAAATCCGCTATCGGATTTTCCGGATTGGAGGGACGCAGGCGACCTACCAGCGGACGAAGAAAACTATTGCACATCTGATCGGCAAACGTGATAGTGAGGGCGATTGCTATCACATAGCACAATGCTACTTTCCAATGAAAATTCTTGAGCAGTATATATAAGATACTGGCATACATCGGGACCCATATAACCTTACCTGTGAATGCACTCATGAAGTAATCCCAGAAAGGCGAATGTATTCCGTTGAAGAACAAAAGCAGTTGGGTGTCTATATCCGAAAGAAATTCTATCATAAAATAAATCGTATTATTAAAATATGGATTTGTCTGATCTTATCGCTTAGCCAGGTCATCATATAGTTTCTGAAGGAAGGCTTTTCCTTTTTCCAGATTGGCCCCTTTCTCTGTCCCTTCATCTATCTGGACGGTGTTGGCATCCAGATTGTACACTAATTGATTTTCCGCAGTCACCATGCCAAACAGGGTCGGTTCCGTGAAATATCCGAAATGGGGAGAAGACGGGTTAAAGATATTCTTGCTGAAAGTAAAGTCATCGTGCGGCAATCCGAGCTGAGAAAGCAGCGTAGCGGCAATATCGATCTGCGAAGCGTATGTGTCTACTACTCGTGGTTCTTTCACGGCTCCTCCGATCAGTATTAGCGGAATAGTATGCCCTTCCAGCGGATTTTCTACCGGACGCGGGTAAGCTCCCAAATGATCCGGTACAAGTACGATCAGTGTATTCTTCCACATCGGTGTCTCCTTATACTGTCTCACAAAATCTCCTACGCAACTATCAGCATAGGCGAAAGCATTCAGCACTTTATCGTCCAATCGGTAGAACGGAACTTCAAACGGCTCGTGACTGCTTGATGTCTGCACGATTTTAAAGAAAGGTTCCTGCTGCTTCTCTTCTTTGAGGTCTTTCAGGAAACGTTGGAAAAGTGTATGATCCGGTGCTCCCCATTTACCCGGACGTTCGGACAAAGGAAAATCTGTCTCGGAGATAATCTTCTCAATACCCGATGAAACCAGATAAGAGCGCATATTGGTGAAGTCTGCATCCCCTCCGTAATAGTATTCCAAACTGTATCCGGCATTTTTCAGACTGCGAGGAATGGAAGGAAGTCCATCCGTTTTCTCGGGATACTTCATAATGCTGGTACTTGGCTGACCGGGATAACCACTGATAATAGATGCCAGTCCTCGATCCGTCCGGAAACTGTTTGCGTAGAAATTAGTGAATAACACTCCTTCTTTTCCGAATTTATCCATATTCACCGCTACATTCGGCTGTCCCCCCATTGTTTCCATTAAGTGTGTAGAAAAACTTTCGAGGATAATAAAGATGATATTCGGGCGTTGAGTATTTAGAATTTGCGGGATACTGTCTGTTGCTGCCACAGGTTTATCCAGCATTTCGGCCAACAGGTCATCTGCAACTTTCGGGTCCATAAACCGATATTGCTTATCGAAATTGTTTTGATGGGTAGCAGAATACATAAAACTGAATGCCGGATTGATGGCTGCATGATTCATCCGTTGGTTTTGGCTATAGTATACTTTGCTCAGGTTCATTGTCGATACGGAAAAACCGCCACGGATAGGAATGAAGAGCGCAGCTGTCAGTAATAAAAGGACGAGAGATACATACTGCCGCTGATAAGGTATCTTCAACGGTGCTTTCTCCCGGATAAGTACGGCGTAGAAAATACCGTAGAGGATGGCTGCATAGATCAGCATAGCTAGGATTCCGAGTAATATGAACCAGAAGCTGACGCTTGCCATGGCATCTTTCGGAGATGAGAAGAAGTAGAAGATCGGGGTGGCATCCAGCCGGAATCCCCAGAAACCGTATAAGCCCAGATCGATGATGAAGATGCAGGACATCACAAAAGCGATGATTCCGAAGTAACCTTGCCGGATGCGGCGTAGTATGGAAGATTTTGTCCAGGCGGAAGCGATAAGCAGGAAGCCTGGGATGGCAGTCAGATATCCTGCCAGTGAGAAATCCAGCGGCAAGCCGTGCCACATCACGCTGAAATAATCGCCGATTGAGGCGTCTGTATAGAGTTCATGGTAGTAAGCCATGAAAATAGGTTTTTGAAGGACAAACAGAAGAACGAACAAAAAATAAGTCGTGAGAAATTGCAGGATTCTCTTTTTCATATCTATAAACTTAAAAATATTGAACGGAGACAAAGGTACAATTCTTTTCTGTATCTTTGCGCATCAACCTGATAAAACGAGGTGAATGATGGCAAAAATTGCGAATAAATTAACAGATTTAGTGGGTAATACACCTCTAATGGAACTTTCCGGATATAGTGGAAAGTATGGTCTTAATCAGAATATTATCGCTAAACTGGAGGCTTTTAATCCGGCGGGAAGCGTAAAAGACAGAGTCGCTCTTTCTATGATTGAAGATGCGGAGGCCCGCGGGGCACTGAAACCCGGTGCCACCATTATCGAACCGACCAGCGGAAATACGGGAGTCGGACTGGCGATGGTAGCGACCATTAAAGGGTATCACCTGATATTGACTATGCCCGAAACGATGAGTCTGGAACGGCGAAACCTGTTGAAAGCACTGGGGGCGCAGATTGTGCTGACAGATGGCTTGGGCGGGATGGCTGCTTCTATTGCCAAGGCGCAGGAGTTGCGCGATAGTATCCCCGGATCGGTGATCCTGCAACAGTTTGAAAATCCTTCGAACGCTGCTGTCCACGAGCGGACAACAGGAGAAGAAATCTGGCGGGATACGGATGGTGAAGTGGCAGTGTTCGTTGCCGGAGTAGGAACCGGAGGTACGATTTGCGGCGTGGCACGCGCCTTAAAAAAACATAATCCGGATGTTCATATCGTTGCGGTTGAACCTGCGTCGTCTCCCATATTGGCAGGAGGTCAGGCAGCATCACACCGCATACAGGGAATCGGGGCGAATTTTATTCCGAAACTTTATGATGCTTCTGTAGTGGATGAAGTGATCGGTGTGCCCGATGACGAAGCCATTCGTGCGGGGCGGGAATTGGCTGCAACAGAAGGTTTGCTGGCCGGAATCTCTTCGGGAGCGGCCGTATATGCAGCCCGTCAGTTGGCACAGCGTCCGGAGTTCAGGAACAAAAAAATCGTTGCGTTGTTACCTGATACGGGAGAACGCTATCTGTCGACCGAGTTGTTCGCTTTTGATGCCTATCCTTTGGATTAATATTTGAATCATGATAAGAATTATTTTAATTTTATTTCTTAGCTTTCCGGTTGCCCTATGTGCGCAGACCTATCAGCAATTATCAGAAAAGGCAATTGAATATATCGAAATGGACAGTCTTTCCAAAGCCGAAGAACTACTGCTTCAGGCTTTGAAACTGGAGCCGAAGAATGCAAAGAATGCTATGCTTTTTTCCAATCTGGGATTGGTACAGCGTCGGTTGGGTGAATATGACAAGGCACTCGAATCTTATTCTTTTGCGCTGAACTTTGCTCCATTGGCAGTACCTATCCTGCTGGACCGAGCTGCGATTAATCTGGAAATGGGAAATACAGACCGTGCTTATACCGATTATTGTCAGGTACTTGACGAAGATAAACAGAATAAAGAAGCGCTGTTGATGCGGGCATATATCTATGTGCTCCGGAGGGATTACCCCGCGGCACGAATCGATTATAATCGCTTGTTGGAGATTGACCCGCAAAGTTATAGCGGTCGGCTTGGGCTGGCTACCTTGGAACAGAAAGAAGGAAAATTCAAGGAAGCGCTCGAAATTCTTAATAAGATGATTACGGCAACTCCCGAAGACGCGACTCTTTACATTGCCCGTGCAGATGTGGAACGGGAGATGAAGCATGAAGATCTGGCTTTGGTCGATTTGGAGGAAGCTATTCGTCTGAATCCTTCTTCGGCGGATGCCTATTTGTTGCGTGGTAATATTTATCTGACACAGAAAAAGAAAGCATTGGCTAAAATGGACTTTGAAAAAGCTATTTCGTTGGGCATACCTCCTGCTGATTTGCACGAGCAGCTGAAACAATGTAAATAAAAGACAAAACTTAAAACATATTACTACTAACTAATACCCAAACAGAAAATGAAACGTATTGTTTTTTTAGATTACGTGCGCGTGTTCGCATGTTTCCTCGTTATGGTGGTACACGCCAGTGAAAACTTTTATGGTGCTGCCGGATCTACGGACATGGCGGGACCGCAATCTTTTTTAGCCAGTGAAGCAGACCGATTGTGGGTGGCCGTGTACGACGGTTTCTCACGCATGGCAGTACCATTGTTTATGATTGTCTCTGCTTATCTGCTGGTACCGATGAAGGAGGGACAGACTTCATGGCAGTTCTACCGTCGACGCTTCACTCATATCCTGCCACCGTTTTTTATATTTATGATACTTTATAGTATCCTGCCGATGTTGTGGGGACAGATAGACAGCGAGACATCAATAAAGGATATGTCTCGAATATTCCTGAACTTCCCGACGCTTGCAGGACACCTTTGGTTCATGTATCCTCTGATAAGTCTTTACTTGTTTATACCTATTATATCTCCTTGGTTGAGTAAAGCCACTGCAAAAGAAGAACGTTTCTTTATAGGACTGTTCCTGTTATCAACGTGTATGCCGTACTTCAATCGCTGGTTTGGTGAAGTGTGGGGACAGTGTTTTTGGAACGAATACCATATGTTGTGGTATTTCTCAGGTTATCTTGGATATCTTGTGTTGGCACACTACATACGTGTACACTTAAAATGGGATCGCTCCAAACGTTTCATTGTAGGACTCATTTCAATGGTTGCCGGGGCTGCGCTGACTATTTACTCATTCTATATACAGGCTATTCCCGGAATTACTCATTCTACCCCTGTCATAGAAATAGGATGGGCTTTCTGTACGATTAACTGTGTACTTCTTACAGCGGGTACATTCCTTCTCTTCACTTGTATAAACCGGCCGGAAGCTCCGCGTTTCGTAACAGATATGTCGAAACTTAGCTATGGTATGTACCTTATGCATATATTCTGGCTCGGGTTATGGGCGACAGTATTCAAAAATACGCTGGAACTGCCTACTGTTGCCGCTATCCCATGTATTGCAGTGACTACATTTGTCTGCTGTTATATAACGACAAAGATTATCTCATTCATACCGGGCAGTAAATGGATTATAGGCTAAATAGATCGGATGTTCTTGAATTAAACAAAAAGGGAAGCGATTGCTTCCCTTTTTTTGTTTACTCATCTTAATTATATGGTCCTTCCTGATTACGCTTGAATAAGTTACTCTTTATTAAAGGTAAATCGATGGGACGGCTCAATACATTATTATACAAACTGCTTAATCAGATTCACAAACTCTTTTCCATATTTCTTCTTCTTAAACTCTCCGATACCACTGATTTCTCCGAATGCTTCGATGGTAGTCGGCCGTGAAATACTGAGCAGATGCAACACCTTATCCGATAGAATGATATATGCCGGAAGACCATCCTGATCGGCAATCTGTTTCCGCAATCCCCGTAGTGCTTCGAATAAATCTTCGTTTTCTCCACCGGGGATACCGAAAGGAAGTTCTTTTGCGATGACCACCTTCTTCTTTTTCCCTTTTCCTGTGACGATTTCTTCCCGATGAATCACGGCAAGCATTGCTTTCGCTTTTCCAAAAAGAATGTTACTTCCGCTTGGAGTGATTTTGAGATGGTTATTTTCATTGTAGGCTATTTCGAAATAGCCTAGTTGTAGCATTTGAAGTAAATAATCCTGCCAATCACGAGGTGGTATGTCTCTTCCTGCGCCAAACGTCTTTAATTCCTGATATCCTTTTGCCGTAACTTCTGCCGAATAACTTCCACGAAGAATATCAATTAATATCCCTGTACTTATTTGTTGTTCTGCACGAGCTATGGCGCTCAACGCTTTTTGTACGATGACTGTACCGTCAAAGCGTTGTGGAGGGTTTTTACAGACATCACAGTTGGCACAATCTTCTGTTGAGGTTTCTCCGAAATAGCTCAGCAGGATTCTTCTGCGGCAGATGTCCGCTTCTGCGTATTGCTGCATACGTTGCAACTTTTCCAGATTGATTGTCTGTTGGTTGCTTTCTGTGGCGAATTTAGTTAACAGGATCAGATCGCCCAGTGAATAGAACAATACAGTATCGCTTGGTAAGCCATCCCGTCCGGCACGCCCGATTTCCTGATAAAAACTTTCAATACTTTTAGGAAGATTATAATGAATAACCCATCGGACATTCGATTTGTCAATTCCCATACCAAAAGCAATGGTGGCGCATACTACCTGAATACGGTCATTAATGAAGTCATTCTGAGTCTCGTCCCGATGCTGCGGAGACAATCCGGCATGGTAGACACCGCATCGGATTCCCTGCTTTTGCAGCATTTGTGCTACAGTTTCCGTTTTATTACGGCTCATACAATAAATGATTCCACTTTCTTCTCTGTGGCGATGGATAAACTCCAGAATCGCTTTATTCTTCTCTTTTGCCTGAAAACCGCGTTTTACGTCCAGGCTGATGTTGGGACGGTCGAAAGAAGAAATAAACGTCCGGGGCTGTATCAGATGCAACTGTCGGATTATATCCTCACGGGTTATTTTGTCGGCTGTTGCCGTTAATGCAATAATCGGTACCTGCGGAAATTGCTGATGGAGCATTCCCATTTGTGTATATTCAGGACGGAAGTCATGTCCCCATTGGGAAATACAGTGGGCTTCGTCAATTGCGAAGAGCGAAATACTCATATCCCGCAACAGATAGTCCTTTTCCGCTATCAGCTTCTCCGGTGAAATATAAAGCAGTTTCAGGCGTCCTTCGATACAGGCACGGCGGAGATTGGCATTTTCCGTTTCGTCATTGCTGCTATTGAGTGCTCCTGCTGCGATGCCGTTGGCTTGCAATGTTTCTACCTGGTCTTTCATCAGTGAGATAAGCGGGGAGACCACTACAGCCGTTCCTTCAGAAAGCAATGCAGGTAGTTGATAACAGATCGATTTACCTCCTCCGGTGGGCATCAGTACCAGTGAATCCTGCTTGTTCAACAGGTGGCGGATGATTTCTTCCTGTAAGGGTCGGAAGCTGTCATAACCGAAATATGATTTTAGAGTTTCTTTCATCAACATTTGTTTAAACTTTGTGGCAAAGGTACGCTTTTCTTTAGCAATCTTTATCATGTCTCGATTTCTGTTTTGATTTTAATGCCCCAAGAGTTAAAGTTTCTTATTATTCACCCTTAATTCCTCTTTTTCAAGGTTTTTGATTGTTTTATTAGAAAAAAAATGCACAAAATAATTGTGTGTTTAAAAAAAAAGTAAGACATTTG
>ERZ780157.3565-NODE-3565-length-12903-cov-8.083826_pt1 | contig 12903 bp, 10 predicted proteins | sample MGYA00511169_ERZ780157 | MGnify/ENA primary metagenome ERZ780157 (study PRJEB29588, sample SAMEA1965149) | human gut metagenome | biome: human gut; feature: human-associated habitat; material: faeces | place: Denmark | collected 2008/2010 ... | reverse complement strand
GGGATTGACTTTTATTGACGAATGGCTATAATGTAGGCATCGTTCAGGGATGAACGGGGTGGCTCATGACCACATCACGCACGACCTGCAAAAAGGCTACCAGATGGCCCCGCGTGTGCTGGAGCAGGACAAGGACGAGTTTTTCGCCCAGCGCTACCGCCAGATCCGCCATTACGAGCAATATCTTTATGAGAACAGCTACCGCGTGGTGAAGATTTTCCTGCATGTGTCCAAAAACGAGCAGAAAAAGCGCTTTTTGGAGCGCATCGATAACCCCGCTAAAAACTGGAAGTTCTCCGCCAGCGACCTGGCCGAGCGCGCCTATTTCGACGATTATCAACGCCTGTACGAGCAGGTTATCGATGCCACCGCCGCCAAGGAGGCCCCGTGGTACGCCCTGCCCGCCGACCAGAAATGGTACACGCGGTATCTCGTAAGTGAAATCGTAGTAGACTCGCTGGAGCATACCAGCCACAACTACCCCGTTTTGAGCACCGAAGCGCAGCAGAACTTGCAGGACTGCCGCACCCTGATGGCACCCATCCGCGTTTTACAGGTCATGCCCGCCATGGACGCCGGCGGCATGGAGACTTTTGTGATGAACGTCTACCGCACCATCGACCGGGACAAGGTGCAGTTTGACTTTTTGTATCATTACGATAAGCCGTGCTTTTTTGACGATGAAATCTGCACGTTAGGCGGCAATATCTACAAAATGACCGTGCGGCAGGACAATAACCTGCCCCGCTATCTGCGTGAACTGCGCGAGTTGTTCGCCGCCCACCCGGAGTGGCGCATTATCCACGGCCATTACAGCGGTTTTGGCATGTTTTACAACCCTGTGGCACGCCGGGCGGGCATCCCTGTGCGGGTGGGTCACAGCCACAACACCGCCTATGAGCCGAACCTGGTGGGCCGGCTGGACAAGCTCATGAGCAGCCGCTTCAACGCAGGCCTGACCGACCGCTTCGCTTGCAGCCAGAAGGCCGGGGAGATGCTGTTTGGCAAAAGCCCCTTCACCGTGCTGCCCAACGGCATTGACACGGCCCGCTTTGCCGCCCGCGACCCGCAGCGCCGCGCCTTGCTGCGCGGGGAACTGGGCGTAGCGGATAACGAAATTTTGTTTGGCCATGTAGGGCGGTTCTCGGCGCAGAAAAACCACCCTGGGCTGTTGAAAATTTTTGCCGCTGTGCGCGCCCGTCTGCCCAAAGCCCGCTTGGTGCTGCTGGGCGGCGGCGAGCCTGGCTACATAGAAGAGATACAAAACCTGGCCCGTAGTTTGGGCCTTGGCGACAGCGCGATCTTTGCCGGAGTGCGCAGCAACATGCAGGGCTTTTACGACGCCATGGACGCCTTTTTGCTGCCCAGCCTGTTTGAGGGCCTGCCCGTGGTGCTGGTAGAGGCCCAGACCGCCGGACTGCCCTGCTTTGTGGCCGACACCGTGGACAAGGGTGCCGCCTTTACCGACCGCGTGCATTTTTTGCCGCTGCAAGATGAAGCCACCTGGGCGAACACCATCGCCGGGGCCAGCCTGCGCCGCGACCCGGACGCCCGCCGCAAGGCCGTGGAGGCCGGGTATGACATCCACCACAGCGCCGAAATTTTGCAGGAGTTCTACCTGCGCCGCTATGCCGAGGTGACCCGATGAGCGCCCCGGTCTGCACCATTGCGGTGATCGTGCCCGTACACAACGCGGCCAAATATTTGCCGGATTGCCTGGACGCCATCGCGGCCCAGCAGTTTGACGACTTTTGCTGCGTGCTGGTGGACGATGGCTCCCGGGATGAATCGCCGCTGCTGTGCGACAATATGGCCGCCGGGGATGCGCGGTTTACCGTCATCCACCAGCCCCAGCGCGGGGTAAGTGCCGCTCGCACCGCCGGACTGCGCCGGGCACTGGAAATCGGGGCTGAGTGGATCGCGTTCTGCGATGCGGATGATCTGTACCACCCTGCGTTTTTGTCCACCTTATATAAAGCGGTGCAGGAGACCCACCTGCCGCTGGCCTGCTGCCGGTACGATACCTTTACCGACACTGTGCCCGCCGACGCGCCCGCGCCCTGCAACAGCAAGATCCTGCGAAGCCCCGCCCATCTGGACGCGCTGCTGCATGACCACGCCGTGGATTACGGCCTGTGGAACAAGCTGTTCTCCGCCGACCTGCTGACCGAGGAGATGCTCGACAACGGGCTGGCCTATAACGAGGATCTATTGGCGAACTGGCGTGCATTTTTAGCCGCTCCGGGGTGTGCGTTCTGCGATTTTGCAGGCTATCACTACCGCCAGCACGCGGCCAGCGCCAGCCACCGCGCCTTGCCGCCGCAGAGCATCGACGACCAGCGCCGCGCCGCTGCGGAGATCCGCGCCACGGCCCCCGCCGAAATGCAGCAGAGCGTGAACGCCTTTTACTATGAAAAGCTCGTCTATCTGGCCAGCATGATCCTGCGCCGTGCCAACGCCGCAGACTACCGCGTCCAGCTGAACGAGCTGAAGATCGGCATTGCCGCGGGGGCCGACGACCCGCAGCTGGGGCGCAATCCGCTGCTGCCCCGGAGCATCCGTTTTTCGGCCTGGCTGACGCTGCACATGCCGCGGCTCTGGCAGTGGGCGTGCCGAAATTTCTTGAAGGACCGACAATAATGCGCATTTTACTTGTACTGGACCGGGTGGAGAATCCCGCCAGCGCCAACGCCCTGATGGGCTTTCGGCTGGCGGAGCAGCTGCTCCGCCGCGACCATACCGTACATATTTTGACCCTCTGGGACGGCCTGCACACCCCGCCCGCCCCGCCGGAGGGGGCCATGCAGCACCTGCTGGCCTTTGCCGACGAGCGCCAGATGAACGAGGCGCTGGAAAACGGCCAAAAGGGCGGCACGCCGGTGCCGCTGCGGCTGGCCCGGCTGGCTGCACACCCCGCGGCAGCGGCGGCGGCGTTCCGCCAGCTGGTGCTGAAGCAGCCCCGCCGCACCGTGGACAGTCGGCGGGAAATCGAGCGGCTGGACGCGGAATTTCACTTTGACGCAGTCTGTGCCGTCTGCGCGCCCTACCGCACGGCGTTTGCGCTGGAAGCTGCCGCCATCCGCGGAAAGAAATTTTTGTGGCAGCTGGACCCCTATGCCTCCAACCGGGACTACACAGCCCCGGGCGGCTTTGCGCGGGAGGGGCAGCTGCTGGACGCGCTGGACGGGACCTTCGTCACGCCGCAGGCCCTGCCCGACTACGCCGACGGCGCACCGCTGGCCCCGTGGCGGGAAAAGGTACACGTTCTGGGCTTTCCAACGCTGCTGCCGCGGGTGATGGAGCCAGTGGAACATGACGATATACAGTGTGTTTTCTGCGGCAGCCTGCACCCCGGTATGCGGGAGCCCGGCTTTGCACTGGCGCTGTTCCGCGCACTGCACGACGACGCTGTAACATTAACGATGGCGGGCGGCGGCTGGGAGCGCTTTGCCGCCGACGCCGACGAGACAGCCCGTGTTCTGGGTGCAAAATTTGTGCGCCCCGGCCTGCTGCCGCCCGACGAGGCCGCCGCGCTGGAAAATCGCGCCGACGTGCTTGTCAGCTTGGGCAACACCTATGACAATCAGATGCCCAGCAAGCTGTTTGGCTATTTTGCCACCGGCAAGCCGGTACTGCATCTGGCTGTGAGCGAGAACGACCCCACCCTGCCCTATCTGGCGCGCTACCCGCTGGCGCTGGTTCTGTACCGGAAGGACGGCGTCACGCCGGGCACCGTGGCAAAACTGCACAGCTGGCTGCACAATGTACAGGGTCATGCCCTGCCCTTTGCCCAGACGGCAAGGCTCTACCCCGAGTTCACCCCGGAGAAGGTCGCGGAGGAGTTTTTAAAGTGGTTGTGAGCGGTCAGCTGCGGCCATTCAAGAGAAAATAAAGGAGTCCCTATGCACATTCTTTGGCTTGTCAGAACCCCCCTGCCGCAGGCGGCGGCTGCCTGCGGGCTGGCCGGAGCCAGCGATGTCAGCGGCAGCTGGCTGACCGGGCAGCTGGCCGCGCTGCGCGCCTGCCCCGATCTGCACCTGACCGTGCTCAGCGTGGGCAAAGCGGATGCCGACGGCACCGCGGACGGCGTGCATTACCGCGTCGTGCGCGACACTGCCGCCTTTGCGCCGCTTTTGCAGGCCGAGCGCCCCGACCTTGTGCATATATGGGGCACCGAGTTTGACCCCGCCGCCGTCATGGCCGACGCTGCCCGCGCATCAGGCTTGCCCGTGCTGTTCAGCGTACAGGGCGTTATGCGGGACTGCGCCGCGCACCTCTGCGACGGCGTGCCCGAAATATACCGCCGTTCCGGTGCGCTGTGGCACGCCATTGATAAAATCATTCCCGGCGAGCTGCTCGACAATATGCAGGCGAGCTTTGACGCACTGGCCGCAAAGGAGGCCGCAGCGCTGGCCGACGCCCGCTATGTGACGGGCCGCACGGCGTTTGACCGCGCCGCCTGCGCCGCGCTGGCCCCCCACGCCCGCTACTACCCCTGCAACGAGACACTGCGTCCGCTGTTTTATACGGGTACGCTGTGGCATGCGCGGGACTTTGCCGCCGCGCCGGTGCTGCTGCTGCCCCAGGGCAACTACCCGCTGAAAAACCTGCACACCGTCATCAAGGCGCTGCCTGCCGTGCTGGCCGAGTACGGTGACGCCGAGCTGCGCATTGCGGGCTGGCCGCCGCTGGACAAGGGCCCGCTGCTGCGCCCGGTCATTGACCGAATGTTCCCCTACAAGCTCTACTGCAAGCGGCTGGCCGCACAGCTGGGCGTGACGGAGCACATCCGCTACACCGGGCCGCTGGATGCCGCGGCCATGCGGCAGGCGTATCTGGAGGCAGATGTTTTTTTGCTGCCGTCCGGCTGCGAGAACAGCCCCAACAGCTTAGGCGAGGCCATGCTGCTGGGCCTGCCCTGCGTCGCCAGCGCCGTGGGCGGTATTCCTTCGATGCTGGCGAACGGCACCGAGGGTCTTTTGTACGGCGATGCGCTGGACGCCGACGCGCTGGCCCGCGCCGTTTTGCAGGTGCTGCACAGCCCCGACGGCGGTACGTCCATGGGCCGGGCGGCCCGTGCCCGCGCACTGCAGACCCATGATGCGGCCCGCAATGCCGCTGATTTACTGCACATCTACGAAAGCATTTTGCAGGAGGAGCACCCGTGAGCATTTCCGCCATCATCCCCTGCTACAGAGCCGCGGCCACGCTGCGCCGCGCGGTGGACAGCGCCCTGACCGGTGCGCCCGCCGATTTGGAGGTCCTGCTCGTCGACGACGGCAGCCCCGACGACACGGGCGCGCTCTGTGACGAATTGGCAGCCGCTGACCCGCGCGTCAGGGCGCTGCATCGTGCAAACGGCGGCGCGGGTGCGGCCCGCAATACCGGGCTGGACGCCGCGCACGGGGACTGGGTGCTGTTTTTGGATGCCGACGATGCTCTTTTACCCGGTCTGTGGGCCGCGCTGGATGCCCTGACCACCGACGCCGACATGATTTTGTTCGGCCTTACGCGGGAAAGCGGCGGTGCGGTCAAGCCCACCGACTACCTGCCCGCGGGGTTCTGCCCGGACTTACAGGCTCTCGGCAGTGCGCTCTCCCCCCTGCTGTTTGACACGGGGCTGCTGGCCGCGCCCTACCCCAAGCTGTTCCGCCGCGCGGCCATCGGGGCGGTGCGGTTTGATGCGCGCCTTGCCATCAACGAAGACGTGCTGTTTAACATACAATTTTTACAGAATACCTCTGCCATTTATTGTCTGGATGGTGTATACTATAAGCAGTATGATACCGAGGCCGGCAGTCTGTCCCGCCGCCTGCGGGGGGACTTGCTGGACGCCGAGCGCGTGACCCGCCCGGCGCTGGCCGATTTGCTGCGGCAAAACGGCATCGACCCGGCCCCCTATGAGGCCGCGAGCCGTCTGCGGGCCTGCCTGAACCAGTACGGTCTGCTGACCGGCTGTAAGGGCACGCTGTCCTATGCAGAGCGCCGCGCGCTGTTTGCTGAAATTTTAGCCGACCCCGCCGCCCGCAAAGCCCTGCGGGAACGCCTGCGGAATGACCCGAACAGGCTTCTGGCCGTGCCGTACCGCATTGGCGTGGCGTGCAATTGGCCGGGGCTGCTGGCCGGGTATACGATAGCGAAGCAAAATTTATTGTGACACCGCCTCTTGCCTCCCCTAGCAGGGGAGGTGGCCCGCAGGGCCGGAGGGGTTGAACCTTGCCACAGCCCGAAATGCTTCGGATTGCCGCAAGGCTCTCTCCCCCACCCGCTGCGGCGGGAGTCCCCTCGCAGAGGGGCCGAGAAGTTTCTTCATTTATATAAGGAAAAGCCTATGTCCGACCATCCCAAAATCAGCATAATCTCCACAGTCTACAACACGGGGCCGTACCTGCGCCCGGCTGTGGAGAGCATTCTGGCCCAGACGTTCACCGACTTTGAGCTGCTGCTTGTCGATGACGGCAGCCACGACGGCTCCGCCGCGGTCTGCGACGCGCTGGCACAGGAGGATGCCCGCATCCGGGTGTTCCACCAGCCGAACGGCGGCCCGGCCCACGCCCGCAACACCGGGCTGGACAACGCCCGCGGCGACTACATCGGCATGGTCGATTCCGATGATTTGATAGAACCGACCATGTTTGCAACGCTGTACAGCGCCGTGCAGGTCGATGGCGTGCGGCTGGCCGCCTGCGCGGGCGACTGCATCGACGCCGACGGCAAAAAAATCGAAGGCCGCATGGTCACGATCCGTCAGGGCGGCGTGCGCGATGCGCAGGAGCTTTTGCTCGAGGCGTTCCAGACCGGCAGCTTTTACGGGCCTTTAAGCTGGAACAAGCTGTTCGACGCGCGGTTATTTAAGGAAAAGGGCATTCATTACGATGAGACGATGCTTTTCGGTGACGATGCCAGCGTGCTGCACCGTGTATTTGAGGGTGAGCGCTGCAACTGCCTGACCGATGTGCTTTATCATTACCGCACCCGCGCCGGGCAGATCACAACGGCTGGCTTTCCGCCGCGCAAGACCGACGACCTGCGGATGTACTGGGAGTGGCTGCAATACTTCTCGGCCCGTCCCGGGCGCGAGGAGTACTACGACTGGGCCGTTGTGCGGTACTGGAAGATCTTTTACCAGTTCTGGTGCCAGTCCGACGCGGCGGGCAACCTGCCCGAGGTCAGGCCAAAGTTTATGGCGCACAAAAAGCATTTGGATGCCATTTTGCCCGACATACTGGCAAGCAAATACCTGCCGCTGGGCGAGAAGCTGCGCGCTGCCGCGTTCTGCGCCAGCCCCACGCTGACCTACGGCGCGGCGGCTGCCTGGGGACGCCTGCATACGAGGAAGGGGAAATAAATTATGGAACATATCGCGATCAGTGTAATCGTGCCGATTTACAACACGAAGCCCTACCTGGCCGAGTGCATCGAGAGCATTCTGGACCAGAAGATCAATGTACCCATCGAGGTGCTTCTCATCGACGACGGCTCCACCGACGGCTGCGGAGAGGTCTGCGACAAGTACGCTGCCCGTGATGAGCGCGTGCGGGTCATCCATCAGGAGAACCAGGGCCTGTCCGCCGCGCGCAACGCCGGCATCGACGCCGCCAAGGGCCGCTATTATTCCTTTATTGACTCCGATGATGTCGTTCTGCCGCGCTTTTTGCAGACGCTGTATGACGCCTGCGAGGAGCACGACGCCTATATGTCCCTCTGCTCTGTCGAGGACGTGCAGGAGGACGGCAAGAGCTGCGACCCGGCCTATTTCACACGCCCCACACAGGAGGGTGTTTTCTGCGGCAAGGACCTGCTGAACGAGTTTTACACCCCCTACGGCACGGTCTACACCGTCGCGTGGAACAAGATGTACCGCGCCGAGGTCTGGAAACTGCTGCATTACCCCGAAGGCCGCCTGCATGAGGATGACTTCGTTGCACACCGCCTGTTCTGGCGCTGCGACAAGGTCGTCTGCATCGACAAGCCGCTCTATCACTACCGCCTGCGCAACGGCAGCATCTGCCGCACGAACATACGCCCGGAGGCGTTCGACGCCGTGGACGGTCTGGCGGACCGCTATCGTTTTTATGTTGAGAACCACGCGGACCGCGCGGTCATCGACGCGGCCTATGCGGCCTGCTGGCGGCGGTATCTGTTCCTCTGCGCGAAGGTGCGCCAGTACCCGACGCCCGAGCTGGTCAAGGCCATCAGCAAGGAGCAGTTTTTGATGCAGGGGCTCATCAGCTACCTGCCCAACTGCCGCAACATGAAGATGACCGAGAAGCTGAGCGCCGCCCGCTGGTCGATGATGAGCGCACAGAGTTTGTGCCCGATCAAATAATCGTTCCTTCTTGCCTCCCCTAGCAGGGGAGGTGGCCCCGCAGGGCCGGAAGGGTTGAACCTTGCCCTAATCCGAAATACTCCGGGTTGTTGGGAAGCTCTCTCCCCCACCGCCTGCGGGCGGAGCCCCCTCCCAGAGGGGGCCAAGAAGCCAAAAATCCACATTCTAAGGAGCCCACATTGGCGTTATTGAAGCTAGACAAGGAAAGACGTCCCCGCGTGCTGCTGGTGCCGCCGCCGGATCTGCCGGTCCCCGCGGTGCAGGGCGGCGCGGTGGAGACGCTGCTGACCCACCTGATCCGCGAGAACGAGAAGCAGGGGCAGCTTGATTTGCTGTGCGCCAGTGTCACCGACGATGCCGCCCGCCGCGCCGCCGAGGGCTGGCAGCATACGAAGATGCTCTACATCAACCGCCCGGGCGGCCACCGCCGCTACTGGCCGATGGTCTTTCTGGAGCGGTGCGCCGGGATCGCCGCGCCCTATGACCCGTGGTACCAGAAAGTCCAGCTCTCGCTGGCACTGGAGCTGCCGCCGCCCGACCTGATCGTGGCCGAGGGCGGAAACCTGACCCAGTGCAGCGCCATCAGCCGCATGTTTGGCCGCAAACGCTGTCTGGCGCACCTGCACGGCCAAACGACCTGCACCCCCGTGATGGACGACATCTACGGCGGCGTGCTGGCGCTGAGCGATTTCATCCGCGAGGATTACCTGCAATCCAGCACCCTTGACCCACAGCGGGCCTACATTCTGCACAACTGCATTGACACGGCTCGTTTCTGCCCTGGCCCGGCATCCAAAACGCTGCGCGCGCAGCTCGGCTTTACCGACGAGGATTTCGTCGTGCTCTACTGCGGACGGCTCGACCCGGACAAGGGCATCCATAAGCTGATGGAGGCCATTGCCGCGCTGCATGAGCCGCACATCAAGCTGCTGATCGTGGGCAGCCCCTTCTTCGCCCGCACCCAGCAAAGCGCGTTCCAGCGCAAATTGGAGCAGCAGGCCAAGAGTCTGGGCAACCGCGTACAGTTCACGGGCTACATCCCCAATGAGGACCTGCCCGACTACTACCGCCTGGCCGACCTGTGCTGCGTGCCCACGCTGGTGGAGGAGGCCGCGGGCCTTGTGGCCGTGGAGGCAATGGCCTGCGGACGCCCCGTGCTGGCGACCCGCAGCGGCGGTATGCCGGAGTATCTGGCCGGCAGCCAGGCCGTGCTGGTGGAGCGCGGCGACACTGTGACTGACCAGCTTGCGTGGAGCATCCGTATGCTGTACGAGCACCCGGCCCTCTGCACCGAGATGGGCGCGGCGGGCGCGGCGCGCGGCAGGGAGTTTTCCACCGCGCATTACTATGAGGAATTTGTGCGCATCGTGCGCGATGTGACGGAAAACGGAGGTGCCCAGTGAGCAAGCCGACCCTCTGCGTGATCGTGCCGGTCTACAAGGCCGCTGCGACACTGGACCGCTGCGTGGCCAGCGTTCTGGCCCAGCAGGTCACAGGCGGGCTGCACTGTATTCTCGTGGACGACGGCAGCCCCGACGAAAGCGGCGGTCTGTGCGACGCCTGGGCCGCCAGAGACCCCCGCGTGACGGTTTTGCATCAGGAGAACCGCGGCGTGTCCGCCGCGCGCAACGCCGGACTGGCTGCAGCGGACAGTGAGTACCTTGTCTTTCTCGACGCAGATGACGCGCTGCGCCCCGGCGCTTTGCAGGCGGCGCTTGACGCCCAGAACACTGCGCCGCAGAGCTTTGTGCTCTGGCACTACACCACTGACGAGTTGGACACTGCAACGGTAACTTCGGATACTGCCACCCGCCCGCAGAATATGCTGGCGCGGCTTTGGCTTGACTGTCTGCTGGCTATGCCGTGGAATAAGCTCTACCGCACCGCGCCGGCACAGCAGCTGGCATTTGACAGGCAGTATACTTTAGGTGAAGATTTACAATTTGTATTGGATTATATCGACCTGCTGGGCAGGACTGCCCCCGATTTTGCCTACACTATCTTGACCGCACCGCTGACGTTTTACGATTGCAGCCGCGAGGGAACACTCTCGACGAAATACCACGCCGACTACTGCAAGATCTGGCCCGAGCATTTTGTCCGGCTGAACAAGGCGTGCTACGCGGCGCACTGCCCGCAGGAGGATATGCGCCCCCTGCACCGCGCCGAGCTGACCGTTTACGCCGAGGGCGTGGCGGACATCCTGCGCCGCGACCCCGCCAAGCGCAGGGCCGTGCGCCGGGACAAGGCTTATGCCGCCCTGCGCAGCCCATGGCTGCACGCCCTTTTGGAGCGGATGCGCATTGAGGGCTGCTACAGTGCCTACTACCTGCCCTGCCGCTGGCGCAGCATCCGCCTTGTCTGGGTCATGGCCGAGGCCAGACGGACCGGCTCTCCCCTGTTCGGCAAGCTGGACTGGGCCGGATATTATCTGCTGGGCAGGAGGCTGCGCAGGGATTGATGTGCCGTACCTATCGGAAACGGCTTGCAGGTGCGACGCAATCACTGCCCCTTGCCGCGGGCGAACATGGTTCGCCCCTGCAATCTCTACACTTCATATCTTCAAGCGCGGCCTTTTCAATGGGCTGCGCTTTTTCTTTGCGCACCAATCGTTCAGACTGTGCACAAATGTCCATGTGTTTGGCTCTGCTTTCCACTGTAAACCGCGCACTTCTTCGTACAGAACGGGTATTCTGTCCTTTTTGCGGATTGGTTCGTTGACTATGTTAAATTATTGTCGTATAATACAATCATACGCAAAGCGTGTAATGCTTAACAAAGAGAAGGGTTCCTCATGGAGAAAAAACTCATCCTTGTCACCTCCCCGCCCGCCTGCGGCAAGACCTACGTGGCAAAGGCGCTGGCTAAAAATTTAAAGCACGTTGTCTACCTCGACAAGGACACGCTCATCGTCCTCTCCAAGCAGATCTTCAAGGTTGCCGGGCAGCCGTATGACCGCAGCAGCGCGTTTTTCCAGCAGAACATCCGCGATTATGAGTATGACTGCGTTCTGGCCCTGGCCATGGAGGCACTGGACTACGACGATATTGTCCTGATCAATGCGCCGTTCACCCAGGAGGTGCGCGACAACGCCTTTATCGCGAACCTGAAGGCCAAGCTGGCCGCCAAGGGCGCGACGCTGGCCGTCATCTGGGTCGAAACCTCGCCCGAGGTCGTCCACCAGCGAATGATCGAGCGCAACTCGGACCGCGACACCTGGAAGCTGGCTCACTGGGATGAGTATCTGCGCCGGTGCAACTTTGCCATCCCGGAGAACCTCGCCGACCCGCAGCACAAGGACAATCTGATTTTGTTCCAGAATAATAACGACGACGAATTTGACGCTTCGATGAAGCGCTGTGTTGCCATCTTAGAGGAATCCCTCGAAGATTGACTTTCCTGCCCGGCTCCCGCCTGCTGCGGATGCCGGGTCTTTTTTGTGCCGTCCTCTGCCAGCTCATGCAGCAGCGGCGCGTAGGCTGTGCACTCAACCTTGCCGCCCGGGTAGAAGATCAGACCGGCGCGGGCAGGTGTGGTCTGCGGGGCAAAAAGCCAGCCGCCGGCATAGCCCTAACGATGGGCATAGGCTTCAGAGCGAAGCGCTGCTTTTTCAAAATGGTATGTCTCCGGTAGATTAGAATATGACATGAGATTTTTCAAGAAAACATTTGCATTTTGCTCCCGGATTTGGTATACTATAAAGGCATTCGGGGCCTTGGCTCTGTTTGACAGTAATTCATAAACCTGCGTCCGTAGCTCAGCTGGATAGAGCACTGGCCTCCGACAACTGCGATACGGCAGGTTTTAGGCTAGTTTTTACTCGATACAGCGTAATTTTTGCTCACAAAAACGCGGTGGTCAACGGTAGTCAGACCACGAATTGACCACTATTGGAAATTGACTACTTTACAAGATTGAAATACGCTGTAACGGCGTTTTTCATATATAAGCGATCGTAGCTCAGCTGGATAGAGCGTTCGGCTCCGACCCGGAAGGCCAGAGGTTCGAATCCTCCCGGTCGCACCAGAAAACCTCATTGCAATGTGTTTTTTGCAATGAGGTTTTTCGTTTTTGTTAGTGTTTGATTTTCAGAATAATTTTAGCAGCATATCGTCTGCCGCATCGGTGTACTGCCCTTTTCCTAGACGCTCGTTCCTCAGCCTGTTTATAGTGATTCGCATGAGGCGGATTTCTTCTGTAGAAAAAGTAGCTTTTTTATCGGCTGGGACAGAATCAATTTTCAGTATCAGTCGCCCCGGGGGTTCCGTGTTATGGCCAAGTGCCTTTTCTTGATAGTAATAGGGTGCCAGTGCTTTCAGTAAGATACTTTTGTTTGCGCGTGTCAGCTTGATTTTTCTCATCATAATCCAATCGCCTTTCCGAGTTTCTCTTGTGCCTTTCGCTTGTTCTTGTCAAAGGCGTGGGCGTAAATATCCAGCGTTGTACTTGCTTGTGCATGACCCAATAGACTAGCCACCGTGCGCACGTCCACGCCCTGCGCAATCAGCATGCTGGCATTGGTGTGCCCTTACGGTATAATTACGACAAACCGGAAAAGCCCCGTATATCAAGGG